>JGI12635J15846_10002406_pt1 | contig 16366 bp, 9 predicted proteins | sample BlaSpr_A8_OM2_M2_FD_15846 | JGI IMG/M metagenome (IMG submission 15846) | reverse complement strand
ATCGCATTTTCATGTTTCGAACGAACGTGAATGAAATGAATGTCCAGCCCGTCGATCTCGGTCACGAACTGCGGCAGGGCGTTCAGTTTTGCCTCGCACTTGCGCCAGTCGTAATCGGTCGCCCAATGGTGCGCGAGTTCCTGAATCATCGCGAGCGGCACGCCTTGCGAGTCGTCGGTGACCGTCTCCCGGTCAGGCCACCTCGTCGCTTTGATGCGTCTTCGCAAGTCGATAAGTTGAGATTCCGGCACATGTACACGAAGCGAGCGAATGGCGGTCTTGTCGCCGCTCGTCGATTGGGCAACCTCAGTAGTCGCCTGATTACTTTCTGCAAACGCGAGCTGGCTCAGCGAGCCCGCAGCAACGGCCGCCGCGGCCACGTTGACAAAACGACGGCGAGACGGCGATTGGGGAGAGATGTTGTCTGACATAAAATTTCCGATTGGCGATGAAGTCAGGTTCCCAATCAATGGCAACGTGATTTCACGAACCATTGGAGGCGATATTCGACGCAGAGCGCGCTTGGTGTGGGCGTATTGGAACGTGCAGATGTATCTCGCTTGTTTCCTGGAAGGGCGGTTTTGAAAGCGCACGTATCAACGCCCTCAGTGGATACGTTTCGATACAAAGAGCGATACAAAGAGGAACCGTGCCCGCAAGCATGTGCCGCAGCGTCTGGAGGCGGCACAGCTTCACCTCACCGGCTTGGCTCTCGCCCATCGATTCAACCCCGCGCAAGCGAGCAGCAAGGACGCAGTCACGAAAAACACCGCGCGCAAGCTGAAATGCGCACCGATTTGCCCACCGATCAACGGGCCGATGACCTGCCCGCTAAACTGAGCGGACTGGAGATAACCGAGCGTCTTGCCGGAATTGTGATCGGACACCGCGTGCCGCACTTCCTTGGCAATCGACGGAAGAAGTCCCGCGAGCGTCATGCCCATCAAGCCGCGAAGAATGGCCAGTTGCCACCATTGGGTGACAAATGCCTGCGGCACCAGGACCACGGCCGTGGCAACCAGGCACCCAATGATCACTTTCGAGCTTCCGACGCGATCAGCAAGCGCGCCGAGACGGGCGGCAGTCAACATGCTGCCGAACGCCGACGCTGCCATCACGATTCCGGCCATGCGTGCAACATGATCGTCCGGCACACCGAGTTGTCCGATATAGACGGTGATGATGGGCTCGATCGACATGTTCGCAAGCAATACCATCATTGCCGTCACGAGCAATACGACGATCACCCCGCCACTGATCGCGGAGGGCGATACCCCGCCGGTGTCTATACGCTTCTTCGCGTCGGTGGTGCGATCGAAGTCCTCGCGCACAACCACAATGGTCAGCAGCGCGGCCACCGCGATGATCGCTCCGCCGACGAAGAATGTGCCGCGGATGCCGACCCATGTCGGAAGGAAACCGCCCACCAGCGGTCCCACGAGATTGCCCGCGAGGGCGCCTGTAGACAGCACGCCGAGTGCCCATCCTGAGCGCTCGCGCGGGACCTGCGTCCCGACCATGACTATCGACGCGGAGGCGTAACCGCCGATCAATCCCGCGATCAGCCGCAGCACCACCAGCTCGGTCAGGTTATGCGCCAGGCCGATCAGCGACATCACGACGGCCATGCCGACCGCCGCGCGAACCAGCATGGGCTTGCGGCCGTACCGGTCCGCAAGACGCCCCCACAGCGGCGCGGTAATCGCGGTGCCGAAAAACGTCGCGCCAAACGCAACGCCCGACCACTGCACGACTGCCGACGGTGTGCTCACGCCCAACTGCTGCACGTACAGCGGCAGAAACGGCAGCAACATGCTGAGACTCAGCAGGGTTGTAAAAGACCCGAACACGCAGACGAAAAGATTGCGCCGCCAGTATGGCGCGTTGCGTTCGGCATAGCCGAGCCTCTGGACATGGCCGTCCGGCGGCATGAGCGAACTGGTTGCTGGCTGATTCATGGGGACCTCGATCGTTCTATCAGGCGTTGAGCGATGGCCGGGGGCATGTGCGTCGATCCGGGTCACCATCGCAAAAAGAGTAGACCGCTTGCATATTATCTCAATTTAGGAATATGATGTTTACATCGTTCTCTAAATGAGATTTTCATGGATCACACCAGTCTCGACATTTTTCGCGTCGTCGCCGCCGAACTCAGCGTGACCAGGGCGGCCAAGCGGCTTGGCCGCGTGCAGTCGAACGTGACCACGCGAATCCAGCAGCTCGAGGAGGAACTGGGGGTGGCACTGTTTCGGCGCGACGGCAACCGTCTCACGCTGAGCGTGGAAGGCGAACGTTTTCTCGGCTACGCCAACCGCATGCTTGCGCTGGCCGACGAAGCGCGGCAAGTGCTGAGTCCTCAAGCGCCCTCGGGCACGCTCAGAATTGGCAGCATGGAAAGCACAGCCGCGGCTCGTCTTCCCGGACCGCTTGCCGCCCTTCACGTGCGGTACCCCGACGTCCAGCTCAGGATTTCGACCGCGCCCTCGCGACAACTTCTCGAACAGGTTCGCAGTGGTTTGATCGATTGCGCGTTCGCGGCGCTGCCGCCGTGCGGCGAGATGGTGTCGGCATCGGATCTTGAGGCAGTTGGACTTCTTGGCGAACCGGTCTTTCGCGAGGAGATTCTGCTCGTGGTGCCGCCCGGGCATGCCGCTGTCCGCCAGGGCGCGGATATCACCGTGCGTTCGCTTGCCGCGTTTGCACAAGGCTGCAGCTACCGCGTGCTCGCCGAGGAGTGGCTTGGCCAGGATAAGTCACCGCTCGACATCCAGGAAGTCGGGTCGTATCACAGCATGCTGGCGTGCGTCGCGGCAGGCGGCTGCGTATCGCTCGTGCCGCGCAGCGTGCTCGATCTGCTGCGCGAACCACCAGAATTCCGCACTCATGTCGTGGCGAAGGTGGATACGTGGCTCGTCCATCGAAACGGATATCAGACGGCGGCGTTCAACGCGCTGCGCGAAGCGCTTACGCCATTCGTGTCGAAGCATCAAACGGCCAAAAGGAAATCATCATGAGCACGATTCGCCACGCTTCGTCGACAGCAAGCCAAGGCATGGCGGCACTGGTTGCCGCGCTCGTCATGGCAGTCGGCATGGGGTTCGGACGCTTTGCGTTCACGGGCATCTACCCGGTCATGGTCAGCGATGCCGTGCTGACCGTGCATCAGGGCACGCTCGCCGCATCGGCCAACTATGCGGGTTATCTGGTTGGGGCGCTGCTGACTGCCGCGATGCATCCGCGACACTCGCGCAGGCTGTGCGTGCTTGCGCTCGGGGGCATCGTGATGTGTCTCGGGGTGACGGCGCTGTTGAATGAGCCCTGGCTGATCATCGCGATGCGTGGCATCACAGGTGCCGTCAGCGCGGTCACCATGGTGGCGGCTTCGCTGTGGCTGCTGCAACATCGCGGCCACACGCGCGGCGCGCCCTTGCTTTATGCGGGTGTCGGCATGGGCATTGTGCTGTCGTCCGAAATGCTGATCGCGGGACGCACGTTTGGCCTGCACAGCGCGGGGCTTTGGTGGGTATTGGCAGCAGGCGCATTGATCCTCGGCGCCATCGCGCTGCCGGGTCTCGATGCGCGCCCGGTCCACGATCCCGACGCGCGTGCGGCCTTGCACGGACACGAGTCCTTTCCCGCGCTCGGCGCAGGACGGCTGATCGCGCTCTACGGGCTTGCCGGCTTCGGCTACATCATCACCGCGACCTATCTGCCGTTCTTCGTCCGGAACGCACTCGGTTCAATCGATCCCATCCAGGTCTGGGCGTTGTTTGGCCTGGGCGCGGTTCCGTCGTGCTTCATCTGGCACGCAGTCCATATGCGCCTTGGCACACGACGCGCGCTGTTTCTGAACCTCGGGCTGCAAGCGATCGGCGTGATCTTGCCGGTGGTGGCGCCGAACCCGGCCGGATACCTCGGCAGCGCATTGATCGTAGGCGGTACATTCATGGGTACCACGACGATTTCGATGCTCGCAGCCCGCCGGGTAGCGCACACCATGCGCGTGAGCATTCTCGCCGTGATGACGGCATGCTTCGGCATCGGGCAGATCGTGGGACCGCTCGTCGCCAATGCGATGTATGCACCGCATCATTCGTTCGCGGGGTCCTTGATTGCGGCTGCGGCGGCGCTGGCCGTGGCGGCGCTGCTTTGCGTACGTCTGACCAGGTCCGGTCGCGGATAGGGCTCGGCCGCGTGATCGCGCGGCAACTCACGCTTACGATGAACGCGACGCTCACGTTGCATAATCGCCCGCAAGGCGGGCTGGAGGCGCGGCTCGTGATGCGAAGGCTTGATTGACGGGCGGCGATTTCCATTACCCGACGTTTCGATTCTGTCTGGTCGACCCAGCATCGTATTCCGCCAAGTCTGGTTGATCGCCCTGTCGAAAACACTGTATGGGTGTACAGTGTCGACTTCATCGGCCGTTATCTCACTAATGCGCCTCGAACAGCGGCTCCCCCGCGTGGGCCGCGCTTCGCCCAGGCGCCTTCGTGGACGATCTAACTCATTGAACCGGTTAGGAAAAATTGGCATCCAACAACGCAATCCGCATTCGCGGCGCTCGCCAGCACAATCTCAAGAACATCGATCTGGACCTGCATACGGGCCAGATGACCGTGGTGACCGGACCCTCGGGCTCGGGCAAATCGAGCCTCGTGTTCGATACGCTCTATGCCGAAGGCCAGCGTCGCTACGTCGAAACGTTCAGCGCTTACGCGCGGCAATTCCTGGACCGGATGGACCGTCCGCAGGTGGATCGCGTGGACGGCGTGCCGCCGGCAATCGCCATCGACCAGACCAATCCGGTCCGCAGTTCGCGCTCGACCGTCGGCACGATGACCGAGCTGAACGATCACCTGAAACTTTTCTACGCGCGCGCCGCCGAGCTCTTCGATAAAAAGACATCACATCAGGTTCGGCACGACACGCCGGAAACCATCTACGTCGAATTGCTCGAACGCACGAAGGCGAACGATCCGCGTATCGCAATCACGTTTCCCGTTGAACTGCCCGAATCCGCCAGCGACGAAGAAGTTGCGCAATGGCTTTCCGCCAGCGGCTACACCCGCGTGCAGGCGAAGCGGCATGTGAACGGCCGGCAAATGCTCGACGTGGTTGCGGACCGGTTCCGCTTGCAGAACACGGAGCGGTCGCGGTCGCTGGAGGCTATCGAAGGTGCGTTGCTGCGTGGCACGGGGCGCGTGAATGTGTACGTGCTGCCGGAACCCGGCGCCGAGGATGCAGACAAGCCCATGGACACTCCAACGTGGCGCTTTTCCACCGGCCTGCACAGCCCGGAAAGCGACATCCGCTACGCCGATCCGCAACCCGCGTTGTTCTCGTTCAACTCGGCGTATGGCGCGTGTGAAACGTGTCGTGGATTCGGCCGGGTGATCGGCGTGGATCTCGGCCTGGTGATTCCCGATGAGCGTAAAACCCTGCGCGGCGGCGCGGTCAAGACGCTGCAAACGCCCGCATGGAAAGAGAATCAGGACGACCTGCTGCGCTACGGCGCGAAAGCGGGCATTCGCCTTGGCATACCCTGGAGCGAGTTGACGCAACAGGAACGTGACTGGGTGATCAACGGTTCGCCGGACTGGACGGGCAAGTGGCAAAACCAGTGGTACGGCGTGCAGCGTTTCTTCGATTACCTGGAATCGAAGGCATACAAGATGCACATCCGCGTGTTGCTGTCGAAATATCGCAGCTATACGAAATGTCCGGTGTGCGAGGGCGCGCGCCTCAAGACTGAGGCGCTGCTGTGGCGTCTCGGCACGAAGGAGCAAGCGGACGCCGTGTTGAAGCCGGCCGATCGTTTCCTGCCTGCGGGCGTGGAGTGGACGCGTGCGCAACTCGAAGCGCTTGCTGGTCTGACGCTGCACGATCTGATGCTGATGCCGATCGACCGTATCCGCCGGTTCTTCGACTCGCTGACCTTGCCAAGCACGCTGCTGGACGACGCGCTCAAGCTCCTGCACAACGAGGTCCGCACGCGCCTGAAGTATCTCTGCGATGTCGGTCTCGGTTATCTCACACTGGATCGCCAGAGCCGCACGTTGTCGGGCGGCGAAGTGCAGCGGATCAACCTGACGACGGCGCTCGGCACGTCGCTGGTGAACACGCTGTTTGTCCTCGATGAACCCAGCATCGGTTTGCATCCGCGCGACCTGAATCGCATTGTCGAAGCGATGCACCGGCTGCGCGACGCGGGCAATACGCTCGTGGTGGTGGAGCACGATCCGTCGGTGATGCTCGCAGCGGATCGTCTCATCGATATGGGTCCGGGACCGGGCGAACGCGGCGGCTCGATTGTCTATGACGGGCCGCCAAACGAAATCGAGCACAGCGACACGCTGACGGGCGCGTATCTCGGTGGCCGCAAGCACGTGGCGCATGCATCGAACTGGCAGCGTCGCGCGGTCGATGCAAAAACGCCGCGGCTCGTGCTCGAAGGGGCGACCGAACACAATCTGCGCGATGTAACGGTCGAGATTCCGTTGCAGCGTCTGGTCTGCGTGACGGGTGTGTCCGGGTCGGGTAAATCGACGCTGATTCAAGACGTGCTCGCGCCCGCGCTGCAGCGCCATTTTGGCAAGGCGACTGAATCGCCGGGCGCGTTCCGCGCGTTGAAAGGCGCGGACGCACTGAGCGAAGTGATTTTTGTCGATCAATCGCCTATCGGTCGCACGGCGCGCTCGAATCCCGCGAGCTACGTCGGCGCGTTCGATGAAATTCGTAAGCTGTTCGCAAAGGCTCCGCTGGCTGCGCAACGCGGTTATAGCGCGGGTATGTTCAGCTTCAATTCCGGCGATGGCCGCTGTCCGACTTGCGGCGGTTCGGGTTTCGAACACGTCGAGATGCAGTTCCTGAGCGACGTCTATTTGCGTTGTCCGGATTGCGATGGACGGCGTTATCGGGCGGAAATTCTCGACGTGCAGATCGAACGCGGCGCTAAGTCGCTCAGCGTGGCGGATGTGCTCGATCTGACTGTGAGCGAAGCCGTTACTTGCTTTGCGAAAGACAAGGAAGTGCTGCGCGTGTTGCAGCCGATTGTTGACGTCGGGCTTGAGTATGTGAAGTTAGGCCAGCCCGTTCCAACACTCTCCGGCGGCGAAGCACAGCGCCTGAAGCTTGCTGGTTTCCTGGCAGAAACCGCACAGGCAAGCGGTAATAAACCGGGCCGCTTGTTCATGTTCGACGAGCCCACGACGGGCCTCCATTTCGACGACATCGCCAAGCTCATGCAAGCGCTAAGGCGCCTGCTGGAGCGCGGCCATTCGCTGATTGTGATCGAGCACAATCTCGACGTGATCCGCGCCGCCGACTGGATCATCGACCTTGGTCCCGAAGGTGGCGATGCGGGCGGCCTGGTCGTCTGCGTCGGCACGCCGGACGATGTGTCGGCATGCGAACAATCGCACACGGGCAAGGCATTGCTCGACTACGAAGAAGCGATGGCGCCGGGCGCAGCGCAGAAGCGCGCATCGGGTGTTCCGTTGCAACTGGCCGCTGAAGTCGCCGCAGCGCGACGCGCGTTGCAAGGCGAAGACGTGGTGCGGATCGTCAACGCACGCGAGCACAACCTGAAGTCGCTGGACGTCGATATTCCGCACGGCAAGTTCAACGTGATCACGGGCGTATCGGGTTCGGGTAAATCAACCTTGGCATTCGATATCCTCTTCCACGAAGGCCAGCGCCGTTATCTGGAATCGTTGAACGCGTATGCGCGTTCGATCGTGCAGCCGGCCGGACGTCCTGAAGTGGACGCCGTCTATGGCATTCCGCCGACGGTGGCAATCGAGCAGCGGTTATCGCGTGGCGGCCGTAAAAGCACGGTCGCTACCACGTCGGAAGTCTGGCACTTCCTGCGGCTTCTGTACGTGAAGCTCGGCATCCAGCATTGCGTCCACGACGGCGCTCCGGTCACGGCGCAAAGCCCCGAATCGATCGTCGCGCAGATCATGCGGGATTTCAAAGGCCAGCATATCGGCTTGCTTGCGCCGCTCGTGGTGAACCGCAAGGGTATTTACACGGACCTCGCGAAGTGGGCAAAAACACGCGGCCATACGCACTTGCGCGTGGACGGCGAGTTCCTGCCCGTCGATCCGTGGCCGAAGATCGATCGCTTCAAGGAGCACACCATCGAGTTGCCGGTCGGCGATCTGATCGTCAGCGCGAACGACGAAGCCTCGCTCAAAGCGATGCTCCTGGAGACGCTCGAGCTCGGCAAGGGCGTGATGCATCTGCTCGCGCCGCTCGACGACCTGCATAGCGCGCTGAATGGCGGCAAGAAGGGGACGAAACACATCGGCGAGATGCGGGTGTTCTCGACTAAACGTGCGTGTCCGGTATGCGGCACGAGTTATCCCGAACTCGATCCGCGCATGTTCTCGTACAACAGCAAACACGGTTGGTGCAACACCTGCGTGGGGACGGGCGTCAAGCTCACGCGCGAACAGCGCGAAGCCTACGACGACACGGTGCTCTCCGACGACGGCCGTGGCCGCGAGCAGACGATTCCATCGGCGCAACAGGAACCGGACGATGTCGGCGATCAACCGTGCCCGGATTGCAATGGCACACGCCTGAACGAAGTCGCACGGGCGGTGACGTTCGGCGATCAGCCGATAACAGAAGTAGGCCGCTGGACAGTCACCGCGACGCGTGGCTGGGTCAACAAGCTGAAGCTCAAGGGCCGCGACGCCGACATAGCACGCGACGTGATCAGTGAAATCGAAGGGCGTCTGCTGTTCCTCGAAGAAGTTGGTCTTGGCTACCTAAGCCTGGACCGCGCAGCACCGACGCTCTCGGGCGGCGAGGCGCAGCGCATCCGTCTTGCCGCGCAACTCGGCAGCAACTTGCAGGGCGTTTGCTACGTGCTGGATGAACCGACCATCGGGCTGCATCCGCGTGACAACAAAATCCTGCTCGACGCGCTGAAGAAACTCGGCGACAAGGGCAACACGCTGGTTGTGGTGGAGCACGACGAAGACACGATTCGCCGGGCGGATCACATCATCGATATCGGGCCGGGTGCGGGGAAACGCGGCGGCACGGTGGTGGCGCAAGGCGGCGTGGCCGATCTCGCAGCGCAGCCGGATTCGCTCACGGGCCAGTATCTGGCGAACCCGATCCAGCATCCGCTGCAAGCACGCCGCGACGTAAAAACCGCCACTGCCAAGCGTGCCGCGACGCCCGAGAACTGGCTCACGGTTCACGGCGCAACGCTGCACAACCTGCGCAACGTCACCGCGAGCATGCCGCTTGGCCGCTTGATTGCCGTCACGGGCGTGAGCGGTTCCGGCAAGTCGACGCTCGCCCGCGACGTGCTGATGACCAATCTGCTCGATGCAGTCGGCCGCTCGGTTTTGTCGTCGCCGGCAACTCGCCGTGCACGCAAGACCGCGCAAGCCGACATGCCTGCACGCAATCGCTCAAGTGTGCTGTCACGCGAAGCGCCGCGCGCGAAGTTCGATGTCACGCATCGCTGGCAGGGCTGCACGGAAGTGACCGGGTTCGAGACCATCGACCGTGTGCTGGAAGTCGATCAGACGCCTATCGGCAAGACGCCGCGCTCGTGTCCGGCGACGTATATCGGCATGTGGGACACCATCCGCAAGCTGTTCGCCGATACGCTCGAAGCCCGCGCGCGTGGGTATACGCCGTCGCGTTTCTCGTTCAACACCGGCGAAGGCCGTTGCCCGGCCTGCGAAGGCCAAGGCGTGCGCACCATCGCCATGAGCTTCCTGCCTGACGTGAAAGTGCCGTGCGACGTCTGCCACGGCCAGCGCTTCAACCCGGAAACGCTGGCGGTGACGTGGCGCGGCAAGAACATCGGCGAAGTGCTGACGATGGAAATCGACGAGGCCGTCGAGTTCTTCTCCGCGATGCAAAGCATCTCGCATCCGCTGCAATTGATGAAGGATGTCGGCTTGGGATATCTGACGCTCGGCCAGCCATCGCCGACGCTGTCAGGCGGCGAGGCGCAGCGGATCAAGCTGGTGACGGAGTTGTCGAAGGTAAGAGACGATATCGGCCGGCGCGGGCAGAAGGCGCCGCATACGCTGTATGTGCTCGATGAGCCGACAGTAGGCCTTCATATGGCCGACGTTGCCAAGCTGATTCGCGTGCTGCATCGGCTGGTGGACGGCGGGCATTCGGTGGTGGTGATCGAACACGATCTGGATGTGATCGCCGAAGCCGACTGGGTGATCGATCTCGGGCCGGAAGGCGGCACGGAAGGCGGATCGATCGTGGCCGCGACCGATCCGGATACGCTTTCGAAGAATCCGCGCAGTCACACGGGCGCGGCGCTGCGGCCCGTGCTGGAACGCGGAACGGAGACGGCTGAGGCGGTTCAGTAACTCTTGTAGGGCAGGAACTTGCCCGATAAAACCACGTTGACCCGATCCCCTTTGGGATCGGGTTCGCGCTGGATATCCATCGAAAAATCGATGGCGCTCATGATGCCGTCGCCGAATTCCTCGTGGATCAGTTCCTTGATCGTGGTCCCGTAAACGCTCACTATTTCATACCATCGGTAGATGAGAGGATCGGTCGGGACGGCGGTCGGCAGCGAGCCTTTATAGGGCACAATCTGCAGCCAGGCGACGGCTTCGTCGGAGAGATCGAAGAGGCCGCCGACGACTTCAGCCTGCGCTTTGGAGAACGTCATCTGTCCGAGGCAACCGGCCGTTACCCATTCCTTGCTCAAGCCGACTTTCTCCGCCACGTCGGCCCATTTCAGCCCTTTGCTCACCTTGGCGGCGAGAATCATGCGAGTCACTTCGCTGCGATCGGAAATCATTCGTGTTGCTCCTTATCCTGATTAAGGGGTTGGTCAAGCGAGTGTATCGGCGTATCGCGCGGTTGGCTGGCGGACAAAAAAGCCGCAGGACATCCAAACCATGACCAGTCCCATCGCCGATCTGAACACCCTGCTTGCATCCATGTCGCCCGAACTCCAGCCGGGCGTCTACGTCTACGCAAGCGTGCCTTTTTCCGCTGACCTCGGAGATATCGCGCCTTTAGCTACCTTCCGCGAGCGCGAAGGCCTGACCATCATCGTGGAAGAGGGCGATGCCAAAAGAGCAGGCATCGAACCGCTGTTCCGCGCCGCCTGGATAACGCTGACGGTCCACTCCGACCTTCAGGCGGTCGGCCTGACCGCGGCGTTCGCTACCGCGCTTGGCAAGGCCAACGTCAGCTGCAACGTCGTCGCCGCCGCGTACCACGATCACATCTTCGTCCCCTTCGAATCCGCCGGCAACGCGATGGTTGCATTGCAGCAACTCCAACGCAACGGACTCTAAGCAGCGCCCCCCAAACCCTTTCCCACCATTCACTTGGTTCCCGTGTCACTGGTATGCTGGCGGCCTTATTCCACTAAAGAAAACCTCCGGACCACGATGGCAACGCAGGACAAAGCACTCGCACTAAAGAAGATGAAATGGTTCGCCGCCGGCCTGCTGGTCGCGGCAGCCGCGCTATTCTTGCTCGCCAAGAGCCAGCACGACGCCGGCGCCTGGGCGTGGGTCTCGGCCTTCGCCGAAGCTGCGATGGTCGGCGCGCTGGCCGACTGGTTCGCGGTCGTCGCGCTGTTCCGCCACCCGCTCGGCCTGCCGATCCCGCACACCGCCATCCTGCCGGCGAACAAGGCGCGCGTCGCCGATAACCTCGCTGAATTCGTCCGCGACAAATTTCTCGGCACCGACGCGCTGGTCGCCCGCGTGAACGCCTTCGATCCCGCTGGCCGTCTCGCGGTGTGGCTCGCGGAACCGGCGAACGCGGCGCTGCTCGGCGCGAAAGCAGTCGCGGCGGCGGGCCAGATGCTCGAATTCGTCGATGATGAACGCGTCAAAACGATGCTCCACGAAGCCCTGCGCCGCCGCGCCGAACAATTCGATCTGGCCGGCGCGGTAGGCGGGTTGCTGTCCACGCTGACGGTGGATCGCCGCCATCAACTGCTGCTCGACGAAGGCCTGCGCGAACTCGCGCAATGGCTGGATCGCGAGGAAGTGCAGGCAATCCTCGCGACCAAGATCCTGGACGTGGCCGGCGACGAATATCCGAAGCTGATCGGCATGCTCGGGTTCGTGGGGCTGAGCGCAGAAGAGCTCGGCAACAAGTTCGCGGGCGGCCTGGTGCGTGGTGCGAACAAGTGGCTGCACGACATCAGCGAGAATCCCGAACACGAGCGCCGTCAGGCTTTCGACAGGACCGTGGAAGGATTCATCGAACGCTTGAAGTCCGATCCGGCATTCCGCGCGCGTATCGACCAGCACAAGCGCGAATGGCTCGAACGCCCGGAATTGCGGACCTACGTGAACGGCCTGTGGGACGAATTCAAGGACTGGCTGCGCCGCGATCTCGCGCAGCCGGATTCGGCGCTCAACAAAAAGGTGACGGGCGCATCGGCGTCGTTCGCGGCGGCGCTGGGAAGCGACCCGGCGCTGCGTGAATCGATCAACGAGCACATGCGCGACGCGCTCAAGTCCCTCGCGCCGGAATTGCGCGACGGCATCGCGAAACATATTGCCGCGACGGTGCGCAACTGGGACGACGCCACCCTCGTGCGCGACGTGGAACTGAGCGTGGGCCGCGACTTGCAGTTCATCCGCGTGAACGGCACGCTGGTGGGCGGCGCGGTTGGTCTGATCATTCACGCAGTGTCCACGTTCATGGTTTAAGCTTCGCAATCAAAACCCTGTAGCCGCGGTCAGCTAAATTTCTCTTGAAGAGATCGAATATGACGGACCCGAACGCCGCATTGATCCAGCGCTTCTACGAAGCCTTTCAGCGCTCCGACGCTGAAGCGATGGCCGCGTGTTACGCGCCCGATGTGGAATTCAGCGATCCGGTGTTCGGCGTGCTGCGCGGGCGTGAAGCGGCGGACATGTGGCGCATGCTGCTTTCGCGGGCGTCGGAACTCTCGCTGACCTTCAGCGATATCACGACCGTCGGCCAGACGGCGACGGCGAACTGGGTCGCGAGCTATCGTTTCTCGCAGACCGGGCGCAAGGTGGTCAACCGCGTCAACTCACGCTTCGCGATCCGCGACGGCCTGATCTTCGAACATCGCGACAGCTTCAACCTCTGGACCTGGAGCCGTCAGGCGCTCGGACTCAAGGGCTGGTTGCTCGGCTGGTCCTCGTTCGTGCAGAAGAAGATCCGGGCCCAGGCGAGCAAGGGTCTTCGGGCATACCGGCAGCAACTCAAAAAATGACCCGCCTCGAATGTCCGGCTATTGAAGGCTGTCTCGACGACGAATGGCTCGAAGCCGACGCTTTTGGCGGCTTTGCATCGGGTACGGCCGGCACCGAACGCACTCGCAGATACCACGCGCTGCTTCTTACGGCCACGCGCCCGCCTGCGGGACGCATGGTGCTGGTGAACGGCGTGGAAGCGTGGCTGGAGGATGCGTCGGGACAGACGCGGATTCCACTGTCCATGCAACGTTACGGTTCCGGTTCGGTCTGGCCGGACCCCTCCGAAAGCCTGCTTTCATTCGATACTGAACCCTGGCCGACGTGGCGCTTCCAGATCGGCGAGAACCATATCCTGACCGCCGAGGTATTCGTCGCGAAGCAGAGCGGACAGACTGTGCTGCGCTGGCGGCTCGACGGCAACGAGTTCACGCTGAAAGTCCGGCCCTTGCTCTCCGGCCGCGATTATCACGCGCTGCATCACGAGAACCAGGCGTTTAACTTCAGCTATACGGCTGCTGGCGATCAGGTTCGCTGGCAAGCATACGGCGACGTGCCGGCGGTCGTGGCGGCATCGAATGGATCGTATGTCCATGCACCCGACTGGTATCGCAATTTCTGCTACACGGTCGAGCGCGAACGCGGCATGGATTTCAACGAAGACCTCGCCACGCCCGGGATCTTTTCCTTCGATCTGTCGCGCGGTGAAGCGGTGCTCGTGTTGAGCGCGAACGAGGGTCCGAAGACCAGCGCCACTGATACCGCCAAGTTTCTTGCCGATACTGAACGAAGCCGCCGCGCAGCGCTCCCCACCCCGCTGCATCGTTCCGCCGATGCCTACATCGTGGCGCGAAACGAAGGCAGCACGATCCTCGCGGGTTTCCCATGGTTTACTGATTGGGGCCGCGATACCTTCATCGCGATGCGCGGTTTGCTGATCGCATCCGGCCGATACAGCGACGCCGAATCGATCCTGCTCGAATGGTCCGGCACGATCTCCGAAGGCATGCTGCCGAATCGTTTCCCGGACAGCGGCGCGCCGGAATACAACTCGGTGGATGCGTCGTTGTGGTTCGTGATCGCCGTGCACGATTATCTTGTTACGGGGCACGCTCAAAGGGAAACGCAGGACCGTTTGCAGCAAGCCGTCGATGCCATTCTCGACGGTTACTCAAGCGGCACGCGTTTTCAGATTGCCGCAGATTCAAAGGATGGCCTGCTGCGGGCTGGTGTTCCCGGCGTGCAACTGACGTGGATGGACGCCAAGGTGGGCGATTGGGTGGTGACGCCGCGCATCGGCAAGCCGGTGGAAGTGCAGGCGTTGTGGATCAACGCGCTGCGCATAGCGGCTGCATGGAATCCCCGCTGGAAGGAGTTGGCCACGCGCGCGGCTCAAACGTTCCAGCAACGTTTCATCGATCCCGCGAGCGGTGCGCTTTACGACGTGGTCGACGCCGATCACGAGTCGGGCAAGATCGACCGCTCCATCCGGCCGAACCAGCTTTTTGCAGTAGGCGGGCTACCATTCTCGTTGATCGACAATAGCGAAACCGCGCGCGCTATCGTCGATCAATGCGAGCAGCTTTTACTGACGCCGCTCGGGCTTCGGACCTTGTCACCGAACGACCCTTCTTACAAGGGCCGGTACACCGGCACACCGCTGGAACGCGACGGCGCCTATCATCAAGGTACGGTCTGGCCGTGGCTGCTGGGACCGTTCGTGGAAGCGTGGCTGCGGGTTCATGACAACGACCAATCATCGAAAGCCGAGGCCCGCCAGCGCTTCCTGAAGCCCCTGCACGACCATGTTCATCGTGCGGGCCTCGATCACATTTCCGAAGTCGCGGACGGCGATGCGCCGCATACGCCCGGCGGGACGCCATTCCAGGCGTGGTCGCTGGGTGAACTCATGCGCCTCGAACATTTGCTCAGCGCCGATTCTGCCGACATGCCGCAAACGCGCTAGATTATCGGTCTTTCCGTCACGCTTTTAGTCAAGGACGCCCCATGCCGCCACTGCGCGCCACCAAGTCTCTCGACACCATCGAAGGAGCCCGGCTCCATTCCACTGACTGTTCGCGCTGGCAACGCTGGGGGCCGTATCTCAGCGAGCGTCAATGGGGCACGGTGCGCGAGGACTACAGCGAGAACGGCACCGCCTGGGACTATTTCCCGCACGATCATGCGCGCAGCCGGGCATACCGCTGGGGCGAAGACGGCATCGCCGGTTTCGGCGACGACAGGCTCAACTGGTGCGTCTCGCTAGCCATGTGGAACGGCCGCGACGCGATCATCAAGGAACGTTTGTTCGGCCTGACGAATGCGCAGGGCAACCACGGCGAGGACGTGAAGGAGCTGTACTTCTACGTCGACGGCACGCCGACGCACTCCTACATGCGCATGCTGTACAAGTACCCGCACGCCGCGTTCCCGTACGACGACCTCGTTGCTGAAAACGGTCGTCGCGGCGCGGACATGCCGGAGTACGAAGTGCTCGATACGGGCGTGTTCGAAGACAACAACTATTTCGATGTCCATGTCGAATATGCGAAAAACACGCCTGAAGATATCGTGATGCGCGTGACAGTCGAGAACCGCGCGGATCACGCAGCGTCGCTCGACCTGCTGCCGCAGATCTGGGCACGCAATACGTGGTCGTGGCAGCCGTCGAAGAAGCCTTCGCTGACCTTGCATACCGATGCGAAGGGTAGCCGCGTGATCGCGCAATGCGACGGCCACGAGCCGATGGTCGTGACCGCCGAGGCCCGTGGCGGCGCGCCGGTCGAGTGGCTGTTCTGCGAGAACGAAACCAACGTCAAGCGCCTGTTCAACATGGACGGCACGGGGCCGTTCAAGGATGGCTTCAACGACTACATCGTGCATGGCGAAGAAACGGCCATTCGACCCGATACCGGCACCCGCGCCGCGGCGCATGTGCACCTCGAGTTCACACCGAATAGCCGCACGGTGGTGACCATGCGCTGGCGTCCGGAATCGGATGCCGACACGGACCGCCAGCCGCTCGATATCGACGCGCTGTTTGCCCGCCGCATCGCCGAAGCCGATGCGTTTTACGCGGGCCTGCAGCACGAAATGAACGACGCCGATCAGCGGCTCGTACAACGCCAGGCGCTTGCGGGCATGCTGTGGTCGAAGCA
>JGI12635J15846_10002405_pt1 | contig 16375 bp, 9 predicted proteins | sample BlaSpr_A8_OM2_M2_FD_15846 | JGI IMG/M metagenome (IMG submission 15846) | reverse complement strand
ATCGTTTGCAGCTGGCCGCGAACGGTGACGAAGCTGCCGCGCGGCAAGGACGTTCGGTTGGCATCCACAATGCGCGTGACCTCGCGGCCCACCGCTCCCAAATCGCGGGCCTGGACGGCGGCGTAAATATCGACCACACGACGAATGTTGTAATGCGAGACCACTTCCATCTCGTTGGAACGTTTGATGGAAGCGACATCCGCGAGAATTTCGGGGCGCGCTGCGGTCGAGGAATTCAGCGGAGTGTTCTGTAGGTCTTGGAGAGATTGAATCGAATATTGCGGAGTCTGAGTTACCAGGTTGTAGCTCACACCGTTCTTCCAATTCAGGAAGAACATCGGGGTGATCTGGAAACTACCGCTGAGTGAGTTCAGCAGGCTACTGGCTACATCGCGCTGAGTGTAGCCACCCTGGGCGGCCTTGGTGCGGTCCACAGCCACATCGAACTCCGGATAATCAAACGCTTGCTGTATGCGCGCATCGGCGACACCCGGCACGCGCTCGACTTCTTGCAGCATCCGAGCCGCGACTTCGCGATTGCCCTGAATATCGGTTCCCTCGATTTGAATATCGATGGGGGCCGGCAAACCAAAGTTCAAAACCTGAGTGACGATGTCGGAGGGCAGGAAGTAAAAGGTCGTGCCGGGATATTCGCGGGGCAGCGTCTCACGCAGGCGCTGAACATAGTCTGCCGTAGTGTGGTGATCTTCGTTTAGGGACACCAGGATATCGGCGTCGCCCGCTCCGATGAGGCCGGAGGTGCTGTGCATGAAATTGATGGAGCTGTAAGGCAGCCCGATATTGTCCAGGATGTTGTTTACTTCGCGCTCGGGGATCTCGCGGCGGATGGCGCCCTCAACGAGATCGCACAACTTCGCGGTCTCTTCGATTCGCGTGCCGCTCTTGGCGCGGAGATGCAGGATGAATTGACCGCTGTCGGTGTTAGGAAAGAAATCCTGACCGAGCCACGGGACGAGGAGAAACGCCGCAGCGCAGGCCAGAAGAAAGACAGGTACAAAAAGCAACCGCCGGTGGACAAGCGTTTTCAATAGGCCGTGGTAGGAATTTCGAAGGCCTTCGAATCCGCGCTCGAAGGCCAGTTGGAATCGAACCAGAGGATTCCGTGATTTGGCGCGGTCGTGCTGTTTTGATTTCAAGAGATACATCGCCAGCGTTGGCACGAGCGTGCGGGACAAGATGTACGAGGCGAGCATGGCGAAGACCACCGCTTCGGCGAGAGGCACAAAGAGATATCGCGCGACGCCGCTCAAAAGGAACATGGGCAAAAACACGATACAGGTGCAGAGCGTAGAAACCAGGGCGGGTACGGCGATTTGCGCCGCCCCTTCCAGGATGGCGACGCGCTGGGGATGCCCTTCTTCGAAGTAGCGCTCGATGTTTTCAATCGTGACGGTCGCGTCGTCCACAAGAATTCCGACGGCGAGAGCCAGTCCCCCGAGAGTCATGATGTTGATGGTTTCTCCAAGAAAGCTGAGGATCATGACGGAGGTCAGGATGGATAGCGGAATGGAGACGGCAATGATCAAGGTGCTACGCCAGCTTCCCAGGAAGAGCAGAATCATCAGCCCCGTGAGGCACGCGGCAATGATGGCCTCGCGGATGACGCCGTTCACGGAGCCTCGGACGAAGATGGACTGATCGGCGAGCGGCAAAATCTTCAGTTCCGGAGGCAGGGTCTGGGCGACACGCGGAAGAAGACCGCGAATTCCCTTCACGACGTCGATGGTGGAAGCATTGCCGGCCTTGAGTACCGAGACCAGCGCGCCGCGATGACCATCCTGACGCACGATGTTGGTCTGCGGCGCGAAAGCGTCGCGCACATTCGCGACATCACGGAGATAGATCGTGGAATTCCCGACGACCTTGACCGGGAGGTCATTCAGTTCGGGGACCGTTTTCATGCTGGCGTTCAGTCGAACGTCGTATTCGAACGGGCCGATCTTTGCGGTTCCGGAAGGCAAAATCAGATTTTGCTGCTGCACGGCGTTGAGGACATCTGGGGGTGACAGCCCTTTCGACTGCAGCAAGCCGGGATTCAAATCGACCATGACCTGGCGTTGTTTGCCCCCGTATAGGAAAGGAATCACGGCCCCAGGCACGGTCACCAGTTGAGGCCTTAGGAAATTCTGTCCGAGGTCGTTCAACTGCTGCTCCGAGAGACCATTTCCGGAAAGTCCCAATTGCAGAATGGGCACGCTCGAAGCGCTGTAGTTAATGATTAACGGGGGAAGAGTGCCCGGCGGGAATTGCCGAAGGGCGGTTTGCGATATAGCTGTCACCTGGGCATTGGCGGTGTCCAAACTCGCGCCGGGTTGCAGGTAAATCCTGATGATGGCTTGACCGTTTACGGTGGTCGATTCGATGTGTTCAATGTTGTCGACAGTGGTGGTCAACACTCGTTCAAACGGGCTGGTGAGGCGGCCCTCCAGTTCTTCGGGATTCATACCGGTGAACTGCCATGCAACTGCGATCACGGGAATATTAATGTTCGGGAAAATATCGGTCGGCGTGCGCAAAATCATGATCGGGCTCAGAACCAAAATGAGGATGGCCAGAACGATGAAGGTATACGGCCGGTCCAGAGCAATTCGAACAATCCACATAACTAGAACTCCTTACACGCCAATTGCGAATTGACCGCGCGAGCTAATGCGGTCTGACACACTGACAGTGCAACTTCGATTCAGCGACGATGCCTTGGGCCAACGACACCATCCGAACCAGTGAAAGATAGAAATCCCAAAATCGCCAATACGGCGACAAATAGAAACGTCACCATGAGGGCCTCCCTTCGTGCCCCCATTAACCGCACGCATTGCAGGCAATCTGATCTTGCGAGATATGTCTCGTGTTACCAGTCGTTGGTGAAGTGTCCCTTGCGGACGTCCGTGCTGATCCGGCATAGCGTTGTAATCTCTCGCGCAATTTCCTTCGCCCATGAAACACTCGAGCCTTAACCGCACCGACGGAAATTCCCATGATTTGCGCGGTCTCTTCCGTCGATCGCTCGTCGAGCTCCCGCAGTTCGATTGCTTTTCGCGTTCCTGGCGTTAACTCTTTCATGAGTTCAGAGAGAATCCTTTGCCGTTCGTTTTGTGCATAGAGTTGTTCGGGATTCAGCTCCTGGTCTTCAAGATCAATACGGGAAAATGGCTGTTCGGCTGGCGATTCATCGAGCGACACATTCAGTAGGTGGTGCTTCTTGCGGAGCTTCATCAGGGCAGTATTGATGACAATGCGGGACAGCCACGTTGAAAACCGGGAATCGCCGTTGAAGTTCTGGAGATGAATAAAGGCCCGTTGAAAGGACTCCTGCACGACATCTTCTGCATCCTCGTTGTTCCGCATGATTCGGCGTGCTAGATGAAAAACCGTGTTTGCGGACTGTTTGCAAAGGATTTCGAACGCAGCCGAATCTCCCGTTTTTGCAGCGAGAAGAAGTGCGTATTCGTCTCTTGCATCCGCGCGCCGATTGACCAGCACGCCTGCGCCGCTCCGGTTGTAAGTTTCCAAATATTGCGTGGACATGCGGCTGCTCCTTTCAAGCAATAGCAATTGGTAGTTCCGTGGTTGCGTATTCGTTCGAGTAACGGGTCGCCGTGGTCATGAATTGCTTCGCGGTGGGGTTGATCCAACCCCGTTCCCGGGCTACAACAGCCATCATCTGAAAGGAAATTCTCCCGCGCTCGTACTGAGCCAGTACGAAACGCTGCGCGGTCTCGGCGTCCTTGATCGTTTGCAATAACCAGTTCAGTTCTGCTCTATTCACAACGGACTCCTTTCCTCTCAGCAGACGATTCGATTTGTTTTCTCTCGATGTTGTGCACGACGTGCCGGGTGTAACAACCGGTCGCGATGAGTTCCGCGCCTTGTTTGCACAACTCGGCGAGCACCTGCTCCCCGTTCTTGTCGATGAAGGTCACGCCGGTAAGATCCACCATGCACTTGCGTTCGCGGCGGGCGGTTTTTGTGCTCGTCCAAGTGGACTTCAGTTCCGAAACCCACGGCTTAACGAGCCGGCCTTCCACCGTCCACTTTTGTTCAGTCGGTGTCTCTGCAATCGTGATGCGTAGCATTCCCATGACTCGCGCTTCGTCCACTTGGTGTTCCTTCAACTGCCAACTGGTTGCCGTCTGATCTTCGAGCTCTTCCCCAACGCCTGACTTTTACGAACGGGACATAGTTAGCGAACGCTTGCGCATGTGGACTTCCGACCCACCTCGTTCAAAGCGCACATCGTCCATACATGCTTTCATCAGCTGGATGCCGCGCCCATGTTCGGAAGCGGGCTCCGATGAAATGCCGTTACCAACAATCTTTTCGAAGTCGAATCCTTTTCCTTGATCCGTCACGACGATGGATATTTCATTGCCGGGACGGCAGCGGCAGCGGATGTGTACTTTTGTGTCAGGGTCTTGCTGATTGCCGTGCACGACGGCATTGTCGAGCGCTTCCCGGAGCGCCAACTCGATATCGAACCGTTCTCCCGGATCACATTGCGATCCTTCGATCAGCCTCATCAGGCGGTCCACGAACGGAGAGATCGCTCGAACTTCGCTGGGCATCCAGGAATCAAATTCCAGGATGGAAGACTGGGAGCGTTTTCCTGAGAACTGCAATCGCGAATCTGACGCTCTGTTCAGGCTCCGCATTCCATTCATGGATAACGCCTCACGCTCAGGAGAAATGCATCACGGGGGCCAAAGCGCGGAACGCTCCCAAAGTTGCGGAACTTATTGAGGTGTATGGGGATGGCGAGGCGAGAGAGGGTTCCTTAGATCGTGCTGCCAGCGTGCTACTGCCGAGAATCTAGCAGACTGCTAACTTCTTCGCACATCAGAAGCGTGACGTCAGAAGTGGGAGCTTTCGGAGAAGGAGCTGAGGTAAGGTATGAAACGGTGCGATTAGACAGAACGGCTTGAGATTCCGAGCTTGCGTATTCTCAGTTGGAGGGTTGATCGATTCATTCCAAGACGTGCTGCGGCGCCATTGGGACCTGCCACAACCCAATCACACTGCTTGAGCGCTTGGAGGATCTGTTGGCGTTCGGTTTCCTGCAAAACGTTGTGAAGTGCGCCGTTTGTTTCGGATTTGGTAGCAACGGCTCTTGCCTCCGGATGACTGGTGTTGTGAAATTTTAGATCAGCCACATCGACGCTCAGCGCAGGACCTGTCGAAATAATTACGGCGCGTTCGATCACATTCTGGAGTTCGCGTATGTTTCCCGGCCAGTGATACCTGCACAGCGCCTCCATTGCCGCTGATGGAATCGTATCTATGGCCTTATTCATACGTCTGGAAAACAGTTGAGTGAAATGCCGCACGAGGAGCGGAATATCGCCATCGCGTTCTCGCAAGGCCGGAACGTGGACAGGAAAAACATCCAAGCGAAAGAAGAGATCTGATCGGAACTTCTGCTCGCTGACCATCGCTTCCAAATCGCGGTTCGTCGCGGCAATCAAACGCGCGTCCGTTCGAAGTGTGCGCGAGCTTCCCAGCCGCTCGAACTCTCGCTCTTGCAGTACTCGGAGCAGTTTGGTCTGCAATTCAAGAGGAATTTCTCCTATTTCGTCCAGGAAAATCGTGCCGCCATCGGCCACTTCGAAGCGGCCAATACGTTGCGCGATGGCCCCTGTGAATGCGCCTTTTTCGTGTCCGAACAGCTCACTTTCCAGCAAACCCGTGGGAATGGCCGCGCAGTTGAGCTTCACGAAGGGCTTCGAGCGCCGCGGACTCAAATCATGAATGCCGCGCGCGATCAATTCTTTTCCCGTGCCCGTCTCGCCATAAATCAGCACTGTCGAATCGGTCGGGGCGACGGTTTCCACCCGCTTCAGGGCTCTGCGGAGAGAAAGGCTACTCCCGACAATCTGAATGAAATTCATTTCCGTGCGGATTTCGTCTTCCAGATAGAGCTTTTCCTTGGAGAGTTGTTCTTTCAGTTCCCGAATCTCGCGGTAGGCAAGCGCATTCGCCACGGCGAGAGTAATCTGGTTTGCAACCTGGCCAAGGAAATCAATATCCGCGTGACTGAACGCATCATCTCGGAATCGGCCGAAAACCAGGGTGCCAATCGCGCGATTCCGGCTGATCAACGGTAAAAAGCAGAACGACTTCAAACCTTCACGAACGGCAATCTGAACGATTGGATAGTGGAGCCAACCGGTAAAGGGACTTTGCAGCGTCATAGGCTTCATGGTTCGAAATGCCGTGCCGGAGGGCGAGCCCTCCATCGAATAGACCAAGTCTTCCTGCAGGAAACCTTTTCCCTCCGGAAAGTCAACCGCGTAAAGTCGCAGCTGTTTGTTTTCCGCATCCGGGAGCGACAAACCGGCGTAGTCGCACTGCATCACGCGCCGGACGTCCTGCGAGATGGCACGCAGAAGATCGCGGAGCTCCAAATTTGAGACAACCTGATTGGTCACGTCGAGGAGCAGCCGGAGCCGGTCGTTCTTAGTCCGCAATTCCTCAGACGCCCGCCGCAAGGCCGCGAAATTCAACGCGTCGTCGAACGCCAGCGCAATGTAGTTCACCACTTGCGACACGAATCCGATATCGTTTGGCGAGTAGGTATCTAGCTGCTTGCTGCCAAAAATGATCGCCCCCAATTTGCGGTGCGCTGTCGTCAATGGGAGCGCGCAGATCGAGCGAACATGGAACCCATGCAAAATCGCTCGCAGCCGGCCATGGCACTGTTCCATTTCGTCGCCCGACCTCACCACCGGTTCTTGCCGCTCGTAAACTGTTAATGTAAGAGTCTCTTCAGACGCTAACTGCTCTTCGCGAACCGGCGCGGATGGACTGGTCATGTCGACGAAGTAGTTTTGAAAAGTATCCGAATCTTCGCCACAAAGAGACACCCCGACCACGTCGAACTGCACTACCCCGCGCAGCTCGTTGACCAGCACGCCAAAAAGTTTTTTAAGGTCGCCGTGCGCTCCGACGGCTCGCGATACGCGGACAAGCGTTTCGTACCGCACAGCAAGGGGCGACGCCGCTATGACTTCCGCGTCATTGTTCACGATCCTGCCGCCTATTCCCGTATGTACGTCCGTGCTAGCTGTCCGAGACCGTTAGGTCTCATCTAATTTCTAGCGTCTGAGATAAGCTTGCGATGCTCATGGTCGATCATATTTTTTCTATTGATTATGGTTCTTACGGTTAAGTGATGCCCCGCATCGGTGCTCGGTTACATTAAGGGCGCGTTCCTTAGAAGCCTGTCGTGATTCCTCGAATAACCAGCAGCAAGAACAAAAATGCCTGAGACCCAGCGGTCTCATAGTGCATCCAAGTATGCGGAGCGGCCCGAAAGCCATATCGAGAACGTCTACAGAGAGAAGATTGTGTCAGCGATTATCCAAGCCAGTCCCCTCGAGAAATTCTCGCAAGAACCACTGCTAGCCGGAGATTCGTGTGTCCTGGTTATTTTTGGAGCTTCTGGCGATCTGACCAAGCGGAAGCTGATCCCGGGCCTTTACAACCTGGCATGTGTCGGCTGTATGAACCCTGAGTTCGAAGTTCTCGGAATCGGCCGCACGCCGATGAGTTCTGAAGAGTTTCGCAAGAAAACAGGGGAGGCAGCCGCCAAGTCGAAAGACACACGCGACTTCAGCGAGTCGGGATGGGCAGACTTTCAAACGCGGCTGCACTACATGGCAGGCGACATTAACGATCCGAGGTTTTATCCCCAGTTGCGCGTTCGCCTGGAGGAGATGCAGAAGAATGTTTCTAGCCCAAACCATTTGTTCTATGTAGCGACGCCCGCGTCAGTAGCGGGACCCATCATTGAGGGTTTGGGAGCGGTAGGACTGAACCGCCGCGAACACGGGTGGACGCGAATTATTCTCGAAAAACCCTTCGGGCGGGATCTGGAATCGGCGAACGTACTAAATGAGGTGGTGCACAGCGTGTTAGACGAGAAAGCGGTGTACCGGATTGACCACTATCTTGGCAAAGAAACAGTACAGAACATCCTCGTCTTCCGCTTCAGCAATTCTCTGTTCGAACCGGTGTGGAACAGAAACTACATCGAGCGTGTAGAGATCACCGCGGCTGAAACGGTAGGAGTCGAAAACCGCGCCGCGTTTTACGAAGAGACGGGCGCCCTGCGCGATATGGTGGCGAACCATCTGCTTCAGTTGCTAGCGCTGACTGCGATGGAGCCGCCGATAGCGTTTGATGCGGATTCGGTGCGTGAACAAAAGGTGCAAGTATTTCGATCCCTTCGACCAATGAGTGTCGACGATGTAGCGCGATTTACCGCCCGGGGGCAGTATGGTCCTGGCGTAATTGACGGGAAACAGGTGCCGGGCTATCGGCAAGAGCCAGGCGTGGCCCCCAACTCCATAACGGAAACTTACGCGGCAGTAAGATTCCAGATTGAGAACTGGCGTTGGGCCGGAGTTCCTTTCTACATCCGAACCGGAAAGCGTCTTGCTCGAAATCTAACGGAGATCCGCGTGCATCTCAAACCGACGCCACAGGCCTTGTTTGCGAGCACGCCGTCGGTGATTGCCGCGAATGTCATCACCATCAGCATTCAGCCGGACGAGGGAATCTCGATCGCATTCGACGCGAAACGGCCGGGAACGCAGATGCGGACGGTGACGGTTCAGGCCAACTTCTCTTATCAAGGGAGCTTTGGGTCGAAGGGACCGGTTGCGTACGAAACTCTGCTTCTCGACTCGATGCGTGGCGATGCAACGCTTTTTACGCGCCGAGACGAAGTAGAGGCGGAGTGGCGCATCATTACGCCGATTGAAGAAGCGTGGGCGCACTTACCGGTGCGGGCCTTCCCCAACTATGCCGCGGGCAGTGAAGGACCAACCTCGTGGCATGAATTGCCTAAAATCCGTGCCGAGATTGCCGAACAGGCGATCGGGCACGGCGAGTAGGATCGGGCTTGCAACGGGGCGTACGCCCTCGGTTCTGCTTGTTAATTGTTACTTCGTAACTAAATTCTGTTCGTTAGATGTAGTAATTCGGTTGAACTGGGTGGCCTGTGCTTGCCATTTTCGACGCCACACTTAACGTGTGAACTATCCCACAGATTATTCGGTAGCAGAGTTAAGGATTTGTCCGGTTGCGGGGTCGAGGGTCAAACTACTCCCGCGCCCTTGATCGTCGAAATCGAACAAACCGTCCAGCGAACCTGCGATCGTGTCTGTAGAGCCAGTGCCAATGCGGCCGAGGTTCCAGTTGTCCTCGATGAACCGTAATACCGAAGAATGGTCCGTCACGGCATGACCTACGTAATTCTTCTTCGCATATGGCGAAATCACCAGTAGCGGCAGGCGCGGACCGTAACCGCAGCGGCCGTTCTGGCTAGCTCCGCCGATCTGATTCGCGCTCGGCGTTCCGCAATTCCCGGGGCCCAGGAGTTGGTCGTCGGAAACATTCGACTGATTCACGATCGGTCCCATCACGTGGTCGTACCAGCCGTCAGAATCATCCCACGTAATGATCACAGCCGTTTCCTTCCACTCGTCACTCTTCGCTAGTTGGTTGATTGTATTTACCAGGAAGTGTTGTTCATCTAGAGGATCGGAGTAGCCGGGGTGGCCGTCCTGAATGGCTCGCGCTTTCAGGAAACTGACCGCGGGCAGGTTGTGGGCTTTGAGAGCATCGAAGAAATCATTGATGTCATATTCGTGGTTGGCGGCATCCCCGGCGTGACCAATCATGGCGACCGAGGTCCGAGGCGTGTGCATTGCATTCAGCGTGGACTGCCAGTATTGAAAAAACGCATGGTGCGGGATGTAGTCAGCGGTGGTTAGCCCGGTGGTTCCTGTGGATACTGCGTTGCAATTGGCGAAGCCGCCCATGAAGGCACCCCAGGTAACGCCCGCCTTATTCAGCAGGTCGCCAACGTTTAGTCCGGACATCGTAACCTGAGTCCTTTTAGGGTTCGAACAGGTATCTCCGGCTGGGTCAGGGTCACCGATGACAGCACCGGCGCTCGCTCCGCCAGCGATGTTACCTTTAGCCGAAAGGCCGTTCGTAATAGTCCCCTCAAACGTGTTGCCAGCAACTAGATTCAAGAGCCCCGGCGTTGAGGGCCCAAAGGTGGTTCCGAAGAAGTTGTCGCTTATCGCGAAATGCTGCGCGTAATTCCAAAGGGCCGTGACGGTGTTACCGTCGAAGTAGCCCATCACGCTGTTCGGACCCAGAACCGGATCAACGCAACCGGTTTGTTGCACGAACATATCCATGAGACCGCCATGGAAGGCCGCTTGTTCGGCGCCATAGCCGTGGTTCTGGTCGCAGCTGTTGGGCGTGCTGCGATCGATACGAAATGGATTCGCTTTATTGAGATTGTTGGTCAGTAATCCAGCGCTCTCCAGGTTGTTAACCTGTGGTGTGTCGTCCTTTGCGCCACCGAAGAATTTTGTGCCATCGTTGTTGGCTTTGGCGTGGGGATAGGTCCCGAAATAGTGATCGAACGAGCTGTTCTCCTGGAAAATCACAACGACATGCTTGATCGGAGTTCGAGTCGGGAAATCGTCCTGGTCAGCACCAAACGCCGGAACTACCGGCAGCAAGGTAATCGCCGCCACAGCCACTGCTGCCAATGCTTTGGTAACGCAAGAATGCATAGAATTTTTCTCCTTTAAGATAGGACGGATAGACGAATCGCATTTGCTGCGCCGTATGAGGACGGCTCCGGCGGCAAATCTGGGGTTCTGCATCCCCGCTACTGTTAAACGACGTTAATTACGCCTTAATGAACGAATCGTAAAATAGAGGTCAATCGGCGCCCCGGAACTCCCAACGGCGGGCAAATCGGGTATAAAGCTACGACACTGAATGCGAATCAGACAGAGCCTAAGTGTTTGGCGCATCCGGCATTCTGATTTTGCTGTGAACTAATAAGGTCGCCGGCAGTTTTTCGTCAACGGCAAAGAAAGATTGTTACTTACCGTGAAACTGAGTCCACCCGCTTGTGAAGTTCGGCCTAGTAGTTAAGGAGTGCGCTCTCGAGATTTACTGGCCGTCGCCATCTTGGTTGCCGTCGCCCTTATAGCTTGACTGGGTCTGTACTCGCCTATACCCTTCCTTCGCCGAAGTAAGCCACTCCTCGCAACCGCAGGGTATGCCGTTTTTAGGAGGGTACAAATGATTCTGGTTTTTCTGCGACATCCGGGTCTTTGGCGCAACTACCGGAATGCAAGCTTGCGGAACTCCTCGGCGGCCGCCTGTTGTCGTTGAATAACTGAAAATTTGTAACCTCTGATACATCAACGGTTTCTCGTCAACCTCCGTCCTTTGTTACAGGATATTCACAATCGGTTGACCTAACTGTAAGACGCGGCCGCTACCTTCTGGGCCGGGGTGGTGCGCATACTCACCGGCTAAATTTAGAATTCTGCTCCAAAGAGAGAGGAAATGAAAAAAATAGCAGCACTCACGTTGTCGATGTTTCTGATTTCCGGACCGATTTTTGCCGATACGCCGAAAGACTCCGATGCTGAGGCCGCTAAGGCTGGTCAGCCGACGAAGGCGGATAAGAAAGTTGAGAAGTCAGATTCGGCGATTGCCGCCGAACTTGAAGAGCTCCGGCAGACGCTGCAATCTCAGCAGGAACAACTCACTTTATTGAAAGAAGAGCTGGCAAAGCGCGACCGTCAGATCGACGAAGCGCGCGAGGCAGCAGCGGCGGCAAATTCGCGTGCCAACGAAGCTAGCGTAAAGGCGAGCGAGGCGGTCACAACTAGCGCTGCGGCCAGAGCCGCCTCTGCGCCGATCGGCAGCAATGCCGTTGTCGTCAGCAACGCGGCTGCCCCTGTAGTCGCGCAGCAGGCCCATGATCCCAATGATCCCAGTGATCCGAAGGCTAAGCCGACGGAAGATGGACCGGGGTCCATCAGATACAAGGGCGTTTCCCTGACACCAGGTGGATTCTTTGCTGCTGAAACGATTTTCCGCACGCGCGCGATCAGCGCCGATATCAACACTCCCTTTAACAGCATCCCCTTCAGCGGCAACTCGCTGAGCAAAGTATCGGAGTTAAACTTTACTGCCAGGCAGAGCCGTCCAACGATGCTGGTAGAGACAAACATCGGTGGCGCAAAAGTCACGGGATACTTTGAAGCTGACTTCCTGGGGGCTGGTACCACCTCGAATAATCGTCAGACCAACAGCTACGTATTCCGCCAGCGACAATTGTGGGCTCAGGTGGCTTTCAGCAGTGGCTTGCAAATCACCGGCGGACAAATGTGGTCGCTTGCCACCGAAAGCAAAAAGGGTATTCAAAATCGCCAGGAAGCATTGCCGCTGATCATCGATCCGCAATACGTGGTCGGCTTCACTTGGCAACGCGCCTATGGTTTCCGCGTCGTGCAAAGTCTATTTGACAACAAACTTGCTGTAGGCATCTCGGTGGAAGGTCCCCAAACGACGGTGGGTGGAAGAGGCTTCAGCACCTTCACCAACGGCGCGGGTGCAACGTCGCAGAACTTCTTCCTCAACGCACCTGGAAACAGCGGCGGCCTCTACAATGCGTTCGATCCAACAGGTTACACGGCAAATAAAGCGCCGGATCTCCTCGCCAAGCTCACGGTAGACCCTGGATGGGGCCACTATGAACTATTCGGCATCATCAGCACCTTCCGTGATCGCGTTTACCCGTGCGCGGCAGTTAGCCCCAAGGCCAGTACAGCAACCACCATACTTGTCGGTGCGCCACTCAGTTGCGGAGCGGCCCCAACGGCCACGGCACCATCGCCGGCGGGTGCATTTAACGACTCGCGACTAGGGGGCGGCATAGGTGTGAGTGCCACCGTACCTTTGGTGCCGAAGAAACTGGACATTGGTTTGAAAGTTGTAGCGGGCGACGGAATCGGGCGCTTTGGATCGGCGCAAATTCCCGACGTTACTGCGCGGCCATTCGGAACTCTGGCACCCATTCGCACGGGACACGGGATGGCGAGACTGGAATTTCATCCGAACCCGAAATTGGACTTCTACGCCTACGTAGGTGATGAGTATGGCGCCCGCACAGCATACAAAGGCTATTCGTCCGTAAGGCTGACGACCAACACCCTGACCGGACCAGCGTTTGGAGCTCCGGTAACCACGACGACCACGGTGACCACTGCTACAAATGGGATAGGAGGCTACGGCTCGCCATTTGCCAACAACTCCGGCTGCAGCACCGAAGTGGATCCGACCAACCAGAACACACCCGGCACAGGTGGAACATGCGCAGGAGACACCCGCAACATTATTGAGGGCACCATTGGTTTCTGGCATAAGTTCTATAATGGACCGAAAGGCCGCATTCAGTGGGGCATGCAATATGCGTACTTCACGAAGAGTGCGTGGTCCGGCAACAACAACGTGCCGGGAGCATTCACGATTGATCCGAAGGCCGTCGACAATATGGTGTGGACTTCGTTCCGCTATTACCTGCCATAAGAATCGGCTGGTCGTCTCCATTTAACGAGGGTCGCGGAAGGGCAGCCCCTGGGTTGTCCTTCCCTTTTTTTTGTTTGAGTGTCGACGCGGTCGAAAGTCAGGGACGAGCTAAGGAAGTGAGGGTGAACGAGTAGCGCATCTAGCCTTGCAATTGGGATTTTAGGGTGTTTCGATCGAGTTCATTTTCCCAGCGGGCAATGACCAGGGTGGCGACGGCGTTGCCGATCATGTTGACCACCGCACGGCACATGCTGAGAAAACGATCTACGCCGAGAATTAGCGCCATGCCCGCCACAGGAATGGTGGGGATGACCATCATGGTGGCCACCAAAGCGATAAAAGCTGCTCCCTGCACGCCACTCGCGCCTTTGGAGGTGAGTAGCGCGACGCCTAGAATCGTGAATTGCTGAAGCAAAGTTAGATGTGTGTTAGTCGCTTGGGCCACGAAGAGCGCGGCAAGCGTCATGTATAGACTGGTACCGTCGGCGTTGAATGTGTAACCGGTCGGCACAACCAGGCCGACGAGAGCTTGAGAGCATCCCAGCTTTTCCAGCTTGCTCATGAGACTCGGCAGCGCCGGTTCAGAGGAACTGGTGGCCAGCACCAGAAGAATTTCTTCGCGAAGAAACCAGAGGAAGCGAAGAATCCCGAAGCCTGAAAATCTCACGATGGCGCCCAGGATGATAACGACGAAGAATATTGAGGTGAGATAAAGCGTCACGATCAACTTTGCCAGCGGGCCCAAGGAGGACAACCCGTACTTGCCAATCGTAAACGCCATGGCGCCGAAGGCCCCTATGGGCGCAAAGCGCATCAGGATGGCCACCACTCCGAAAACAGCTTGAGTAAGGGCGGCCAACAAATCGACGAGAGGCTTGCAACGCGGGCCTGCCATTGAGAGCGCGAAACCGAAAAGGAGGGAGACGAGGAGAACTTGAAGAATGTCACCCTTGGCGAACGCGTCCACGATGGTGTTGGGAATAATATGACCGAGGAATTGTGAAACGGTTTGCGATTTGGCTGGTCCGGCATATTGCGCTACGGCACCGGCGTCCAGCGTCGCTGGATTTACATTGAAAGCGCTGCCTGGATGCACAAGATTTCCCACTAGTAGGCCGATAAGCAGAGCAAGACTGGAGACCACTTCAAAATACAGGAGTGCCTTGCCTCCGACCCGGCCGACTTTTTTCATGTCGTCCATTCCGGCGATGCCGGTAACCAGCGTGCAGAAAATCACCAGTGTAATGATCATGGTGATCAACCGGATGAAGGCATCGCCGAGTGGCTTCATGGCGACGGCAGTGGCGGGTCTCGCGTAGCCGAGAATGATGGCGATGACCACGCCGGCGAGCACCTGAAACGAAAGGCTGGTGTAGAAGGGCTTCTTGCGTGCGGGTGAAGGGGTTTCTGTTTCGTTCGCTGAAGGACTGATCATGGTTTCGGGATTAGCTCTTTTGCAATACGGGGCGGAGTTCGCGCACGTCGTGCAGAGTCTCCAGGGCGAGTAATTTATTAATCAGCGTTGTAGTAACGGCGGTTCCCAGAACCGGCGCGATGAGGTCGCGGGCTTTGTCCACAACTTCTTCGCGTGTCATGGGATTTTCTGCAGTGCCGCGAACATCGCGAACCCATTGCGTGAGTTCGGTGCCATCGTTAAGAGTCACTTCGACGATGGCTTCGCGCCGGGGACGACGCGCGTCGATGCGCTGGTCGGCGAGTACTTCTACCTTGGCGCGCTGGCGTAGCACAGCCGGATCCTTCATACGCGCCTTGTCGTGCACGGTAGCGAAGGTCACCGTTTTATCGAGGAGCATGACCGCGACCATGTGCTCCATACAAATGTCAGGAATGTCGCGGTTACTGACGGTGTTGGCTTCGTCGGTAGCGATTCGCACAGTAACTTTTTTAACGTCGTCGGCAGAGAAGGAGCGCTGTTTGAAAAAACCTGCAAGAGCGTCAAGTGGGGCTTGAATGGGCGACCCGACGGTCCATTTCTTAATATTCGTGCGGGTGATTTCATAGCGCTCGCCCAATTTGTCCACGAGAACAGACGGATCGGCTTTTACTGTTCCGTTTTCGCGTGGCGCGAAGGCTTCGTAAAAATTGTCGGAGCCGGAAAAAATATCTTCCACGCCACTCCATCCAGCGCGGATCAGAGTTGCCGCTAGCACGGCGACGGAGGCAGGTTTTCCAGCGAAAAGAAATGCTTTTTCCATATGGGCCGCGTCGCGCGACCACGCCCCAATTCCGGAAGTTTGTTGCGCGGTGTAATCCAGCATCAAGCGCATCTGCTCTTCGTTTAAGCTCGAAGCACATCCGGCAGCCGCACCAGCACAGAAGCAGGCCGCCGTGCCGTGCGTGCTGCGGTGCGTGACGGCTTGGTATGCAGGTCCGCCAAGGCTCATCGATACGCGCGTTCCAATGTCATATCCCAACGTAACTGCGCGCACGAGCTGCACTCCGCTGATGGCATATTGTTCGCCCGCAGCAAAACCGGCTGGCACAGTGGACACGCCGGGATGCGAGCGTGACGGTCCGTGCGAATCGTCGGTTTCGTCGGAATGGGCGAGTACCCCGTTAGCGAACGCCGCTTCGATGGGGCCGCAAACAATATTGGAGGCCACCACGGTGGCGACTTGCTTTCCCCCGTAAGCACGAGCGAATTCCAACGCTGCCCGGCCGGGAACGAGACCTGAACCTGAAATCATAGCGGCGAACGTATCGAGAATATGCTGCTTAGCTTTCTCGCTGACTTCTTCCGGTAGGGCGCGGGTGGCGGCGGCAGCCATGTAAGCGCTGAGTTGCGGCATAATTTCGCTGACTTTGTTGGGCGTTTCGTCTGGAACGAGAAATTCAGCAGCCTTCGCGAACTTGGGCGAAAGCGCGAGTGCGCTGGAGAGGCCAGCGAGGTGGATCATTTGGCGGCGCGATAGGGCCG
>JGI12635J15846_10002401_pt1 | contig 16388 bp, 17 predicted proteins | sample BlaSpr_A8_OM2_M2_FD_15846 | JGI IMG/M metagenome (IMG submission 15846) | reverse complement strand
CCTCCGCTGCCGCCTCGATTGCTACCGGGTGGAGCGAACCAGTTCCCGGGCGGGAGTTGCACCCGCTGAAGTCCAGCGCCTTTCACGGCGCACTGTTACGCTAACTATCCTGCATTACGTGCCTACTTGTACGAAGACCTAGAGCAAGCTAACATTCGCAGCGTGGAACTCCAAGAACTTGCCGAAGAGTACCAACGCAGAACGGATGAAGAATTACTGCGATTGGCCTTCGACCGCACGCAACTGACGCCAGAGGCTAGTTCGATCCTGAACGACGAACTCTCCCGGCGACGAATCAATACCACGGAACGACTGGCTGTTCTTAATGCCGAAGAAGAACAGCGCAAAGACGAACAACGGAATGATGCTGGAAAGTTGTTCGTCATCCATCCTTATGGCATCGGACGTAGGCGTTTCGGAAAAGCCGAGCGCGTGTACAACCCAGAGACGGGTATGGAGCGATTTAGAACAACGGTGTTCGTCGTCCTGTTCTGGCTCCCACTCATACCTACTGGAACCTTTCTCGTGGAAAGGGAGCGTTCCTTCCTTTCAAACCAAATGACGGTTCTAAAAAGACTGCCTCTCGACTGGGAACAAGTGTTGAAGGTCTGGGTCGTTGCGTCCGCCAGTCTTCTAGCTCTGATTTGGATATTTAAGTTGTTGCCCCGACTTCTTTACAGAGGGTGACGCTTTCCTGCTGGTACGCTGCGCCAGAAGCCAATCCTGCGTGGGTGTTGTAAACAGGCGTACACCCGTCGAGCACAGGGAGACGACAATGGGTTTACTAAGCCCCGGGCCACAGGCGGAAAAAACAGCTCTTGCCGCCATGGTCGCGGACAGCAACATGCTCCCCATCGGTGATAAGCAAACCCTTCTTGCCATCCTTAAATTCCAGGGTGGATTCGATGGACCACAAGGCCATTTCATCCCAGAGGATGCCACAGGCGGCCCGGTCTAGGAAGCTGCCTTGCCAGACCTTGCTCGCTAGCGCTCGAACCTCTACTGGTTTCGAGAAGTTCCTGCTAGCGGATGAGAAACGGATTCTCTTCCTTTTCCTCGCCGATGGTTGTTCGCGGGCCGTGCCCTGGAATGACGACAGTGTCATCGGGCAGGGTCAAGATGCGATCGTGCAGCGATCGCATGATCTTCTCAAATGAGCCTCCGGGAAGATCGGTGCGTCCAATGCTGCGAGCGAACAGCGTGTCGCCGGCGATCAATAATTTTTCCGCAGGAAAATAGAGACAGACACTGCCCTCGGTGTGGCCGGGAGTGTGGAGCACATTCGCCTTCAGGCTGCCGGTCTGTAACTTCTCGCCATCCGCAATACTGGCTTCGATCGATACTTCTCCTGGCGCAGCCATACCTAGCCATGAAGCCTGCACATCGAGCATCTTCAGCAAGGCATAATCGTTCTGATTGAGCAGGATCGGTGCGCCGGTGGCTGCGCGCAGCTTCATCGCTCCGCCTACGTGATCGATGTGGGCGTGGGTGATGACGATCTGCTTCACTTGTAGTTTATGCTCGCGGACAATGGCGAGCACATCTTCAATATCGTCGCCGGGATCGATGACTATGGCTTCGTGGGTGGTGTCATCGCCGATGATCGAGCAGTTACATTGCAGTGGGCCGACGGGAACAATCTTGTGGATCATTCGATCATTCTCGCTCAGGCTGCGGCGATTCACCACCGTTCGATCACACGGAACTTTTATCTGTTTGCCCTTTAGGTATTAGCCCCGCCTTGTTTACCACTACCCCTTGCCCCTCGAATCTCTGGAATCATAGGGTTAGATAACGCGGAATAAGGACTGAGCTCGATTCCTCAAGTAATTCTCTTGAAAACCATAGTTTCAGCAACTGGCTTACTCACGCTGATTTGCCCAAGTATCGTGATCCAAGAACCAACCGCAAATCGGGTTTTGGCAGCTTCGCGGGCCGCCGAGGATGACGACCACACGACAGGAATCACCGGATTTTTGCGGTGAATAAAAATGTTATTGAGTCCTGCTCTTGCAAACAAGGCAAGGACAAGTCCCCTTCGAGTGGCGTTGCCACCGATGAAAACTGAACCGAAGGGCGACCGTTTTCAGGCCCGTGAAGATATTGTTGTGACTCTGCGCCGGTTACGACGCGACTGCGATCGTTCCCGTACTTTGATTAGAGCGGAAGCGCAGGAGGGCGGCGATGTTGCCGGCGCGATCGAGTTGTTCATGGTCCTTGAGATAGAACAGTTCTATGTTGCGACGGATGGCGATGGGAATGATGGCGTCACAAACATCGGCGAGTTCGCGAGTGCGGTGTCCACAGGCGACACACGACGCGATCAGATGCGCATCGATGTGGCCGCAGTTCTGGCATTGGACCGCTGGAGCAGAATAATTTTCCCCGAGGAACATACTCTGCACTTCCCCGGTTTCGAGCGCCCCCAGGACGCGACGAAGTCCGGTGACCCCACGCCCGTTCGCCTTTGCAAACGCGAGCACTTCTCCGACTTTCACAGAGGCACGCTCAGTGATCCATTGATTGAGAAGAGCATGAGCGTGATCTCGAATCTCTTCGTTCGACACACTGGCCACATCGGCGGAGAAGCGGCCAATCACGCGCTTTTTGACGTATGGATGTAGGCAAGACTCGAACTCGGGCCGGTTGACATCCTGGCAACCGACGATAAGCCGCTCCCAGATACCTTTCTCGAAGTCGGTCAGCAGTCGCTCGGAAACCGATTTGAAGTGCTGGAGCGCTTCCTCAGCGACACGCCGTTCCGCATGACCTGCTTCATATCCGTTGTAGCCGTAGCTCGAAGCGCTGCGCGAGAGCATGTGCACAATGGCGCCGCGCTCGCGGAGTTCGTCAAGACGGAGATCGAAGAAACGCGCACGCTGGCGGTCAATTACGGTCACGCAAAGTGCGGGTTGAGCTCCGAGCAAAGCAGCCAGCGGTTTCAACTGAAAACGGGGCTGCAGATAAATGTGATTGCCTCCGAGCTGCGGGGGCAGTTCGTATTCCTTCCAGAAGTTCTGAGCCGAACAGGCGAAGACGGCTCTACCCCGGGCTGTACCGCGCAGGTGCGTGGCCAGATCGAGCACACGATCGAGATCGGCGTGAAGGGATCCATTCTTACCCTGAGCCGCCGCGCTTTTGAGCGCCTGCTTCACAACATCTTTGGCGACTATTGCTTCGCGGCGATGAGAGCGATCCTGAGCAGGATCGGGCTGAAGGTAAACACTCAGGGCGGATGCCCCTTTGGCTTCGTCCGCTTGAAAATCTGCTAACTCACGGAGTTCGTCCCGGGTCATCATCTCGACCCTCCTAAATTCTGAGATGCTGGTACTGACTGAACCGTTAAGCTCGAGTTCTGACTAAAAGTTCACGGTGGAATTCGCCAGCCAGAGACGGTGCGGCGCGAACGCAGTCACGCGCGCGATCGACGGACTCGCGCACGGCCTCCAGATGACGGCCGGTGATGGCCGCAATTTCGCCGAAGGAGAAGCCTTCGATGCCGTAGAGAAGAAAAGCTTCGCGATCGGTGCGATCAACACCGTGAAGCGCGGCTTGCACCAACGCAATCACTTCGTCGGAGTAGGCAGCTTGCTCAGGAGAGGAGACACGTCGATCGGCAACCACGCTTTCGCACGTCCAACCCTCGTCAGGTTGATGAAATTGCAAGCTGGGTTCGTCGGAGGCTTGCACATTCTGCCGGCGACGGCTGTCTTCAAGATGAAGAAGGGTGTCAGATTCAAGTTCATGAAGGCGAGCCGTCATCTGCTTCATGGCTTGCAGCGCAAGGTGGTAGAGCCACGGTTCGAGTGACAGTTTTTCCGGACGGTCATGGTCGCCGAGCGCGCGAGCGATGACCTCGTTGACAACCTCGGGAGTGGATAGACCGTCTTCGGTAAGGTCTTCCTCGGCGCGGCGGAAGTAGAGTTCGCGATCCACAAAACGTTCGAGTCGCGAGAGATTCGCGTTTACATAAGAGCCGATGTCCTCTGCTGAAATAGTAGGCGGCAGAACCGCCGCCAGCGTCTCCTCGAAGGGAACGCCAAGATCGGGTGACTCCTGTGCTCCGCCGCGCCAATGCCGCCATTTGTGGCTGGAGCGGAGCAGTTCCTTGTGCCGGCCAATCTGCTGAATGAGCTCGTCAAACGCGGCCTTGATGGCTGCAGTTGGGCTCGAAGCCTTTTCCTGTGCCGTCAGTTGACCGGATGGCAGGCGCAGATTCAAGGAGACATGGATCCCCTCGCGCGCCGAATTCTGTTCGACGGCGGCTTTCAGATGAATCAGTTCCGGGCGGAAGACCTGAAGGCGCTTCTGGATCTTCTCGATCTGGTGGCTGATCACTTTTTCGATGTCGGGAGTCTTGTGAACCTTGTAACTGACGTGAACGTTCATTTTTCGCGCCTCGAACGCGGGAAAAGGAGCCCCGTGAAGCTGCGTCCCTACGAGGGAATTGTACACCCAGAGCGGAGACGTGAAAGCGAAGTTTCCGCCCCTTACCCTTCCTATTCCGCGGGTTGATTTACGTACTATTTCGCGTAGACGGAATCCTTCGTCAATTCCTTGGGCATCGCGACCGGGAAGGGCGGGAACTCGTGCGAAATGCCCTTGAATAACGAGACGGTTGCTTCCAAACGCCTGCTGCCGTCGTGGACCGCAATTTTGTGGGGCTCGGCTGCCGAGTATCCCTCCCACAGAGAAACGCCGGCGTAGGCGCCGTCCTTGCGCAAAATGTAGTAGGACATGTCGATGAACTTGAGCTTGCTCATGTCGTTGTTGTAGTTGCGAACGATGCGCTTGAGCGCGTCCAGACCGGCTTCCTGCGGCGACATGCCACGCCGCATGTTTTCGATGATGGTGTGAGCGCCGGCAACTTTGATATTTTCTTCGCCGCTGCCGGTGGCGCCGGCCGAGCCCACGTCCTGATCGGTGTAACATCCGGCGCCGATGATGGGCGAATCGCCGCAACGCCCCGGGAGTTTGAAGGCAAGACCGCTGGTGGTGGTGCAACCGGAAATTTCACCTTTATCGTTAAGTGCGGAGCAGTGGATGGTGCCGGTGGGGGGAACGAGAACGCGACGCACAGCAGCCATGCGGAATTCCGGCTCAATGCCAAGCTCGGCGGCCCGCTCTTCCAGGCGCTCGATGCGCTCTTTCCACAGTTCCGCTTGTGGTGCCGTCGTTGATGATGTCGACGGCGGCTTCCAGTGTGGGTCCGCCAATCCCGGGCCCCACCAATCGTCGGTCGAATTATTTTCTTTCCAGAGTAACCAGATTTTTCGCGAGCGTTCGGTCAGCAGATTTTCACGCGGAAACCCCACCGCCACGGCGAATCGTTCCGCCCCTTCACCCACAAGCATCACGTGGCCAGTGTGCTCCATAACCGCTTTCGAAACGAGCGAAACATTTTTGATATTGCGCACGCCGCCGACGGATCCGGCACGGCGCGTGGGGCCGTGCATACAGCAGGCATCGAGTTCGACCACGCCTTCTTCGTTCGGAAGGCCGCCAAGTCCAACGGTGTCGTCGTTTGGATCATCTTCCGGTCCCTTGACAACGCGCAACGCAGCGTCGAGCGTGTCACCGCCCCCTTTCAGGAACGCGAAGGCGTCGTCCAGATAATTGACGCCGTTATGGGCGCAGATGATGACTGGTCGCTTGTGGGCTCCGGATGATTCCGGAACGTGTGGGACTTCATCTTTCGTTTTGTCCTGCGTTTTGTCCTGCGCGCTCAAATCTGACGTCTTTAAGCTCGTGGCCAGCGATGCAGCGATGGCGGAGCCTAGAAATCCACGACGGTTAATGGACATGAATTCTCCATGTTCGGGGAGCGGCGAGAAGAATAACACGAGAGCGATCGCTTCGGGCGCGCCGGCTAGCAGTGAAAAGGCAGGCGTCGTCTGCCGGATGAACGCCGTGGGAGACGCTGCTCGTCTTTCATTGGCATTGGCGAGTATGGTTGGCGACCGTGATGAGCCACTGGTTTCGCAACCGGCACAATGCGAGACCCGGAAATCTAAGCTAGGAAATCTAAGAAGACGCTAGATGTGAGGACGGAAACTTCGATTAGTCATGCCCCTCGCCTTTTAGCAACATTGGCAGGACGGAGGGCTCAGCTTTCTCTTTCTTGACGGCCTTCCTGGGGTTGCCGCTAGTTCTCTTTTTTTCTGCCGCTTTGCGACGAGAGCCAGCAGGCTCACGGCTGATCAGATCGGCTAGCGTGGTATTGTCCAAAATCTTGGCGGCCGCATCTCGTACTGCGAGAAACACTCTGTAGAGGGCGCTGTGGTCAGCATCGCGATCAATCAGAACGCGCAACTGATCCGCATCGCCAAACGGCGCGAGCGGCCCGTCAATGAGCCGGATGATTTCGCTCAAGCGGATGTCGGATGGCGCCCTGCGCAAGCGGTATCCGCCTTTCGCACCACGTACGCTCTCTACGATGCGCGCATTTTTCAATTCGAGAAGAATGAGCTCTAGAAATTTCTCTGGGAGATTCTCTTCGTAGGCAATGTCGCGAATTCGGATCGCACCTTCTGTGTAACGCCGGGTGAGCACCATCATCGCCTGCAACGCATAGAGCCCTTTTTGAGAGACCTTCATAATAATGATGCCTCGGCCAACTATCCCCACATTGGTGATAGGCATTATAGAAAATGCAAGCAGAGCGCCAAAGCCCTAAATTTTCCCATGGGGATTCGTCCTTCTATTTCAGCAAGTTACGAATAAAAGCGGATTTTAGAGATGATGTGGCTAGGTAATACTTTGCACTTTGAGAAATTTTGAGAAATAAGGAATCCCTTTTACCGGAGGAGTCGCTTCCAACGTGGAACGACTCAACGCAAACGCAGAATCTCGACTGTAATGTTGTCGGGGCCGCCGCGTTCCCGAGCGAGTTCGATCAGCTCGCGGCCGGCTTGTTCTACATTCTTGTTGTCCACCGCATCGAGAATCTCGGGATCGCGCACCTGCCCCCACAACCCGTCGCTGCAGATCAACAGCACATCCTTCGGTCGTAAGGGCGCGGGTTGTGCGGGCGCATCCATAATGAGTTCGGGGTTCGTCCCTAAGGCGGCGGTTAGAATGTTGCGCTGCGGATGCGTCTCCGCTTCCTCGGGGCTGATCATTCCCGACTCCACCAGCCGTCCTACATAGGAGTGGTCGCGGGTTACTTTCGTAATCTGGCCCTCGCGGATCAGGTAGAGCCGGGTGTCGCCAACATGCACGTAATAGAGTCCATTCTGAACGATCGCCGCCGCCGTGCAAGTCGTTCCCATGCCGCGCAATTCGGGATGAGCAAAGCTGTACTGCCGAATATGTTCGTGGGCGGCATGCAAAGCATCGATCAGCGCCTGCTGCGGATCGGAATCGGCACAATCACGGTAGACTGTCATTACCGTCTCGACCGCCAGGCGACTCGCTTCCTGACCACCTTCGTAACCACCCATGCCATCGGCGACGACAGCGAGCCGGCCCTTACGGCGAAACTGTTGATCATCGTCCGGCTCCCAGTAGCCGAAGGAATCCTCATTGTTCCTGCGTATGCAGCCAACGTCAGACTGGCTCGACACTTCAATACCAGCGCGGACCTTCATCCGGGCACGACTTCAAGGGCGGGAATCTCAGCCATAGAAAAAATTGCGCTTACGGCAAACCATGGATCGGCAAACTTTGGATTATAGAGGGTGTGGGCGGGACGCTCAAACAGGAGGGTTCAGATGTCGTGTTCCGACGGGGATGAGTAACCCTGAGAGGAGGCGAGGACGGCAGTCAAACTGCCGCCCCCTGCGGATGAACGATCAAATACTGGGTTGCTTAAGACGTAGGCGGTGGGCCGCACTCTCCCGTCGGATTGGTGCTACCAGCCTGGCCGGATTGCGAAGCGATTGCCAAATATGCCGGCGGCGATGTGAATTTTCCATAGGTAGCAGTGACCGAATATGAACCGCTCAGACTCCAGGATGGGGCGGTCAGTGGAGGCTGTGCGGTGTTTAGCCAGGTGCAAACAAAAGGAGTCACAGCTGTGAGAAGGCCAGTTGAACTCAACAGCACAGTCTGTGGCGGAGTGGGAAGCGTGTCGCCATATTGGTCAACCTGGACGCCCGGGGAAACTGCTACCTGATAAGCGATGCCACTGCCCCCGAGAAGCTTCGAAGACCCATTGCTGTAGTTCCCCCACGCGTACACCTGAATCGTGCCGCCTTCACCTTGTAAGTCGAGGGTGCCCGGCGCAGATTCGGCCGTATTTGAGGTCGACAGCTGAATGGACTTAAGATCGTTGGTCGTTCCGCAGCCCAGCATGCTGAATACCAGCAGCGCGCAAGCTAATGCGGCAAAGAGAGTTTTACGATTCACCGCCGAATACCTCCATAAGGAAATCTTCGGTATCGTCGCAGCATCCGTCACCCCAGACAAGGTAACCAAAGTCATGGCACTGCACGGAGGGAGGGTCTGTCCCTTCGCTCACTCACGGATGGTTGGGCCACGGAAATACGGCAAAATTCTGTGCTCATCTACAATCAGTGCATGTCCGAAGAACCGTCTCAACAACCGTCAGAACGAGCGCCCGAACAGATTCCCGGTTCTGCGGCCGCCCCGATCTCTGATCGAGCGGCGTCACCGGCGTCGCTGCCAGCACCATTGCCGCCCATGCCGACTACCGAGTTTCGTATCGGTGAAGAATTTGGAACGGCCAAGCGCAATCTTCCACCGGTGCGGATCGTGCTGATCTGCATCGCTGCGGTCGCTGTGGTGGTGGGAATCTACGCTTTCAAGGAGCGGCCGAAACCACAGGGTACAGGGTCGATTGATTTTGTGGCTGCGGCTGACCTGCCTGGCCAGAACTCGATCCTGGCCGCCATCACCGTGACGCTGAGAAACGCGGGGGACAAGCTGCTGTCGATCCATACAATCACAGCGCAGCTCATCACCGCGGATGACAAGACCTTCGAAGATGAGGCCGCTTCCGCGGTGGATTTCGACCGCTACTACCTGGGATTTCCGGCTTTGAAAGAAAGTTCCGAGCCCCCGCTTGTGCCCGACACCAAGCTGCTACCCGGGGCCGAGCAGAGAGGGACTATTATCGTGAGTTTTAAGGTTACAAAGGAAGCTTTCGATCAGCGCAAGTCTCTGACGGTCACGATTCAGCCCTATGACCAGGTACGGCCGGTGGTTTTGAAGTGATGGGGTCTTGAATAACGGGCAACCGAGCGATAGGTTCGGGCTAGGAGGGTGAGCGTCGCCAGCGCTTCATCAGCGACCTCTTGCTTCCCTCGTTTTTGCTTCACTCGTTCTCGAGTTCGATACGCGCCTGTGCCAGCGCAGCTTTCTCGGCCCCGCTCAACTTCGGATACTTCAGGTTCATTCTTTTCAACGCATCCACCACTGCCTGCCCCACTACCAATCGCGTAAACCACTTGTTATCGGCTGGTATGACATACCAGGGCGCGTATTCGCTCGCCGTGTGCCGGATCATATCCTCATATGCTTCCTGATAAGCGTCCCAACACCCGCGTTCTTTTACGTCGGCCGCCGAGAATTTCCAGTTCTTGTCAGCAGTATCGAGGCGTCCGAGGAAGCGGCGCTTTTGCTCTTTCTTGGAAAGATGGAGGAAGAATTTGAGCACGCCGATACCGTTCCGCGTAAGGTAATGTTCGAAAGCCTTGATGTCTTCAAAGCGCTGTTGCCAGATGTGTTTTGTGAGCAGCGGCTCGGGCAGTTTTTCATTCCCGAGAACTTCGGGATGGACGCGAACCACCAGAACCTCTTCGTAATACGAACGATTGAAAATACCGATGCTGCCTCTCTCCGGCAAGCACTTCGTCGTTCGCCAAAGGTAGTCGTGGTTTAACTCCTCCGCCGAGGGTTGCTTGAACGACCAAACATCCACCCCCTGGGGATTTACGCCCGACATTACGTGCTTGATGGTTCCGTCTTTGCCGGCTGCGTCCATGGCCTGAAAAATCAGCAACAGGCCCCAGCGATTCTGGGCGGCGAGAACGTCTTGCAACCGGCTCAATTGTTCGACGCCATCCGCCAGCAGTTCTTTGGCCTGCGGCTTGAGTTCAGATTTCAGTCCGTGCGTGTCTGCGGGATCATGATCTTTGAGGCGAAAGTGTTTGCCGTGTTCGATCCGATAGCGGTTCAGCAGTTCGTCAATTTTCATAGCGTCGCTTTGCGTAGCTCGTCCTAAACTTCTTCTTGCTAGTGTTGCTGATTATAGACAGAATTGTTCGGCGTGGGATCGTCGTAGTCACGACCATATTTATTCTTGTGTGCCATGTGCTGCCCATTCACTTCCGGAACTCGAATTACTCCGAGCGACGAAGCATTCTCTGCGATCGTTATCTGACGGGTCATCGGCTGCGCATTCTCCGCGCCCAGGCCTTCGCTCCAGATATGCAACACGTAACGACCATAGGGGACGCCGGACACGCTAAGTTGGCCATCGGCACTCGAAATCGCATAGAGCGGCGTCGCCAGCGCAATGACAACCGCGCTCATCTCGGGATGAATATTGCAGAAAATGTAGCTGATGCCGGGACGGTCGAATCGCACCATTCGGGACGTGCCCGCTTCGTACAATCCGAGATCGAAACGCTTGCCTTCGAAAAGTGAAAAGACATTGTGAAAGAAGGGATCGCGGTTGGGAAATTCTACGTTCGACCCTAGAGGAACCACAAGAATGTGCGGCTCAAAACTCTTATTCTTCTGCACTAGCTGCAGTTTGGACGACGGGATCGGCAGCGCAGTAGGGGCTTCCGCTCCTTCGGGCGCGATCGGCGTCAACCATACCACGGTCCCCGGGATCGGCGCGTGCCGTTCCTTGCCCGAACTCGTGGCGCCAATGATCTCGACGCGCCCGCGCGCCGTCGTCATGTGCGAGGCAGCTTGCGTCATTACCGGGGGCGCCGCCTGGGCGTGCAATCCGTAGGCGACGGCGCACAAGGTCGCGATGCAGATCGGGATTTGTCGATAACTCATGGTTGGCAGTTCGTCTTGGTTGCTTTTAGCTTGTCCTTCGCTTCTACCTCTGCGCTGAACCGGATGCGGGTTAAAACAGAACTCCCATCATCAGATTGAGCTGTCCCGCATTGTTGCTGCCATCGGTCAGCGAATACGTCGTGATATGCCGGTATTCAGCAGAAAATAAAAGATCAGACCTGGGACGATAAATCATGTTCACAAAGCTTCCCTGATTTCTCGCCAGGGTCGGATCGCCGTAGGATTCCGGGTAAGAGAAATATTTCAGATCGCTGGCATATGGATTATCCATTCCAAACGCCGCATTAAACTCCCATTTATTTACGGGCCGATATTTCAATTGCGCCCAGCCTCCAATCGAGTCCAGGGCTTGCACTTGGGTATTGGCCAGTGCGGGATCGCCGCTGAACAACACACTGCGCCCAATTCCGCCGTACAGGCCGCCCAAGGCTCGGCCACGATAAAACTTTCCGCTCAAAGTAAACTGATGACTGAGCGGCAACTCGATATCGGTCATTCCAGCCCAGCCATCGACGTTCCGGTTGAAGCCGTAATCCTGCCGACTGTAGTACCCACCAACTCCGAGCTGCAACGGTTGTCCGAAAACATTTCGCGTCCAGGCGATTCGTGCGCCATATGCTGGTTGACGCGATGATTCTCCGGGGCCTGGCTGCCGGTAATAGCTCGAGCTGGGCGTTTCCCCGGTCAGAGGATCCAAGATCCCTGCCTGCAATATCAGATGCGCTTCGTCTCCCAGAGCCACTCTGTGTTCTACGCGTATCTGCGGCACCCAACTCCACAAGTTGCCGGCATAGGTGAGCGCCGGAACGGCCAGCGAAGCAAAGGATGTGGGCGAGTTTGGTGAGAAGAAAATCCCATCCTGCCCGACCACAACGGAGGTATCGGTCCAGTCCATGCGCATGGTCGCAGTTCGTAGCCGAACCAGTCCGGAGGTGACCCCGTTCGGAACCGCCGGGAATCCGCCCGCCAGATCGAGTTGCAGGTCAGCCTTCGTCTTGGCGCCAGCCACATCCGGTCCGAACGTTTCGAACCCGATCTCGGACTGCCGCAGTGTCGCCCCAAAGCTTCCGCCGGAGCTCCCCGGAGGTCTGGCATAGGCGAGCGTGGGAAGGTCGACGCTATCGACGACCCCTTGATTGCTGAACGCGTTCATCAAAACGATGCCTGAAATCCGCAATCGGTACTTCGCCGCGCTTTCCACTTTCGTCTGGTATTGGTCGTCGACTTTTCCGGCGAGCAGTTGATATTGCTCGTCCAGGCTGGCCGCATGGTCGATCTTTTTTTGATTTTCTTCTGCTTGTTTGGCATCTTGTGGCATGCCGTTCTGTGCGGCAGTCTGCGTCTCGGCTCCGACATGGACTTCTGGCGTGCGAATCTGGTCAAGCTCCCGACGCAGTTCGACCGTTTCGGCGTGAGCATGCTGCCAATCGGAACGCATGTCCGCAACTGCTGCCTGTAGCTCGCGCACCTGCTCACGCAACTCGCGTATCGAGTCATTCAATGATGCTGTATCGGACGATGAAGGAGGCGACGCTGCCTGATTGGTAGCTGGCTGTGCGCTGCTCGGTACCGTCCATGCCATCAACCCCGCCAGGATCACACTGCGCCATAACTCGAATCTGCGGATCATCTTCGTGCTCATGTTGCCTCCTGCCACTCTTCGAGTAGATTTCATAGTCTTCTCAGCGCTTGAGTCTGCACTTCGGATCGAAACTCTTAAAGCGAACTCGAAGCCAATCCCGAGGAGTGCTGACGGAAATTATGGTATTTACTGAACATGCCGCGCTGCCAAGGCATTTTCCGTCAAGGGATTTAGCGGAATATTAATGCGGAATGTCGTTCCTGAAGCCGATGTTTGCTCTACGGCTACGTCTCCTCCATGGTCCTGGAGGATCTTCTGCACGACCGTCAATCCCATGCCGGTTCCATTTTCCTTGCCATGGCTAACAAAGGGCTCAAACAGCCGGTCCCGCACGGCATCTGCGATTCCCGGGCCATTGTCCTCAATGCGAATTTCCAGGCTTTCGCCTTTGCGTCGCAGCCCGATATCGATTTTCCCGGATTCGGTTGGCACAACCTCACATGCGTTCAGCAACAAGTTCAGCAAGGCACGCTCCAGCTTTTTGAAATCGAACCAGCCCTCGGTCGAGCCTTCGCCGGAAATCCGGATTTTTATGCGCTGAAATTCTGGATGCGCCCTTACTCCCTGCACCGCTCGATCAACCGCCGAACGAACGTCGCCGTACGAGGGGCGTAAGGACTTGCGAGTGCGCGAGAACTCCAGCAATGATTCGATCAACTCTGTCATCTGGTTGACTGCAATCCGTATCTCGGCGTAAAGATCCTCGCGCTGTCCCGGCGTCAGGTTGCTTTCGCAAAGAAATTCCGCGTTGGCCATGATTGCCGCGAGCGAGTGCCGCAGATCATGCGAGATCGAACTCGCCATTCGCCCTATCGTCGCCAGTCGTTCTGCATCGAGTAACTCTCTTTGTGTCTTTTGCAGGGTCGTTCTCATCCGGTCGAACGTGCCGGTAACTTCGGCGACTTCGTCACCGCCGTGCGCGCTTAGCGGATAGGCAAAGTCTCCTAGCTCGAGAGCGCGTACTCCGGCCACCAAATTCTCCAGCGGACGCGTGAAGGTGTGCGAGATTAGAAAAACCAACAGACTTCCGGCCAGCACGGCCGCCAGACCCAGTGCGAGCAGCAATTCGTTCAAACTTCTAAGGAATGCGGTCGCCCGATCGAATGACTTCAAGACCCACAGATTTAGCCTGGGTCCGACCGGGGTAGAGAGATCCACCGAAGTGGCCAAGAATTGTTCGTCGCCGAGCGGAATGGGATCGCCCTGGGGCAGACTTCCGGCAGAAGTTCTGGGTGCTACGCGCAGCAGTTCCGATTCCTGGGCAGGCTTCAGAGTGCTCCGCACAATCGCGTCTCCATAGCGAAACGCAACTTCGCTCGCCGCCACTCGGCTCAAATCGTGCGCGACCGTGTCGTCGATTTCTTCGCCTAGAAGCAGGTATCCCAGAATCTGTTGCCGGCTCGCCGGGCCGAAATAAATATCCTGGAGAAAAACCTCGTAGAGATGTCCGTCGACATACCACCAGTGTCGCGTGTCTCCGCTCGAAACGATTGTAGAAAAAAACTCCTGTCCCTGATGAGCCCCGATTTCCGGCGGCGTGGCTTGCAACGCCATCACCTTGCCGGAAGAATCGGCAAGCAGCAACAAGTCGCTGCCGGCCAGTTTCCATAAGCCGCGCGAGGCATCCTGGATGGTTGCCGGGTCATGTGTGGTCATCAACGCCCGCACGTCCGGCAGATCAGCCAGCAACTCCGCCGAGCGTTCGAGTGTGACTTCCCGCTGCTTCTGAAAATTATGGAATGCGGAAACGGAGTTCTGCAGGTCGCGCTGGATCCCTAGCCGTACCTCCTGCTGCACGGTACGGCGCACCACCAGCAGCGTTGTGAAGGTCAACGTCGCCGACACCAGCACCATGGAAAGCAGGAATTTGGTCCGCAACCGAATTCCGCCCATGGTTAAGCCCTCGATCTCCCAACTGACTTCGTAAATCCTTTTGCAATGTTGGCGCTTGGTTATGGCACGAACTTGTAGCCGGAACTGTGGACGGTGCGGAAATACAAAGGATTCGCCGGGTCTTTCTCCAGTTTCTGGCGCAGTCTAAGGATGTGGTTGTCGACCGTCCGGGTGCTTGGATAATTCCGATATCCCCAAACGTGGTTCAATAACTCTTCGCGCGATAGCACGCGCTCCGCATTCTGGATCATGAACTTCAGCACCTTGAACTCCTGCGAAGTCAACTGCACCAAGTTCCCTTCCCGCCACAATTCCATTTTCGTGAAATCAACTTTCACGTCTCCAAAGGCAAAGGTCTCGGTTAATGGAGGACGGGTAGAGCGCCGCATGGCGGTCCGCACTCGAGCCAGCAGCTCCCGTGGACTGAAGGGCTTGGTCACATAGTCATGCGCGCCCAGTTCGAGCAGCAACACTTTATCCATGACTTCTGTCTTCGCGCTGAGAATAACGATGGGCACAGAAGGCGCTGCCTGGCTGATTTCGCGGCACACGTCCTGCCCCGGCGTGCCCGGCAAACTTAGATCCAGCACCAGGACGGACGGCGGTGCTGCCCGAAACATCTCCAGACCTTCGGCCCCGTTCCCCGCGATATCCACCGTGAAACCTTCCGCTTCAAACAGTCGCTTGAGAGCCTTTTGAACGGCGCGGTCATCTTCGATCACCAGAATTCTCTCCGAATTAGCCGGAACCGCTGCTTCCCCTGTCATGACCGCCGCCGGTGCTAAAGACATGTTCCTGTTCACAACCGCCCCCGTTGCCTGATTGGCATGAATCATACCTCTAAACTCTAGCCTGATATCAGGTTAATGGCGTATTTTGGGAGAGAAAGTGACATGAATTTGACAATTAGTTGACAATGCGTTGGGGTGAACCCTTCTGTTGAGACAGTTCGGAATTGGTACACATGCAGTTTCTTCCCCTGCAAAGTGTCTCTTATTCGAATGTCTCATGTGAAGGGTCCAGTCCAGCGGTGGATACCACAAAGATCGACCCTGGACTTGGTGTTAGGACGTACATTGAAAATGATGCAGGCTCCAAGTTCGTCGCAGCTAACACCTTACAAAGGCATTTGCGAGAAGCTGCATTCGCCGTCAAATCTCAATGGCTTTGCTTGTTCGCGACGGGGGGGTCGCGTGAGAAACGCAGTTTCCGTGCTAGACTCCCCTTTTGCCGCTTGCATCGAACCATGCAATGGTTTCTAAGCGATCAACTTATTCATTTTTATTGAGCAGCCGGACGATGACTGTCGTAGCTATGGTCGCCCTGCTAGGCGGCTGCGGCGATCCCAAATATCAAGTTCCGCCAATTGCGGTTACATTCAGTACTGAATATCCACCTCCCACGGCGCTTGCAACCGGCGCCAGTTCCGGGATCGCGGCAATCGTCAGCAATGGTCCGGAAAATGCCAGCGTGACTTTTACCTGCACTCCGGCGGGACAGTGTGGCACGTTTAGCCCAAATCCCGTAGCAAGCAATGTCCCTACCACTTACGCAGCCCCAGCCGAAATTCCAGGGGACAAAAGCGTGACGGTAACCGCAACCTCAGTTACGGATCCGACGAAGTTCGTCTCGGCCACAATCAGCATTGACTAAGCTGACCGCGAGTGACGCGCTCGTCCCATAGATATCGCGCCATAGATATTTGACTTCCTGTTACTTCGACCGCAGAATAGAGGTAGTTCTTTAAAGGCCATTCCCACCAGTGGGGGCGTCACGGCTTCGACGGAGATGCTTGCGGCCAAGAGGCATGCCGGGGTGCACACACCCGTAATCGCGTGCAAAATGATAATTGCCA
>JGI12635J15846_10002400_pt1 | contig 16391 bp, 16 predicted proteins | sample BlaSpr_A8_OM2_M2_FD_15846 | JGI IMG/M metagenome (IMG submission 15846) | reverse complement strand
GCCGACCCACTGTGCCGTGTGACGGGCCGAGAATGAACCGTCAGGTAGACGTTGGGAACCCGCCGAGACCCTTTAGGCATCTCCGCATGGCGGAGCGCTGCACACCGGATCTTAGTTCGAGTCGAGTCCCCGTTCATTCAGCATTGGTTCAAAAATCGGTTACCGCCATCACCAACCCCGCAGGCCGGCTTTCACCTGTGATGCTAGGAGAACTGCCTGCGGATTAGCAATAGGAAAACCGTAAATAGTTGGCAGACGAGTTGCAACCAAAGTAATGCGGGTCGATGGTTCGGGCTTGCAATGGGGGCTGGCGGGCGCGCAAAAATTACCAGAAAGCCCAGTTATTTTGCTCCCGCGGCCCAATAGCTGGTTCTCGCGAGCACTGTGCGATCTGCCGGGTTGCGAAGCCGGACGCGGAGTTGGTGCAGCCCCGGATGAGGATTCTTGGGCTCGATGCTCAAGAGATAACGGCTGTGTAAATGATTAGTGAAGTCGATCATGCGAGCGTCAAAGTTTTTTTGAGTCGCGAATAATTCATATTCGCCGCCGCTCATCGAAGCCACCGTCTTCGGCGCATTTTTTTTCATCGCCTCAGCTGCCATGATCAAAGGGGCCATAAAATCCGGCGACGGATGCATCTCGTCCATGTTATTGCCCCGCATCGTATCGAGCACATTGGACCGCGATGGCGAAAACGCCAGAGCATAGATCGCCGTGTTGCTCTGCCCAATCTCTGCCACGACCTGGTCAGTCTTGGCCTCGCGGCTGCCGTGATCGCGAGTTTCGCTGATGAGCAGGAGCACGCGTTGCCGCTCGCGGGGAACATTTTCGAGCAACTTCACGGAATAGTCGAGCGCGTCAAGAATCGCCGCTCCCCCATCGCCGGGATCTAATTCTTCAAGAGTGGCGGCAATTCGGTTAGAACTGGCGCTGAAATCTTGGGTCAATCCTATCTGGCTGTCGAACTCTACGATTGCCACTCTGCCCAGGCCGGATTCCAGAAGTGGGTCAAGCATCGCACTCAAGCCGCGAATGCGCGGGAACTCGTAATTCGCGCGGCGGCCGCGCTGAATCGCGACTACCAGCGAGACCGGCTGTCCTTCGGCTGCCTCGTCAACGTGCACAGACTGCTCCACGCCGTCGTCTTCGACGATAAAATCCTTAGCGACGAGACCATAGGCGATCTCTCCCTGCGCGCTCTTTACCAAGGCGGGGATCGTTACCACATTTGATTGGCTATGAAAGGTTGCTTCTTGCGAGATGATGATGCCGGGAGAAAAAACCAAGATTAGGACAAGCAAACTATAACGGCTTAATGATCGGGGGGGATTTCGTGAGTTGCGCTTTTGCAATCTTCGTCCTGGAAATCCGCACACAGGTTAACCGGGAGCTTGTAATCGATAAACTTCCCAGAAGCGCGCATTATCCCGCCTTGCGGTTCTCGCCCAATACTTCATCCAGCGCATCCGCTAACAGATGCGCGCGCTTCTGGTAATCGATTGCCCCGTTATCCTGCCTGCGCTTTAGAAGATGATATTCGTCGGCAATATTCAGAGCCGCCAATACTGCCAGGCGCACAGTATCGATTGTATTCGTCGCTTCAGCCACGGCGCGCATCTTCACGTCCACATATTCCGCCAGCTTCAGGATGTATTCCGGATCGGAGCCGCGCAAGTTGTAAGCCTGATCAAAAATTTCCACTCGCACGCTGCCGTTCTGCGCATCCTTCATGGTTGAATTTCTAGCTGCCGTCGCCATAAATCTCCCCACTCCCGAAGACTTGTGCCGCACCCCTGATTTACCATCCACTGCGAAGGCTGCTTAACTCGCCTGCGCGATGGTCTCGATTTGCTCGAGCATTTTTTCCACCCGCGAGCGAATCTCTTCCCGCTCTTTTCGCAGTTGAACTGCCTCGCGCCGCAGCGTAACCAACTGTTCCTCCCGCTCCTCAAGTTGCTGGCGCGACCGCTGCGCATCTCGTTCTGCCGTAGCCTGGGCCTGCCGGGCCGCTTTGTACAATTCGATAGTGCGATAAATTTTCTCTTCCAGCGCCTGAAAATCGTCCGCCGGAACCTGATCCGCCAACTGCTCCACCGCATTCAACGCCATGATTGCACTCATCCCTGGAAAGATTTCAAACTTTCCGAAGTATACTCCACCCGTCCTGTAGATCGAACATGGCACATCCGTGCCCGTGTGGTCTGGTTACAGCGTGGCCTGGTTCCAGTAGCTAGATGCCACAGGAAGTTTTATAATTCCGGCATGAAACCTCTCGGATTGTCGCTCGTTACTCTCGCCGTCATTCTGGTAGTGACAGCTCTTCCCAGCGCGGCCAAAACCAAAGTCGAACTCAAGGACACCCAAGGCAAAGCCGTTGGCACCATTATCCTGTCGGCACAGGGATCGGGCGTCAGCCTTAAATTGCATCTTCACGACCTTCCGCCCGGCGAGCACGCCATTCACTTTCATCAGAATCCCAAGTGCGATGCCCCGGATTTCAAATCGGCTGGCCCGCATTTCAATCCTGAAGGCAAGAAGCATGGTTTTGAGAATCCCGATGGGCATCACGCCGGCGATATGCAGAACTTTACGATTGACGTAAAGGGCAAAGCCGACACGACGCTGGAGGATAAAGACGTAACGCTCGGCGACGGCGCTCACTCGCTGTTCAGCAACGGGGGAACTGCGATCGTCATCCACGCGAAAGCGGATGACATGAAAACCGATCCTTCGGGAAACTCCGGCGATCGAATCGCCTGCGGCGTAGTCACAAAATAACTGCAGTAGGAGTTTGCGAGGACGGCCGCCCTTCAACGAGGCTCACAGCGGGCTTGGAGTTGTCCTCCAGGGCGGCGAGGAATGTCATTCACTGCCGCGCCCGCAACTTCGCCAGCTTTTCCGCGGCTGCATCCAGAGTCTCCAGTTTTTTGCAGAAGGCGAAACGCACCTGCCGCGATCCATCGTGAGCGTCGCGATAGAAGCTCGAGCCTGGCACCGCTGCCACTCCGACCTCTTTGACTAGATACTTGGTGAATGAAACGTCGTCATCGAATCCGAACGCGGAAATGTCCGTCATCACGTAATACGCCCCGCGTGGACGAAAACATTTAAAGCCCGCCGCTTCGAGGGCCGGAATCAATCGATCCCGCCGCGTCCGGTATCCTTCCGCAAGCTTTGCATAATATTCCGCCGGTAAACTCAAGGCCGCCGCTCCCGCTTCCTGCAGCGGGGCCGGCGCTCCCACCGTCAAAAAATCGTGCACCTTGCGAATCGCATTCGTGATCTTCTCCGGGGCAACCGCCCATCCCACGCGCCATCCGGTCACGCTGTAGGTCTTCGACATTCCGTTGATCGTTACCGTTCGATCCCGCATTCCGTCGAGAGATGCCATGGAAATGTGTTCGGTTCCGTCATACAAAATGTGTTCGTAAATCTCATCCGTAATGGCCAGCACATCGAACTCGACGCACAGATCGCGAATGAGTTCCAGTTCCGTCCGCGTGAAAACTTTTCCGGTAGGGTTGTTGGGTGAATTGAGGATGATGGCTTTCGTATGTCGATCGAAGGCTGCGCGTAATTCTCCCTCGTCGAAGGTCCACTCGCCGGCACCACTTGCTGGAGGGCGCAGCTTTACAAAGCGTGGCCGGGCTCCGCTCAATACGGAATCCGGGCCGTAGTTTTCATAAAATGGTTCGAAGATTACAGCCTCGTCGCCGGCGTTACAGACCGCCAGCAAGGTCGAAATCATTGCCTCGGTCGAGCCGCAACAGACCGTGATTTCTTTTTCCGGGTCGACCGAAATCCCCTGCCAAACGCCCATTTGCCGCGCAATTGCGTTGCGTAGATTTTTCGCGCCCCAGGTGATCGCGTACTGATTTACGTCGCTGTCGATCGCCACGCGAGCTGCCTGCTTGATTTCCGCCGGGGCTGCAAAATCTGGAAAGCCCTGTGCAAGATTCACCGCGTTATAAAGCATCGCCTGCCGCGTCATCTCCCGGATGACCGACTCGGTGAATTGCGAAACCTTATCGCTGAGAAAGGATTTGTGCTGACTGGAAAGAGAAGGAATTACGTCCGCCATAGCTGGCAGATTAGCACAGGAGGAATTTACGATTGTTGATTTCCAATGCTAAACCAAGAATGCGCTACGCCCGCTGGGTTCCGCCCAAACGCTGCAGCGCATTTACGATCTCGCCCGACCATTGCGCAATCTGCTCATCCTGCAATGTACCTTCATCCGATTGCAGGCGGGCCCGCAGCAGAATGGAATATTTTGCAGCTGCGACTGATCCACCGCGCAAAAGTTCCACCGGAGCAAACGACCGCAGCGCACTAAGCCGCAGGCCGATTACGGCGCGATGCATCGCCTCAAACTCTACTTCGTCGGCAAACACAAAGGAGAAATCGCGCTCGACCGCGGGATATTTTGCCAGCGGGGCAAACCTTACCGTACGCAAACCACGCTGGTGCAGTTGCTCCATGTCGATCTCCGCCAGAAAAACATCCTGCCGCAACTTCCACTGTGACTTTATATGGTCAGCAACTTGGCCGAACTGCGCGACCATAGCCCCATCCATGAGCGCCCGTGCCGAGCGTCCGGGATGAAAATATTCCGCAGTCTCTCGATCCAAAGTCAGATGGTTGTGCGCGAATGCGTTCAGTAAACTCTCCACGTCGCCCTTGAAACAGCGAAAAGCCTCCGCCGCCGCGGCGTGCTCGCCTTTGCTTACATCCAATATGCCACGCGCAGGCAGGGCTGCCTGCACCGCCGACAACGTCGCGCCTAGGCACGCGCGCGCCGGTTCAGTGCGCGCTCCGTCTTGCATTTCGTAGACGCGGCCCATCTCGAACAGGCGCACGTTTTCTGAATTTCGATTCAGATTCCAGGCAACCATGTCCAGCATTCCGGGAGCCATGGATGTGCGCATGACGGAAGCTTCTTCGCTCAGCGGATTTTCGAGCTCGAGAACCTTGGCAGAGGAAAACCCTTCGGCGTCGGCATGCGAGATGAATGTCAGCGATACCGCTTCGTTGTATCCCAGCGCCAAAACCCGATCGCGGAAAGCCGCGTCCATGGCCGCGTGTGGGAGTTCCACGACTGCTCCGCTGTAAGCCGGCAGGGTATTTTCGAATTTGTCGTAGCCGTGCAGGCGCGCGATTTCTTCGATTACGTCGATCTCGCGTTCCACGTCCAGCCGCCAACTCGGAATCTGCACGCGGAACTGCGCGTCTTCCTGTCCCTCAGGAATCATCGTGAACCCGAGCTTTTTGAGGATGTGGAAAATCTCACCTACCTCCAGAGTTCCACCCAGGATGCGCCGGACCTCGGAGATACGCAGCACAACTGGTGCCTGATCGAGCTGCCTCGAGACCAGGTCGATCACGTCGCCAACTAGTTCTCCCCCACCGGATTCGAGAATCAGCGCCGCGACTAAATCGCACGACAAAATTGTCGATTCAAAATCCGCGCCACGCTCGAAGCGGTGGGAGGCATCGGTGTGGATCCCGTGGCGCCGCGAGGTCTTACGCACGGTTAGCGGATCCCACCATGCCGACTCGATCAAAATATTCCGTGTCTTGCCGGTGATCATGGTGTCGAATCCGCCCATCACTCCGGCGAGTCCGACGGGTCTTTTCGCGTCAGCGACAACCAGATCTTCCGACGTAAGCTTGCGCTCGACGCCGTCGAGCGTCTTTAGTTGTTCGCCGTTTTCGGCTTTTCGAATAATGAGCTTGCCGCCCTCGAGCAGATCCAAATCGAAGACGTGCGTTGGCTTGCCCATCTCCCACAAAACGTAATTGGTGGCATCGACGGCGTTGCTGATGGGGCGCTGGTCAAGCAACTGCAGACGATGCGCGATCTTTCCCGGTGAAGGTTTGACCTCGGTTCCACGAATCACGCGCGCCGAAAAACGAGGACAAAGTGCGGGTTCGTCTACCTGAATGGAAAAATTCGGGTTACCTTTGGCCGCAGGAAGCTTCGATTCAATTGGTTTCAGCGGCAAATCATAAATCGCCGCCGCTTCTCGAGCGATCCCATAATGATTCATCGCATCGGGGCGGTTGGTCCCAATCTCCATCTCGAACGCCACTTCCTGCGGAGTTCGATCGGGTTCGGCTATCGGGATGAAACGTTCTACCGCTAGACCTACGTTCGTCAGCTTCTCGGCCAATCGCGGTCCCTCAGATGGATCGAGATCCACGAATTCGCGAATCCAAGATAGGAGAATCTTCAAGAGAACTGCTCCAAGAATCGAACGTCACCGTTGAAAAACAACTGAATGTCATCCACCCCATACTTCAGTAGTGCAATGCGATCCGCTCCCATGCCAAAGGCAAACCCGCTTACCTTCCTCGGGTCATAGCCGTTCTCTTTCACAAACCCAAATACGTTCGGATCGACCATGCCGCAGCCTAGGATTTCGATCCAGCCGCTAAGCTTACAAGTCCGGCAGCCTTCACTCCCGCGCCTACCGCTTCCACCGCAGATGAAGCACGAGACGTACATCTCCGCGCTTGGTTCGGTGAAGGGAAAAAACGACGGACGAAAACTTGTCTTCACGCTCGATCCAAAAAATTCTTTCATGGCATGATCGAGCGTGCCCTTCAAATCGCCGAAGGTAATGTTGGTATCGACCGCCAGGCCCTCGATCTGGTGAAACATCGGGGAGTGGCTCGCATCGGGAGGATCGTTGCGGTGTACGGTTCCGGGAATCACAATGCGGATCGGCGGACGCATCTGCTCCATGGTACGAATTTGCACCGGAGAAGTGTGGGTGCGCAGCAGCAGGCGTTCGCGCTGCGGCTTCGATTGCTGGCCGGCGATGAACAAAGTGTCCTGGGTATCGCGGGCTGGGTGATTCGGGGGAAAATTCAGAGCTTCGAAATTGTAGTAATCGGTATCGACGACCGGCCCGTCGGCAACGGAGTAGCCGAGTTTCTGAAAGACAGAAACCATCTCACGCGAAGTCCGCATCACGGGATGCTCGGCGCCGATGGGACGGCGGAGACCAGGAAGGGTGATGTCAACTCGCTCCGCCGCAGTGGTGGTGGTAACATTATCGTCGCCGGCAACGTGCGCCGCCTCAACCCGTTCGTGGATTCGGGCCTTTAGTTCGTTAACGCGGATTCCAGCCTCGCGCTTCGCGTCTTTCGGAGCGCTTTTCAACCACAGGTCGTTGATCTGGGTCAGGATGCCGCTTTTGCGCCCGATCCACCGGTCGCGAAATGACTTCAGCTCCGCATCATTGCGAACCGCGGATGCTTCGTCCATGCACAAACGAATGCACTCGGCGACTGCCTGTTCGAGAGCTGCCGCCGAATAGTCCGTCAATTTGGGGACGATATAGGTCACGTTTGTCTTCGGTGCGAACTCCGTTGCGAACTCTGAAATTCTTGCGTCCAGGCGAAAATCCGCTTTTTACAAGCAGACCAGTGGTGGCAATTCCCGGCTAGGCCGCTGGTCGCGTCTTGAGGCAAAAGGATCCCTCGACTTTGCATCAGCTGCGCATTCGCGAAGTGATGCTGCGCTCAGGATGACAGATTGGAAGCCTAAGCAGTTCCCGCGATCGCGGCTTTCGCCTGAGTCGCCAGACTGGCAAACGCGGCCGCGTCTCGCACCGCTAAGTCCGCCAGGATCTTGCGGTCCAGTTCGACTCCGGCCTGCTTCAAGCCGTGGATGAACTGGTTGTAGCTCAGGCCGTTCAGTTTGGCGGCTGCGCCGATGCGAACAATCCAGAGTGAGCGATACTGCCGCTTCCTCTGCTTGCGTCCGGAAAATGCGAATTTGAGCCCGCGCTCGACGGCTTCTTTCGCGGAGCGGTAGAGTTTAGATTTGGTAAGGAAATAGCCGCTTGCGCGATCTAATATTTTTTTGCGCTTGGCGCGGCGTTTGGTTCCGCGTTTTACACGGGGCATTGGTTTTCTCCTTTTTGCTTTCTATGTACTGGCGGCTGGAGGCAAGGACAATTCACCTTGCGGTGATCACTGGCCTCTTCACGCGCCGCAGGCTATCGTTCCGCCCGCATTCCATCGTGCAACTTCAGCACGAGGAAAAATTGTGCTTACCAAATCTACTGATAGGGAATCATCCGCTTTACTTTGCGGACGTCGCCGTCGCTGACCAGCGTTGCGGTTCCCAATTTGCGTTTGCGTTTGTGGGCCTTGGACGTCAGCATGTGACGCAGGCCCGAATGTCCCCGCTTGACCTTGCCGGTGGCGGTTTTCTTGAAGCGCTTGGAGGCGCCCTTGTGGGATTTCAATTTCGGCATAGTTCCTCGGAATCAGCTGCCAGCCACTAAAGTGCAAACCATCAGCTCGAATGTTCAAACTCTACTTTTCAATCGCTTTGGAAAATTGCGAAAGCCACCGGCGAAATTGCTGAACTCGCGGGCTAGACTTGCGAACCAGAAGCCGGAGCCTCCACTGCCGTGGCCGCCGCTGCTGCCGGCTGCTCGTCTTTTTTCTCCGGCGTCGCCGTCAATTTAGCCTGCACCATTTTTTCCTGCAACATCTTTTCCTGGCGCTCCGTCTTCGCTTTCTGTTTGGCTTCTTTCCCTTTTTCTTTCTCCCGCTCGGCAGCCGACTTCTTCGGCGCCAGGATGGCGTGCAGCGTATTGCCCTCCTGTCGTGGCCGGAACTCCACGATGCTCTGCGGTTCCACGTCCTTAATCAACCTCTCAAGGATTCCACGGCCTAGGCCGGTGCGGGTCATTTCGCGGCCGCGGAAGAAGATGGTGGCTTTCACCTTATCTCCTTCGTCGAGGAAGCGCAGGACGTGGTTCTTCTTGGTTTCGTAATCGTGGTCATCCACATTGATGCGGAACTTGACCTCTTTTACGGTGATCGTTTTCTGGTGCTTCTTGGCCTCACGCTCTTTCTTTTCCTGCTGGTACAAATATTTCCCGTAGTCCATGATGCGGCACACAGGAGGCTGAGCGGTGGGTGAAATCTCGACCAGGTCCAGATTCTTACTGCGGGCTAACCTGAGCGCTTCGAATGGGGGCATTACACCAATCTGTTCCCCTTCATCGCCGATCACGCGAATTTCGCGTGCCCGGATGCGGTCATTGGTTCGGATAAAACGTTTATCGATACTGTCCTCCGCGCTCTAAGCGACTGAGAATAAAAGATTATACCATGCGGAATCGGAAGGAATGTCAGGGGTTGATGGCGAATTACTCAATCACTGCGGGCATTTCAGTGCCTCCGAAACATGAGTTCTTCGAGAGCCATGCGCCGCACCTGCCAGAGGTCGCGCTCTTTTCCGTTTACATTCAGTTTGCATTCGCCACGGTCGTTGAAGATGAGAGTCACCGGAAACATCTCAACCCCTTTATCGTCGCGCACTAAGATTGCGTTCTCAGCCAGAATGAAGGTTACGGCCATCTCCAGTCCCTTGGCTTTGAGAACAACCCGGAATCCGGCGTCGACGTCGGAAACGGAAAACTCATAAGGGGCGTTATTGGGCCGCAGGGAATCGCGAGTCTTCACGTCCTGTTCGACCTGGGAACGGAGCTCCTTGAATATGCTTGGCAGGGAGCAGGAATAACGTTGCGTCACCCAGTCAAATTTCGGCTTCCCGTTCTGAGCCTTGTCGTCATTGTTATTTTCGTTGTTCGTATCGTTCACCTTTTCGTCTGCAAAATTTGGACTCAAGGATCGGCGTAGATAGAATGTTGGCTCGATTCAGAGAAACAGTAAAAATCTGAACGTCACCGCCTTATACCCTCCGCCGATCCGCTGACACTGTTCGTCTTCGTGGAGTCCAAGACTGGGACCGAGCCGTGCGTGGTCCGGGATCAGGTCTTAGATGCAACTTCCGCGCGGAGCGTAAGACAAAAAAGCGTGGGAGTTTCGGTTGAGTCTTGGGAGCGTAAGTCGGCCAGCAACGGCGCGTAATAGCAGGGAGCTCAAAAGTGGAAAATGAGGTCGCTCGCCACGGTCAGCTGATTATGGTGCTGGCCGTTGTCGTAAGCCTTCATATCCCAGGCGCGCTCGAAACGCAATTCCGGACGGAGTTGCACGGTCGATCCGATCCAGTGACACCACATCATGGTGTTCTCCGAGTAGCGGGTGGCGAAGCCGGTGCGCTGGCCTTTCTTGTCGTCGAGAAAGTCGCTGCGAAACGAGAGGAAGTCGTGCGATGAAAGTTCCTTTTGCAGGAAATTGACGATGGCATATTCGGGAGCCGTGCAGAGCTGCTCCCCGGGCAGGCAGTACGCGGGATTCGCCCCGATTTCGGGGCGAATATCACCTCCTCGAGCGGGCACGTCGCGCTCGTACATATACCAGGCTTCAGTGGCCATGTGCACCGTCTTGGAAAATTTGTGGTACCACGTGGCGTCATACTGCTGGAGATTGTTGTAGGCGTACTTCCCGTTGTTGATTCCGTTGGCGCAGGCGTAAAGATTGTCGTTCCCCGACTTGGTGGTGTAGCTCAGGCAGGCGGTGCCGGAAGGTTTCGCGTCTGGAGTCCACAGCGCAACGTCGTGGCCGCCGGTAATTCCGAGTTGCATGAGCCATTGGTCGGTCAACTTAACGGTGGCAATCAAACCGGTGTCGGTAAATGGGTCGATGGCGTAGAGCAGCGAGTGGCTGAAGATGTAGTTGTTCGGCGCCAGTTGCGCCTCGATTCCAGGGATTGAGATAAAGCGGCCGATTCTCAGATTCATCCCCTGCGCAACCTGCGGGAAATAAACATCGAGATATTCGAGGGTGGGATCAAATCCATATTCACGACGATCGTTCACCCACGGGCCGCTCAGATAGCCCTTCGCCGTGGTAAAGCGATAATCCGTACCGTACAGGGCGGTGAGGTGGAAACCCCAGTCGATATGGTCGCGTTGCACTGAATCCGGCAGGCGCTCGGCATAAAGAACGAGTTGGTTCATCTCAAAGCGGTTGGAGTAAACGTCGTTGGCTTCCGGCGCATTGCTGTGTGCCGAAGTGCTGAAGTTTAGCGTGGGATCGATCCAGCCATACAGTTTCGTGCGGCTTCTGGCTTGATTGATGGCGCTCATGAGCGGATAGCTGTTGGTGTCCGGCTCTCCGATCACGGGCGAACCGCCGTACGACCAATCTGAGTTTGGAAAGGGCGGAGAATCCAGGGGCGAGGGCAGTCCACGGCGCTCTGGAGGAAGCGAAGATGCAGGCGTGCCCCACCAATCCTGACGGTAAAATCCCGCCCAACGGGCAAAGAAATTCTTTGCTTCTGCGGTGCCGGGGTCGGGAGTCTTAGGTGGCGGATTGGCTTTTGTATCGGTTTGCTGAGCTGCGGAGAGAACGGACAGCAGGAATATAAAGCACAGCAGCACCCAGACGAAATATCGACACGCCTGTGAATTATTTCCTGAGAGCATAGAAATGGAGTGCCACTTCAGTCTACAAGCTCTCTCTGCGGGCCTCGCGTGGTTGTGACGATTACAAGAATATCTTCATAAAGCGAATGGCTTCCTCCGGCGAGGCTCTGGCATCTGAACGCCATGAATCCTGACCAGGAATGGGGAACGAACTCAACTCGTCGTTATTATTTCCGCAAGCCTGCGGAGCCGATGCCACCACCGATCAAGGAACCGCCTAGCCCGATGGAAAATCCGGATGCGCCGGTGCGGGAACCCGATCCCGAGGAGCCGGAGGAGATTTAGCGAATTAAATTTAAGACCAAAAATCCCCATCCTTGTCGCAAAGCCGCGACAAAGGATGGGGCACCGTTTGAGTTTCACCCTACGGCCGGCCGCGGGGCGCTGATTGATGGGACTGCAGGCTTTGCATTTGAGCGGTGTGGCGCTGTTGCTGTTGCTGGGTCTGCTGCGCGTGGCGTTGCTCGACCTGTTGTTTCTGGGCGTCGTTGGCGTTTTGTTTGGCGAGTTGCGTGTGTTCCTTGTCTTGCTGCGCCTGGAGCTTTTGACGTTCCTGGTTTTGTTTGTCCATCAGCTTTTGTTGCTGCTGCTGGTATTTCGCGTCCAGCTTTGCATTGCCGGTGTTGGGAGTGGCGGGTTTTTCCATGGGTGGCAGGTCGGCGGGATGCATGTAGGTGCGCGCTGCGCCGTTTTCCGGATGCGATTCAGCTCCGCGGTTTTCGGGAGCGTGGTAGGGGGCCCCAGCGTCGCGGGCGGCTACGACTGAGCCGTGGAAGTCCCCGGGACGTGCCGTGGCGGCGATCGCAGGCCGGCCTTGATTCACCGAAGCACGAAGGTCCCGATTATTGCGCGCGGCCTGGATGTGCTCGGTCTGAGCGGCGATGGGGCCGATGTGCCGATCGTGATCGGCAGCTTCCTCCGAAGCAGTGGCACGGACGGTGAGGCCGCCCTGGCCGCCGTTGAAGCTGACGTGACTGTTGTTAACGATGGTGACATGTTCGTTGTAGACGTTGTGAATGTTGACCACGTTGATGTTCATTACGTCGCGGTTATAGAAGAAGTGGCCGCCGTCCCAGCGTCCGCCGACGAAACCGTCGCCGAAGTAGCCGAAGCCGTAGTTGATTCCGCCGTAGAAGCCGATGTGCGGACCCCAAAAACCGTCGTGAAAGAGGAAGACGCCGCCATCCCAACCCCACCAGGGTGGCGTCCAGAGGAAGCCAACATCGGGGGCTTCGACCCAGGTGCCGGGAACCCAGTAATAATCGCTGTCGTCGCCGTCCCAAGCCCAGTAGCCGGGAGTCCAGAGATAACCGTCGCCGGGGCAGACGGGCTGATCGTAGACAGGAATGGCGGGCGGGCCGAAGCCAACCGTGATGCGAATTTGAGCGGACGCCCCGATCGACATGGTGAGTATGCCGAGCGCGAACAAAACTGTACGGATGGTACGGTTGATGCGCATGATGTTTCCTCTTGCCCGATCATCCTTCGCTTACCCGGTGCTGCCGGTACTGCTGCGGGCTGCGCGGACGAATCGGTGAAACTTCTGGGCCCGACGAATTTCACGAATTTCAGGTCATGAGTACGTTAACAGCGGACAGGGGGCTAAGTTTCTCAGGTGGTCACTGTAGGGAAGGGGACTGGATGCTGGATTGGATGTGACTCCAAAAAACCAAGGTTTGAACACAGACAGGCACAGAGATCACGGAGGTTACGCTTTACCTGCAGATCCCGATTAGGGAGGCATCGGTTACGTTTTCCACGCGGACGGGGAGCCATTGGTTGGCGGCGTAGCGGCCTTTCAGGTAGAGCTTTTGATAGTTGTCGGTGAGCGCTTCGGTGAAAGGGGCCTCTGCAGAAACAGCAGGTCCCTCGACTTCGCTCAAACGATTCGCGAGCGAATCGGCGAGCTGCGCTCGGGATGACAGATCGCTTGACGAACCGAGCGTGATGGCTTCCAGCGACTCTCCTATCAATGATTGCATAAAGGCAAGTTTTTTCGCAGCCGCGAGGTCGCGGAGGACTTTGTTGCGCTCGCGGGCGACGTGGACGGGAACTTGGTTCGCCAGTGCCGCGGCCGGAGTGCCGGGGCGTGCGGAGTAGGTGAAGACATGCAAATAGGTGAAGGGCAGGTCTTCGATGAGGCGGCGAGTGGATTCGAATTCGGCGTCGGTTTCGCCGGGGAATCCGGCCATAACGTCGGCTCCGATGGCGGCAGTGGGCATGGCGGCGCGGATTTTTTGAATCTTTTCACGGTAGTGCCAGGGTCGATATTTTCGGTGCATGCGGCGCAACACGGCGTCGCTGCCCGATTGCAGGGGGACATGGGCATGCTTGGCGACGCGCGGCGATGAAGCGACCAGGGTGATCAGTTCGTCGGTCCAGTCCATGGGTTCGACGGAGGAGATGCGAAGTTTTTCCAGTTGCGTTTCCGACAGGATGGTGTGGATCAGCCCTTCGAAACTTTGAGGGGCTTGGTTCAGCAGATCGCGGCCCCAGCGGCCGAGGTTGATGCCGCTGATGACGACTTCGCGATAGCCCGCTGCGATCAGAGTGCTCATCTCGCGAAGGACTTCCAGTGCGGGGAGCGAACGGTTGTTGCCGCGGACGCTGGGGATCACGCAAAAAGAGCAACGATTGTCGCATCCGTCCTGAATTTTAAGGTTGGGTCGGGTGCGGGCGTTTTCCGTTAAGTTGCCCGGAGAGTCGAAGACAGGGGCGGCGAGGAGTTCGGTGTGGGCGAAGATGTCAGAGACGTAGATCCGGTTCTCAGGTCTCAGTTCTCGGTTCTCAGTTAGTGCGTTCTCAGTGAGAGCGTGGAGCGGGATGAATGTTGGCGCTTTGGAGGGGCTGGCGGCCTCAGAGGCTGAAGCCCCTTCTAATAAGGGATTGCTCTTCGCAGCGCAGAAGCGCTGCGCCACCTCGAAGCCAGACGATGGCACGCTTTCATCGGACAATACGATGTCGGCGAGTTTGTGTTTGTGAGAGTTGCCAATGACGGCGCTGACGCCGGGGAGTGCGGCGACTTCTTCAGGAGCACGCTGGGCGTAGCATCCGGTGACGACGATTTTTGCCGATGGATTCTGGCGGCGGACGCGGCGGATGGCAGCTCGGGCATCCTGATCGGCGGAAGCGGTGACGGTGCAAGTGTTGAACAAGACGAAGTCGGCGTGCGTGGCGGAAGCGCAGGCCAGGCCGCGAGCCTCGAACTGGCGTTCCAGGGCGGCGCCGTCGGCCTGGGTGGCGCGGCATCCGAAATTTACGACGTGAAAGGTAGCCACGCAATTATGGTAGCGCAAGCTGCGGAATTGTGCGGACACACTTCTATTCCGGCTCGCCGGTGCCAGCTTGTGTGCCGTCATCGTGGTGAAGATGACGCCAGTCAGGCGGTGGCTACGTTCCTCTTCTGGGTGAAACATTCGCGGCAGAGGATTGGCCGCCCCTGGGTGGGGCGGAAGGGGACGGTAGTGTCCTTGCCGCACTGGGAGCAGGTGGCGCGGGTTTCGACGCGCGTGAAGTGCGGCGCGTTGCCCTTCGTCTGCGGGGCGGTGAGAATGGCCGTGCGCCTGGCCTTGCAGGTTTTGCAGCGCTTGGGTTCGTTCCTGAATTGTTTATCGTGGAAGAAAAGTTGTTCCCCGGCAGTGAAGACAAAGTCGGCACCGCAGTCAATGCAGCTGAGTACCTTATCCTGAAATTCCATTGAGGATGGCTCCCTTGTGCCCGTGCTTGCTGGCCATACGCGGGGAAGGCGCTGGCGCAGAAAACACAGGTTGTGTACATCCCCCTCAGACTGACCCTGGACCCGGCCCGCCACGCACCTAGAACGGAGCGTGGATACAGCTTTCTGACTTGAATGCCGAATGAACTGAATGAGTATCGAATGATCCCAACTGCAACTCTACCCGGCGGGGGCCAGATGGAGTAGAGCCGCCCCGGGAAGGGGGCGACTCCTTGGTGCTTTATTTCTACTCCTTGAATAGTCGTGCTGCCTGCGAACCTTAATCCTGTTCTTTACGAACCTTTTTGCGAGCGCGTTTTCTTGCCAACGCGGCTTTTACCCGCTTTTTCTCGCCGGGTTTGAGGTAAAAGGAGTGGCGCTTGACCTCCTTGATGATGTCTTCCTGCTGCACCTTGCGTTTGAAGCGGCGCAAAGCATTTTCGAGGGATTCACCCTCCTGCAGTCGAATTTCCGCCAAACAGACACACCCCCAAACCCGTCCGGAAGGACCGAATAGTTATTACAAGGATTGGAGTGGAAGTCAAGTGGGAGGGTGAAAAAAGTTGCGCGTCTCAGCGACTTTTCGGGAAGGAGCTAAAGGCCCAGTCCGCCTTGCCGATAAAACTTGAGGAAGTACCGCCCTGCGAGTTCATATGACCTCGGCCAGCAAAGCAATTGCCGCAGTTGCTCTGATGGCTCTGCTGGCCATCAGCGTGATCTCATTCCGGAGTACGGTTCGCCACGAGCAAGATCGGGGAGGGGGTGAGCCAGCAAGTGGAGCGCAGCCGTGCTTGAGACAGGTGGGTGGGACGGGCCGACCCTCAATACGGTGTGCTGATTCTCTAATGCAACCTTCCGTTATTGATCCGCGTGGTGCAATTCCAAACTCTCCTTTTTGGGTGGACAGCATTTCAACGCTGCGATACGAGCCTTTATTATGAATGGGCTTTGGCCACTAAGGGACGCTCCTGTAATCACTAGAACAGCGTTCGGGTGCGTGCTGGTTACCAACGGCACATTCCCGACCCCGCCGTCCGGCGCTACATTATTCTTATGTCCACCGGATCCAGCCCCGCTAAATTCCGTTGCGCCCAGTGCGAGATGCCGGAGAACCAATGCGAATGCGACAAGTATTGTTGTCTCTGCCAGACCGTGATCGACGTCCGCCTTTGCCAGGATGGCCTTCTCTACTGCGAGCCCTGCCGCAACGCCTGCGATTACAAAACCTCCGACTAACGTCTGGCTCAAAGAAACGGGACTTTTACGGCGAGATCTCTTCGGCAAGCCGCTGACGGAGTTGCTCGCGCCCGCGCTCT
>JGI12635J15846_10002399_pt1 | contig 16391 bp, 10 predicted proteins | sample BlaSpr_A8_OM2_M2_FD_15846 | JGI IMG/M metagenome (IMG submission 15846) | reverse complement strand
CTCCAGAAGCTAAACGAGCAAGTCGTTTAGTTTCTGTCAACACTGACGGTTTGCAAAATACCGTCCACGGCTCAGGGCAGGCTCTTCGCCTCGCCCAGGATGACAGGTAATTCATGATGACAGGTAATTAACAAGGAATTAGTTCATGACGAACGACTTGCTCAAAGAAGCCTATGGCGCGATGCGGCACAATCGCCGCCGCACGACACTAACTATGTTGGGAATGGCTTGGGGAATTGCGACGGTCGTCATTCTGCTGGCCTTCGGCTCGGGCTTTGAGCGTGCCATTAATTTGATCTTTAGTTCATGGGGGACCGACGTCATTGGAGCTTTCCCGGGGCGAACCTCGCTCCAGGCCGGCGGTGCGAAGGCGGGCGCCGAAGTGCGGCTGAAGCTTGCCGATGTTGACTACATTCGCAACGAAGTGCCGATGGCAAAGGGCGTCACTCCGATCTTCGATAAGCGGGGCGTGACCATTCAGCACGACACACGGACATTTACCAATCTTTTTCTGACCGGCGTGTTCCCGGTTTACGAGCGGATTCGCGGCTTCCGGGTTGCGACCGGCCGCGGCTTGAGCGAACAGGATCTGGCGGAGCACGCGCGCGTGGCGGTGATCGGCGACGAAGCGAAGCGCAGACTTTTTTCCGGCGAACAGGCTCTGGGGCAGAGCATACGCATCAACGGCGTGAGCTTTCAGGTAATCGGAATTTATCAGCACAAGGTGCAGGGTGGCGACGATAATGACAACACGTTGATCGCCATCCCGTTCAGCGCCATGGGTGATCTTTACGATACGCAATACATCACTGGAATTTTCATGGACTACGAAGGTCAGGATCATCAACAACTCGCGCGCGTGGTGCGGAGCGTGCTGGCGGGGCATCACAATTTTCGTCCTGATGATAAGCGGGCGGTGTTCATCGCCGATTTCAAGCAGGACTTTGACGAGTTTACAGTTGTGACCACCGCGCTCAAAATCTTGCTGGCTTTTATCGGCGCGCTGACACTTGGCATCGGCGGCATCGGGCTGATGAATATCATGCTGGTTTCGGTGCAGCAGCGGACGCGCGAGATCGGCGTGGAGAAAGCGCTGGGCGCGCAGAAGCACCACATCCTCTTTCAGTTTCTTGCGGAAGCTCTGGCGATTACTTTCGCCGGTGGCGTGGCCGGAATCGGCATCGCCTATCTCATCTCATGGTGCGTCGGCGCGCTGCCGCTGATGAGCGCGTTTGGCGATAACTTGCAGGCCGGCGACATTCATCTGCGAATCAATGTCAGCAGTCTCGCCGTAGCGACAATTATTCTGGGCGTGGTCGGCGTGCTGAGCGGAATGGTGCCGGCGATTCGAGCGGCGCAACTCGATCCGATCGAGAGTCTGCGCTACGAATAAGCTTTTCTCGCTCGACGCCGGTGTCGTGTCCCGGAAATTTGGTATAACGACGGGGGCCATTATCACTCCCTTGAAGCGCGTTTGCTAATGCAAACAAAATACATGGGTCCTTCGCTTCGCTCAGGATGACAATGAGAGTTTTGATGCGAACTTGCGGGACGGAAGACTAGATTAGGCCTGCCTTGCCCGCTTCATCGAATTTGTGATCACGGTGCCGATTACAAGCAGGGTCAAGAGAGTGATGATTCCGAGTGAGATGACGCAGTAGATGCACCAAACGCCGAGGACCATGGATTCGACGTCGGCGAGGTGGATGGCGAAGGCAAAGGCGATCATCACGAAGGGCAGCATCCACGGGTAGACCCTTCGAGCGGCGAGCACGCCGAGCAGCAGATATCCGGCAATGCCAATAACCGCAACTGGGATTCCGAAGACCATGGCATACGGACTGTGATTGACGATGCCACAATCCCAGCGCTCATTGATGCTGCACGGCGAAGCGTCGGTGCGGTAATGCTCGCGCAATGCGAGCGAAGAAGCGACGATACCGGCGACAGCGAGAACGATCAGCGCCCATCTCATGGAAGACTCCCGTGCAGAATTAAATGAAGTGCCGAGAGATATTATCTATTATTCAGAGAAGCAATAGCGGCAGATTGGTTGCCCGCACGTTCCTCTAAGCATTTCAAGTTCACGACAATCGCCAAAATTAAAAGTGCTTTCCCTGCTCGACAAGGTAGAGTGAGAGCAATACCTGAAGCTTGTCGAATCGTTCGCCGTACGCTACAGCGGAGCAATGATGCGTAAGACTTGGAAAGAAGTCGGCCTCGGCACGCTCAGTTTGCTTGCGATTATCCTGGTAATCATTGGGACGCACCCAGTACTTCCCCATATTCCCCATATGGTCGGCGGAACTCTGCTGGCGCTGAGCCTACTGGCGACCTTCATCGCCTGTGCGAAGTGGATCGAGCGGCGGACACCTTCCGAGTTAGATCTCCATCGTTTCTTGCCTGAGACGACAATTGGATTGGTCATTGGCTTTGGGTTATTCGCTATCAGCATGACGATTCTCTGGGCTATAGGCGTCTATCATCCCGCGGGAGCGGGCACTGCGTACGGTCTCGGGCGCGGCCTGGTCGCGGCGATAGTTACCGGCGTCCTCGAGGAGATCCTGTTCCGCGGACTGCTCTTCCGCTTGAGTTCGAAGATCCTGGGGACATGGGGAGCCCTGCTGTTTACGGCGGCGCTATTCGGCGCGGCGCACGCTTTCAATCGCGGCGCAACTGTGAGCAGTTCGCTCGCGATCGCCATCGAGGCTGGCGTTCTGCTGGGTGCGGCTTATGCTGCCACGGAACGGTTGTGGTTGCCAATCGGGCTACACATCGGCTGGAATTTTACCGAGGGGTCAATCTTCAGCATGTCGGTATCGGGAAATAGCAGCGCGGGTCTGATTCAAGGTTCTCTGAGCGGCCCACGAATTCTGACTGGCGGCCAGTTTGGACCGGAGGCCTCCATCGTTGCAGTAATCATTTGCCTGCTGGCTTCGCTGTACTTCATCCACCGCATGATCAGCTTGCACCGGGTTCACCCGCCAATATGGAGAAGCGCGGAGCAGTTCGCTCCGGTTGTTGCTACGACATTGGGTTGAACCGTGGAGACCGATTAGTCGTGATAACGCTGCTCACCGGCCGGAATCGGCACTGCAAGCCGATTCTGCGGCGGCGGCAGCGGACACGTCGCATAAGCAGTAAAGGCGCACGGCGGATTGACCAGCCGATTGAAATCGAGCCAGATTTCGCCGTCCTGACTTAGGCCGTGATCGGGAAATTCGGTATATAGAAAGCGTCCCGCACCATAAGTCGTAGTTTTGCTGGTGGCGTCGCGCATGATAAAGAAAAGATCGGTCGATTTCGGATCTTCAAGCACAGGCTCGAGGCGCAGGACTTTTCCATCCACGGTAAATTCGGCGACTCCGGGCGCGGGCATGTGGGTGGTGGTGCCGAGCACGGTTGGAATGTCGAGCACTTTTGGCGGGTTGTAAGGAATCCAGTGCGCGTGCACGCGATAGTTTGCATTCGGGTCGTACCAGCGCAATCCATGGAAGCCGATGCGGGTAGCAGCTTGCAGGTCCTTGACGCGCAGGGCGTAGCGGTCGTCGCGACGGATAACGATGATGGTGATCGTGCCGATCGCAAGCTTTGAGGACTTATCGGCGTTGTCGGCCAATAGAGCCTGCTCTTTTGCGGGTTGACCGTCGACGAGAAGATCCTTCGGAAAGCCCTCGGGAGGCGCTAGCAAGCGCAGCGTTCCTTTCTCCAGGCGCACCACGCCCGCGTGCACTGGAATCTTGCCGCTGATCTGAACACGGCTGTCCTCCGCCGACCCGAAACTGTTGTCTCCCTCTTGCAGCCAGCCGAGGGCAACCAGAGAAAGCCAGCCCTCCGGAGCCCGCAAGCTAGCTGCTCTCTGCGAACGCCAGGCGAGCAGATCATGCTGCCACGCGGCTTGATCGTCCGCCGCTTTAGCGTCTGCACCCGCGAATATGCCCCACAAACACAAAGCCATTGCCACATACGCCGCGAGCTTTACGCATTTTCTCTTCATTATTATTAACCAGCCTCCGTGTTCGATCGACAAGCTTCTCAGGATCGATAGTATCGCTTCCCGGCCCGCTCGCGCCAAATTGTCGTTTGAGTTGCAAATTGCAACCTCAACAAGCTTGACCACAAAGGACACCAAGTATCATGAAGGTTTTGGCCCAGGTATTGCCTTCGGTTAATGATCTCGAAGATTGTACCGCTGTCGATTTGCTAACTTTCCGCAACCGCATTATGTTTTTTGAGGAGAGAAATCGATGTCCAGGCGGCCGTCGCTCTTATCGCTCATTTTGTTGTTGACCATCCTGTATTCCGCGCTCCTGACGGCTCAAACCCAGCCGGTCGATGCGGAAGGCCATCAATGGTGGCAGAATGCGGTGTTTTACGAAATCTATCCGCGGAGTTTTGCCGACAGCAATAACGACGGCGTGGGCGACCTCAACGGCATCAGTTCCCAGATGAATTATCTGCGCGGCTTGGGCGTCGACGCCATTTGGATCACTCCCTGCTATCCCTCGCCCCAGGTCGATTTCGGCTACGACATTTCCGATTACGAAAACATCGATCCCATGTACGGAACGCTCGTCGATTTCGATCACATGGTGGCCGACGGCAAGACGCATGACGTCCGCATCATTATGGATTTCGTGCCGAATCATACCTCGGACCAGCATCCGTGGTTTCTGGATTCGAAATCCTCGCGCACCTCGGCGCATCGCGACTGGTATATCTGGCGCGACGGCAGAGGGCCCGGCCAACCTCCCAACAATTGGATTTCGCTTTTTGGCGGCTCGGCCTGGAAGGCCGATGCGACCACCAACCAATATTATTATCACTTTTTCTACGCGCAGCAGCCTGACCTGAATTGGCGCAATCCTGCGGTTGAAACGGCGATGCTCGACACCATGCGCTGGTGGTACCGGCGCGGCGTTGCCGGATTTCGCCTGGATGCGGTCGATACTCTGTTTGAAGATCCCGCACTGCGTGACAATCCTGTGCTGCCCGGAAAGAACGCGCAGAGCGATCCCAACATGGAGAACAAGAACAATACGAATTTTCCCGAGGTGCACGCGGAATTGCAGAAGATGCGGAAAGTGGCGGACGAGTCGGGCGCGGCGCTGATTGGCGAGACCTGGACCTCGACCGCCGCGGAACTCGACCGCTATTACGGCCAGAACGGCAACGAACTGCAGATGCCGATGGATTTCATGTTCATGATGGTCGATAAGCTTTCGCCACGCGACTATCGAAGCCAGATTGCCGCGGTAGAGAGTGCGCATGGCTGGCCGGTTTTCGTCATCAACAATCACGATCGCGAACGCTCCTACAGTCGCTACGGCGATGGCAAGCACAATGATGCGATCGCGAAACTGATGGGCGCGTTTTATCTGACGCTGCGCGGCACGCCGATTATGTATTACGGCGAAGAAATCGGAATGCGGAATAACGATCCCAAGCGTCGAGAAGATGTGAAGGATCCGATTGGGCGCACGGGATGGCCAAAAGAAAAAGGCCGCGACGGCGAGCGCACGCCGATGCAGTGGAACACCGCGCCGAACGCGGGATTCAGCACGGTTAAGCCCTGGCTGCCGGTGCCGCCGAGCTATCGCACACACAATGTGGAAACGGAGTCGAAGGATCCCAATTCAATTCTCAGCCTTTATAAGAAGGTGCTCGCGCTGCGCCACACGAGCGAGGCTCTGCTCGACGGCAGTTACACCGCGCTCAACGAAAGCGACCCTCATGTGATGTCTTACCTGCGCAGCTACGAAGGGAAAGCTGTGCTGGTAGTGCTGAACATGTCGTCCACTTCGCAAAAGCCTGCCTTCGATCTTGGGCCGCAGGGGTTTGGCGGGGCCGCTCTTAAGACACTGATCGCGTCGCCCGGAGCAACGGTTCGAGGCAACAAAGTCTCTCTGGAGCCCTTTGGACTGATGATTGCCGAGGTGAAGCAATAAGGCCGTAGGGAGCCAGATATCCGCGTGTTAGGAGTCACGACCCGAGGGCGTCCCGGCTAACAAATCTTTACAGCTGGAGGCCTTCTCTTCGGATTAGGATGTGATCCCCTGCCTTGTAATGGACAGCGAGCTTCAGGGAAAAAAATCCCCAGCCGGAAAAATTAAGCGGGCGAAAGGGGCGAGCATATGCTGGAGGTTCAAAGCAAGCAGGTGCAGCCTAACATTGTTGTGCTTCAGCGTGCGGGAAGAATGACTCTCGGCCGACAATGCGCGCAACTGGAACGGGCGGTGGACAACCTGGTAGGCGAAGGCCGAAAAAAGTTATTTTTGATTTCAGCGGCGTAACCAACGTCGACAGCACGGGGTTTGGGGTTATCGTGATGTCCGCCGGGCAGGTAAAAAAGGCGGGAGGCGAGTTGCGAGTGGCGGGCGCCACTGGGCAAGTGCAACAGGTGCTGAAGATGACGAACGTCCACCAGATCATCGCGCTGCATCCAGAGGACGGCAGCGGCAGCAGCTAACTTCTGACAATTGAGAATCGGTGCGATTTCCCTGACGTATCGCAAGCAGAAGGCGCGCAGCGAAACGTTTGTAACCCAATTCTCCTACTTCAAGGTATCGCTGCGATAGAGCTGCCCTAGTTGCGTTCTGTATATGAACGCCATCCAGCGGCCATCGGGCGTAATCGCGGTAGCAGTAATCATAGGCCGCAAACCTACCTGATCTTTCGGCGCGACGACTCGCCACAGTTCCCGCTTACCGGATTCGACATCAACCTTATTAATGGTGAGACCCATCGGGATGATGGTCTGCGTGAATACGTGCATCGAGTCTTCGGCCCAGGCAATCGGAAATTCCGCCGGCTGAAGACCGGGAATTGGCTTGGTCTTTCCATCGGCGATGGACAAGACCACCCACGCGCCATTCTGCGTCGTTGAAAGAAAGCGTCCGTCCGGCGAGACTGTCGACCAGTCTATAGTTCCCGGTATCAACTGTTTTGGCGCGGAACCCTTCCCATCGGTGACGAACAAACCCTCGGGCTGTCCGCCCTGGCTGGCGTTCAACAGAATGTGTTGTCCGTCGGCGAACCACAGCGCCCAGCGCAACTGAAAGCCGTCCCAGTGCAGTGTGCGAGCCTGCCCCGGTCCGACTGGCACGATCTGTAGGCGCCCCGTGGCATCGCCGGGCATCATGATCAGCGCCCATTTCCCGTCGGGAGAAATATCCGCGCCAAATCCGCCTCCTCCGATGCGCACCGCGGGTGAGCCATCGGTCTTACGTACATACACCGAGTATTCGTTGCCACCCTGCTCCGATAAATCGCTGAACAACATTTCACTTCCGTCACGCGATAATCTGGGGCCGTAACTGTAGGAGAGCCAACTCAGGTCGCGTTCGCCGGTGTTTGGGCCGTGCTCGACCACGGCCATTGATCCGCGGGTTTCTTCGGTCGAAACCAGCACGCGGCCTGATGGCGCGACATCGAGAATGCGGGTGGGCGCAGTGCCGCAATACAACAATCTCTCCTTCGCCGACAAGCTGACGGCGTGGATGCAATATTGCTCGCCCGATGCCGCAGCGGAAAACCAGACCTCTTTCCCCAATGGCGCCCATGCCAAGCCTTCCAGCGATTCCCATCCCGTCGATAAGATTTTGACTTGCCCGGCGCGGTCGACGAGGATCACATCGCCTCGATCATCGGTATTTGGCGGATGCCGAAACAGCGCCACCTGCTTTCCATCAGGCGACACCCTCGGATCACTCATCCAGTTCTTGCCGTCGAGCAGCACCTTGCCCATGGGATACTGCAATCGCCAGCGATTGCCGGTGCGATCAATCACCGCCAGATCGTTGCCATCGGGCGACCAGTCGGCGTCGTAGACGTTCTCCAGCAACTCGCGGGGCGCGCTGCCTCCCAGCGGAGACACGGCTAGCGTGCCGCCCCATTGATAGTGAGCGAAAAATTGCGGCCGGATCAGAACTGCCATCTGACCCTGTCTCGAGATCGAGAGCACGGTCGCCCCGCCCAACCCCGCCGGCGTAGATTCGGGATAGTCTTCGCGAATGTTGTAGGTATCGGGCGCTCCACCGCTGAAGCGCGCGCTGTAGAGGACCGTCTTTCCATCGGGCGCAAAACGGCCGCGAATCACCTCGCCGTGGCGGAATGATACGCGCTCAAAAGTTGGCGGCAACGGGGGAGCGGGACGCAGAAACCAGGCGATCGCGGCTCCGATCGCAACTCCGGCGACGGCCGCGATGGCCACGAAGCCGAGCCAGCGCGGCCTTTCGGCTCCGACGGCGGTCGCGGCGGTCTTTGAGGTCGCGCCCGTTAACGCTTCGAGAGCGAAGGCCAGATCTTTCGCGGATTGAAAGCGCTGCTCGGGTTGCTTCTCGAGACAACGGCGAACAATGCGTGCGAGCCCCGGCGAGATCGGCTGATTCATCTCGCTCAGATCGGGCGGCTCTTCTTTAAGAATGGCAGTCATCGTTTCCGCGGCCGTATCGCGACGGAAGGCGCGCCTGCCCGAGAGCACTTCATACAGCACTGCGCCGAAAGCAAAAATGTCAGTGCGTGAATCGATGGCCGCGCCGCGGACTTGCTCGGGTGCCATGTATCCGGCTGTGCCCATGACCATGCCGGCTTCGGTCGGCGAACTGGTTAGCGTCAAGCCGTCACTGTTTGCGGATTGATCTTTCGCTCCGCGAACCGGCGCGAGTTTGGCCAAGCCAAAATCCAGAATCTTTGCGCGGCCATCGCGCGTGATGAAAACATTCTCCGGCTTCAAATCGCGATGGATGATGCTCTTGTCGTGAGCCGCGGCCAATCCTTGCGCGATCTGCGCCGCATAATCGGAAGCCTTGCGGGGCGGCAACGGACCAGCATCAAGTTCGCTGCGCAAGCTGGCGCCCTCTAACAACTCGGAGACGATGAAAGGCGATCCATCTTGCTCGCCGATGTCGTGGATGGCAAGGATATTGGGATGGCTGAGCGCCGCGACCGCGCGCGCCTCTTGCTCAAATCGCCGCAAGCGATCGGCGTCGCGCGAAAAAGATTCCGGCAGCACTTTGACTGCAACTTCGCGGCCGAGCCGCGTATCGCGTGCGCGATAGACTTCCCCCATGCCGCCTGCGCCGAGCGGAGCGATGATTTCGTAAGGGCCGAGTTTCGTGCCAGAGGCCAGTGACATTCGTGGGCGCAATTATAGTGGAAGCGTCGCTGGCGCAGTATGGCACTGGGCGAGAGAGAGCCACCACTGTACGCTGGCAGCCATTTCAAAAAACCATTTCAAAAAACTGTGGCGCGCTTGCCCTGACGGCGCTATACTTCGCGGCTGAGCGGGTGCGGACACCCCTACCTGTCCGGGATATTTCGAAACGCGCGCTAGCCGTAATCTGGCTCCTCCCTCGCGCCCATCGGTTTCCCTCGTTGTAATCGGCCCTCGACTGTCGCTCGCAGGAGGTCAGCCATGCCATGCCACTTTGTCCGCAGATTCTGGACTCTGATTTTCCTCGCTATCTCCACAGTCCATTCCTTAGCGCAAGTGAGCAGCGTCGCGCAAACATCTCCGCACGCTTTCGCCGGCGCGTCAAGAAAGGCCGACACCGCTGACGTCGTTGTCAATCGCGCCCTCGACGAAAAATCCACCGCCACTCCGACTCGCGTTGGAAATCCGCTGCTGCTGCCGGCGGTGCTTTATGACTCCGGCGGAGCCCAGGCGTCATCGGTAGTCATCGCCGATGTGAACGGAGACGGCATACCCGACCTCCTGGTGTCCAATGTTTGCGTCAGCCCGAGTAGTTGTGCCAACGGTACGATTGGCGTGTTGTTGGGCAAGGGCGATGGAACTTTCAAGGCGGCGGTAACTTACGATTCGGGCGGATATCTTGCCGTCGCATTGGCCGTAGGCGATGTCAATGGAGACGGCAAGCCCGACCTGATCGTAGTGAACGCGTATGGGAACACCAAATTCGCCGACGGGACAATCGGCGTGCTCCTCGGCAACGGAGATGGAACCTTTCAGCCGGCGGTCACTTACAGCACGGACGGATTCTCCGCGACAGCCATCGCGGTTGCCGATCTTAACGGAGACGGCAAACTCGACGTCGTCGTAACCAATTGCGATGTTGGCACCGGAAACGGCTCTTGCTATACCGGCGCCGGAGTTGTGAGTGTGTTGCTGGGCAACGGAGACGGCACCTTCCAGACAGCAGTGACTTATGAGCTTGGCCAAATATTAGCCACCGCGGGAGCCGACGGAGTCGCGATCGCGGATATAAACGGCGATGGTATTCCCGACCTGGTGATTGCGACCGGTTCGATTGACTCTGAGAACCCGGGCGAACTTGTCGTCATGTTGGGCGAAGGCAATGGCACGTTCTCCATTCAGAATGTCTACCAGGTCGGACTGCACTCCCCAGCCTCAGCGCCGCTGGTTGCGGATGCGAATGGCGACGGCATCAGCGACCTCCTGGCGGTTTCCGACCTCGGAGTCAGTGTGCTTTATGGCTTTAACGGATCCTTCCGACCCGCAGTAAATTTTGGCTTGGCCAACGCGGTAGCGGGTTCGGTGGCGGTGGCGGATCTAAACGGAGATGGCGTGGCTGACCTGGTCGTTGGATCGAGCGAAGGTCCCGCGGTTCTTTTCGGCCTGGGCAGTGAGCACTTCCAAACAGTTTCAATCTATTCCGCCGGCCTGAATGGATCTGGAGTCGCAGCCGTTGCCGATTTGAACAATGATGGCAAGCTCGACGTCGTGGTCACGAGCGGTGAGAACAATGGCGACGGCGCAGTAGGCGTGCTGCTCAATAATCGGCAAGGCCCTCCTTATATTGCGACGACAACTGCATTGGCCTCGAGCGCAAATCCCGCAGTTCGCAAAGAGATGATTACCTACACGGCGACCGTAACCAGCCAACCGGGTGGAGCAGTCACGGGATCGGTCACCTTTCAGGAAGTTTTGGTGGTGGATGGTCAAATAGCTCCTCAGACCATTGCCGTCGAACCTCTGACCAATAACCAGGCCTCATGCGCGGTTTCCTACACGAGGGCGGGCTGGCACTTTATCATCGCCGCGTACTCGGGCGACGCTGCTAACAACTACAGCACTTCTTCTGAATTGGGCGAATATGTCGGAGCAGTACCCGTCGGTACCCGCACCCGTGTCAGTTCATCGGAGTCACATTCTGTCTACGGTCATGCCGTTACATTCACAGCCAAAATGACGTGGGCTGGAGGAACGGTTCCGAATGGCGAATCGGTCACGTTCTATAACGGCACGAACTCGATTGGGACCGGCACAACCTCTGGCGGCATTGCCACCTTCACGACTTCGCTGCTACCCATAGGCAAGCTCGCGATCGGCGCCTCTTACTCGGGCGATTCGAATTTTAAGCCGAGCCAGGGTAAGGTCACTCAAATCGTATCGGCAACGCCAGTTTCGTCAAAGACGCTTCTGTCCACATCGGGATCGCCTTCCGTAGTCGGACAGCCCGTGACATTCACCGCAACCGTAACCTCGGAATACGGGACGATTCCGAATGGCGAACTGGTGACGTTTTACGACGGCGTCACTGAAATTGGCACCGGCACTACGACCGGCGGAGTTGCGACGTTTACGACTTCGTCGTTGACGGTGAAGACACATACCATCAAGTCCACTTATGCGGGAGATGGAACGTTTACGTCAAGCAGTGGGAAAGTAACGCAAGTGGTGAATCAGTAGATAAGACTACGCTTCTGGCGTCGGCAAAACGCGCGCAGCGAAAGAGATGTGGGGCCTACCGCAGCCATCAAGGAGATCAGCCATGACCCGCAACTTCGTCCGCAGATTTCAAACTCTGACTATCGCCATCCGCTTCATCGCCACTCTCGCAATTCTCGGAATGCTGGCCACGCACGCCCTGGCGCAAAATGCAGTGCCTTTGGCTTCTCAGCCGCTAGTGCCTGATGCGGTTGCGCCCGGCGGCGCCGGCTTCACGCTAACGGTAGATGGCGCGGGATTCGTCGCGGCCTCGGTAGTGCATTGGAATGGCAGCCCGCGCGCCACCACTTTTGTGAGCAGCGCCCAACTCACCGCGGCCATTCTTGCTTCTGACATTGCCACGGCGTCCACAGCCGCGGTCACGGTAGTCAACCCCAGCCCGGGCGGAGGCGTTTCCAACACTCTGTACTTTTCGACCGCCGTAGCGGAGACGTCCATCTCTTTCGCGCCAGCGGTGGGGTACTTCCCGGGAGGATACTACAATTCTTCGGTCGCGATTGCGGATCTGAACCGGGATGGCAAGCTGGACTTCGCGGTCACGAACTGGATCGGCGAGGGCAACGGCGACGGCTCGGTCGGAATTCTGCTGGGGAACGGCGACGGAACGTTCCAGACGGGAGTGGCCTACGACTCGGGGGCGGCAAAGCCTCAGTCGGTGGCGGTCGCGGACGTGAACGGCGATGGCAAGCCGGACCTAGTTGTGGCCAACTACTGTACGTCTGGAGATGACAAGGGCAATTGCGTTTCTGGCGCGGGCGGTGTAGGCGTGCTCTTGGGTAATGGCGACGGCACCTTCCAGCCGGCTGTGTTTTACGTTCTGTCCCCAGGATACCCTGCCTCGGTAGCCGTGGCCGATCTAAACGGCGACGGAAAGCTGGACATAGTCGTGGGTGTCTTTTCAAACGTGGATGTGATGCTAGGTAATGGCGACGGCACCTTCCAGCCGGCTGTCTTTTACAGCCGAGACACAGGCAGCGGACAGGCTTATTCGGTAGCCATCGCTGATGTCAACAACGACGGCGTGCCGGATCTGGTGACGGCCGGCGGCGGGAACGGAGAAGGCATAGTGAGCGTGCTGCTGGGCAAAGGCGACGGCACCTTCCGGCCGGCCGTGGCCTACGCCACCGGCGCGCCGGGCGGTTCGGCTATGTCGGTTGCGGTCGCGGATGTGAATGGGGACGGCAAGCCTGACTTAGTCGTTGCCAACGCTGTGGACAACACTGCGGGCACCGCGGGTGTGCTGCTAGGCAACGGCGATGGAACTTTCCAGCCAGTGGTCCTGTACGGTTCGGGTGCGGTCTATGCCGTCTCGGTGGCTGTTGCGGACATGAACGGCGACGGCAAGCCGGACGTAGCCGTGGGGGACCTCTACGGCGCAGTGGGGGTACTGCAGGGAAACGGCGACGGCACCTTCCAGCCGGTGCTAACCTTCCCCGCGTCGTTCGAAATATCATCAGTGGCGATCGCGGACCTGAACGGAGACGGCAGGCCCGACGTGGCAGCAGCGAACATGGCGAATGAGGTGGAAGTGCTGCTGAACAATACTGGATCCAGCGAGCCCACTGCTACCACGCTGATCTCCTCACTCAACCCGTCAAATTACGGGCAGTCAGTTACGTTTACAGCCACTGTAACCTCGTCATCGGGAACGCCCACCGGAACCGTCATTTTCTACGACGGTTCGACCACACTCGGCAGCGCGACCCTGGCGAGCGGGAGCGCGTCCATCTCCACGTCATCGCTGTCGGCAGGCTCGCAATCGATCACTGCCGCATATCAAGGCTCGGGCGGGTTTGCGCCCAGCACATCGCCGGTGCTCACTCAGGTCGTGAATGGAACATCCATCGCCACCACGACTACGCTCGCGACCTCCAAGAATCCGGGCATCTATCAACAGCCGGTGACTTTTACCGCGATCGTAAGCTCGGCTTCAGGAACGCCCACGGGCACAGTCGTGTTCATTGAAGACGGCAAACATGCGCTTGCCAGCGCCACGCTCGTAAATGGAAGCGCCTCGTTCACTACGTCTTCGCTGAAGAGGGGCAAGTACGCCATGACGGCTTCGTATCTGGGCTCGGGCAATTTCCAGCCGAGCACGTCGCCCGTGCTGGAGGAGTGGATCAACCTGAGCGGCCTGTTCCAATCGCATATCGTCTTGAGAGGTTCGGGCTCGCCGTCATTGGTGGGGCAGCCTGTGACCTTCACGGCATACGTCACTTCGAAATACGGTGAGATTCCCGACGGCGATGTGGTGGATTTCTACACCGGCGACGACGGAGGGATCGGCACGGCAACTACGCACAACGGTCAGGCCAGCATTACGACCTCCAGCCTGCGCGCCGGGGTGCTCACGATTTTTGCGTACTACGAGGGGGACGACGATTTCCACTCCAGCTTTACCTCGCAGAAACAGAGAGTGGATAAGGACCCGACCACGACAACCATCACCGCCAGTCCGAACCCCGCGGTCTATGGGCAAGCGGTCACTTACACCGCGACGGTTACATCCTCGTATGGCACTCCGACAGGGGCCGTGCGTATCAGCGACATCGGTCTGGTGCCTTTGGTCAATGGTGTAGCCACGATCACAAAGAACCTTGTGAGAGCGGGCACGCACGACATCACCGCGTCTTACCAAAGCGACAGCGACTTCGCTCGGAGCACATCTCCGGTTTATAAAGAGGTAGTGACTCCGGCATCGACCACGACCGTGCTCACCTCGTCGGCCAATCCGTCGTCGCTGGGCCAAACCGTAACCTTCACCGCGACGGTGACCTCTTCGGCCGGAGTGAATCCCTTCGGCACGGTGACGTTCACCGCCGGGGGCACGACGCTAGGAACGGTTGCGTTGAAAGACGGTGTGGCCAGTGTCTCGACCGCTTCACTACCGGAGGGATCGACACTTATTACTGCAACTTACAATGGCGCGGATAGTTTCAGCGGGAGTTCGGCTTCGCTGACGCAGGTGGTCAACTCGGGCCTGGCGAGGAGAGCCGAGAGCGCGGTCCCCGGCCCGCGCGAGCATGGCGCGGTTTTAGCCACTCACTCAAAACCGCAGACCTTGCCTGAAGGCGGAGGATGCCGCACCGCAACTTCGTTATCCACGGAAGGTTCGCCTTCTCTGATTGTCGACTCGGTGACGTTCACGGCACAAGCGCACTCGAAAAACTACTGTCAGGATAATCAGTTGAGCTGCAACCAGGGAGCAGTAGTTTTCTCGAGCGGAGGTGCCACGCTGGGCACAGTTCCAGTGAGCGGATGCACGGCCTCACTAACAACCACCGCCCTTACGCTCGGGGCCCACATCATTACAGCGACCTTTAAGCCCGGTGGAGATTGGTATCCTAGTTCCGCCCGGATCAAGCAGGTGGTGGTGAGAGCTCCGGCATCTGTCACGCTCAGATCGAGTCCGAATCCTTCCACCTACAAGCAGGATGTGGTCTTCGCCGCTACCGCCGGCACAACGCAAGCAGGGCCGGGGCCGACCGGGAAGGTCAGGTTCTATGATGGATCCACCTCGATTGGAGTTGGAATCCTGAACTCTAACTTCGTGGCCACTTTCGGCAAGAAAGGATTGGCCGAAGGCACGCACTCGATCACCGCTGAATACCTCGGCGACAGCCTCTACGCAAATAGCACGTCAACAGTGGTGTACCAAGTCGTAAATCCACCAAACTAAGAGCGCAGAGTCGCGGAGTGGTCAATCGTTTTCGTTTGGGATGCATCCGGCGCCGTTGCACCAGCGAGTACCATCATGATCCTTGGCGCGACGATCGGTGGCGCGATGTTCCGTGACGCGATGACTCATGGCGCGCTGATTCATGGCGGAAGGGGCATTGGCATCGAAGCGCATCGCGCTCATTGGGAAGACGGCTGCCAGTGCATGGATAGATGGAGGCGCGGGCCGGAATCGAACCGGCGTGTAAGGGTTTTGCAGACTCGCCGAGCACGGGCAACTTAAGAACCTTGGCGCCATATTCCGCGCGCTCCTCTAGCTACACCTGCAGACCTTGATCCGCGAATCGACCTCCGATAACCACGCGCTGATCCTCGGCGTGTTCGCGCAGATGGCTCACCCCCGCGCCACCGCCGCCGGCAACAGCCTCGTAAGCACGTTAGCGATCACAAAAGGCTGGTGCTCCCCCGCACTTCCCACCAATGTGTAGGACCGCTCAAACCCGTTCGGTCCCAGGATCTTCATTTCCCAACCGTCGTTTTCGCGAGAGCCAACGATCGACACCCACCAATCTCCCGATCTGCCGCTCAGGGCGTGTTCCACCAGTGCCCGAACTTCAGCGCCGGCGCCAGGATCACCTGTGTTGTGCAGTTCGAGTGAGACAGCCATTCAGTCTATTTTACTGGTGAACGGTTCGACACGCCCTTACGCTCCAACAGCTCCAACAGCCACCATGGGATTCGGCTCGATCATCGTGGCAACGTCGGCTCCTTGCGCAGTATGCTTTTATTCGGGAGAAACAATGAACTACGTCAATCTTGGCAAAACCGGCCTCAAGGTTTCTCGCATCTTTCTAGGCTGCATGAGCTATGGCGCGCCTGCCACCGGCAAGCTTAAGCCTGGCAGCCATGCCTGGGCTCTGAACGAAGACGAGAGCGGGCCCTTCTTTCGTCAGGCGCTTGATCTCGGGATCAACTTCTTTGACACGGCGAATGTTTATTCAGG
>JGI12635J15846_10002398_pt1 | contig 16392 bp, 10 predicted proteins | sample BlaSpr_A8_OM2_M2_FD_15846 | JGI IMG/M metagenome (IMG submission 15846) | reverse complement strand
TCGAACCGAACTTCACCCACTCGGCATACTCCCAACCGTTCCGCCACATCCAGTACAACCGCACTCCGAGTCTCCGGGCCATGGCCACCTTGGCGATGTTCGGTTCCCTGCACCAACCCGATGATCTGGTATTCCACACTGATCGCGGAACGGCTCTCAACCCTAACAACGTGCTAAATCGCGTTCTGCACCCCGCATGTAAGCGTGCTGGGATTCCGATCGTGAGTTGGCACAATTTCCGTTACACCTTCTCGACGTGGGCGAATCCCACGGGAGAAAGCATTAAGGCGCTTCAATCTCAGTTGGGACACACCGACGCGCGATTAACGCTCGATGTATACACCCAGCCGATGCCGGAGGCGCAAAAGCTGCTGGCAGGCAAGGTCGCTCGGGTTTTGCCCCCAGTTGCTCCCAAATCACTCGCGGCGAATCAAAACGTAAACGGGCTAATTAATTGAAAGTGAAGGAGAAAAAGTGGTGCGCCCGGCAAGAGTCGAACTTGCGACCTTTTGGTTCGTAGCCAAACGCTCTATCCAGCTGAGCTACGGGCGCTCCGATATGCAAATGCGGTCCAAGTAGATTACGACACACTGGGCGAGACTTCAACAATCTCCATCGCGTTTTTCCACGTAGCTTCGGCATTTCGCGCGTGGTCCGCAGCGCCAACTTTTTGCTGGCGAATCTGACCTCGACGTAAGCGATAAACATGGCGTCGGCAGGCCGCACGTCCGAGTTCTCTCCGCCAACCGCAAGCTCAGGTCCTCACCGTATTCGTGGTTAAATTCAGTCCAAACTGCTCGTGGAAGTCTTCATCTAGCTGTCACGCGACAGTAACAATCTCCCGATAATTTCGCCCCTACATTTCCAACCCAACCCAGGATGAGGTGCCGGATGGCGACTCAGCTCGACGCAATTGATAGGCACGAGGAAGTCGAACTCAAACGATCGCACGTGCTCGAAGGCAAGATGGCCAAACCGACCGCGCCGGCCAAGATTGGCATGGCAATTTTTGGCGTCGCGCTGGTGGTCGGTCTGGTATACGCCGCAACGCACCTGCTCGGCGACCTGGCGCAGGTTCATAACACCGGCGCGCTGACGTTCGTCCTTCTCGGCATTGCCCTGGCCACGGCTTTAGCCTTCGAATTCGTAAACGGCTTTCACGACACCGCCAATGCGGTCGCGACGGTAATTTACACGCACACCCTTGAGCCCCATGTCGCGGTGGTCTGGTCCGGCATGTGGAATTTCCTCGGGGTACTGGCCTCCAGCGGCGCCGTCGCATTCGGCATCGTCTCGCTGCTGCCGGTCGAGCTGATTCTGCAAGTCGGAGGCAGAGCGGGTTTCGCCATGGTCTTCGCCTTGCTCGTCGCGGCGATTATCTGGAATCTCGGTACCTGGTGGCTGGGCCTTCCCGCTTCCAGCTCGCACACTTTGATCGGCTCGATCATCGGAGTCGGGATCGCCAACCAACTGATGTCCGTGAAAACCGGAACCAGCGGCGTGGACTGGGGCCAGGCTACCAACATCGGAAAGTCACTGTTGCTCTCGCCGCTCGTCGGGTTTATCTGCGCCGGGCTGCTCTTAGTCATTTGCAAGAAAGTGATTCCGAACAAGGAACTTTACAAGGCGCCCGTGGGCGACACCCCTCCTCCCTTTTGGATCCGTGTGCTGCTGCTGATCACCTGCACCGGCGTTAGTTTCTTTCACGGCTCAAACGACGGACAAAAAGGAATGGGCCTGATCATGCTCATTCTGATCGGAACCGTTCCTACCGCGTACGCCGTGAACCACGCGGTGAACGCCACGCAGACCGAGGATTTTGTGGCCGTGTCGACGCAAACCGCCGGTGTCCTCGATCACTACGTTTCCCCCAGCGCCGTAATTTCCGACCCGCGCGAAGAAGTGACCGACTACATCCGCACCAAGCAATTCACGCCGAACACCATGCTCGCCCTTCGTGAATTGATCAACGGAATCGGCACCGAAATGGCGCAGTATCACGAACTCAAAGCGGTGCCGCAGGATAAAGTGCGCAACTTCCGCAACGACATGTATGTCGTCAGCGAAGCCCTGCGGCTGATGAAGAAAAACAACACTCCGCAGTTTTCTGCCGCGGATTCCTCCATCATCGCCAACTATAAAAAGCACATCGACAACGCCACCAAGTTCATCCCCACGTGGGTAAAAGTTGCGGTCGCCCTCGCTCTTGGCATGGGCACCATGATTGGCTGGAAGCGCATCGTCGTCACCGTCGGCGAAAAAATCGGAAAGGATCACCTGACCTACGCACAGGGCGCCGCCGCGGAAATCACGGCCATGGCCACCATCGGTGCAGCTGATTGGTTCGGCTTACCGGTCAGTACCACGCACGTACTCTCGTCCGGTGTCGCCGGCACCATGATGGCGAATCACTCCGGACTACAGATGTCGACCGTTCGCAACCTTGCTTTGGCTTGGGTTTTGACTCTCCCAGCGTCAATTACCCTGGCGGCAACTTTGTTCTGGTTGTTTAGCAAGATCGGATAAAACCGCGGCACAGATCTCAATTCCCTGCAGGCTCCGCGAATCGCGGAGCAGGCGCCCAACCATCGAGCCCGCAGACCAGAATGCAAAAATATTTTCTCGTACTCTGTTTGGCAGTCGTCTGTTCGCTGGCCCCGCGCGGTTTGCACGCGCAGGAATCGCCGCAGGATATCTGTCCGCGTCCGGCGATCGGCAACGCGGTTCCCGAGCCTGAAGATTTGCGCAGCCGGAACGGCGTCTTGTCGATTCAGCTCACCGTAAGAAACCAACGGGAAAAAGATGGGTCCACTCGCTATTGCTACATTTACGGAAACGGCGTCCAGTCTCCCAATCTCCGCCTCAAATCAGGCGATCTGCTTATCATGAAACTCAAAAACGATCTGAGCGATGCGCATCAACCCGCCTCAACCCACCAGCACGGGCAGCGTAGCGCAGCCGATTATTCCAATCCTTGCCAGAGTGGCGCGATGACGTCGACCTCCACCAACCTCCATTTTCACGGTTTGACTGTCCCGCCAGTCTGTCATCAAGACGACGTCTTAAAAACGTCTGTGCAACCCAGTGACCCGCCTTTCGAATACCGCTTTCGCATCCCCGACAACGAGCCGCCTGGTTTGTATTGGTATCACCCGCACATTCATGGATTCAGCAAAGCCCAAGTGATTGGCGGAGCTTCCGGCGCTCTGATTGTCGAGGGAATTGAGCGAGCGAATCCCGACCTCGCCGGATTGCCGGAGCGCGTGATGATTATCCGCGATCAGGACTTGCTGAATCCCGATTCGCCGCCCTCAAAATCCGAGCCGGTTGTGCCTAAAACGCTGATCGATCGCGACGGAGACTCGGCGAACAATGGCACCGGCTTCGGCAAGCCCGCCAAAGACCTCTCCATCAACTATGTTCCAGTTCCTTACCCTGACTACCCACCCGCCGTGATCACAATGAAGCCCGGCGAACGCCAATTGTGGCGCGTATTGAACGCTTCGGCCATTACCTACCTCAATCTCGCGGTGCTCTATGATCGCAAACCGCAAGAACTTGGCATTGTGGCTCTTGACGGAGTTCCGGTAAACGCGGATGGCGTTACCAAAAATGTGCTGAATGGACAGAACCACATCGGAATCCCTCCCGGCGGCCGCGCGGAATTCATTGTCCAAGGTCCCCCTGCCGGCGTTTCGGGCTTGCTCGTGACGCGCACCGTTGACACCGGTTCGGGCGGCGAAAACGATCCCAATCGAGCCTTGGCGACGCTGACGGCCTCGGCTGATGCGCCCGAACCGCGCTCGCGGCTCTCCGCTTCTCCCGAGCTGCTTCCCCCACCCACGCTCCCCTGGCTCGGCAACGTCGCGCCGGTGCGCACCCGTCGTCTTTATTTCTCCGAAAAATTGCTGGATCCCAACGATCCGAATAGCGCAACCACGTTTTTCATTACCGAAGATGGCAAGACCCCGGTGGCGTTCGACCCATCGAACGCGGTCCCGGACATCGTCGTGAAGCAAGGTGACGTAGAGGATTGGATCATCGAAAACCGCTCAACCGAACTCCACGCGTTTCACATTCATCAGATTCATTTCCTGATGATGGACTGGTCGGGTGTCCCGGTTAATGAGCCCTTCCTCCGCGACACCATCAATGTCCCGTATTACAACGGCCATACTCTGGCGTATCCCAGCGTCAGACTGCGTATGGATTTTCGCGACCCTAACTCCGTCGGCACGTTCGTCTATCATTGCCACCTGCTCGAGCACGAAGATGGCGGAATGATGGGCCTGATTCGAGTAGAACCTGCCGATTCACAACAAGCCAACGTTCCGGCGTCGCATCCTAATCCCGCCCAGACGCCGCGCGCAAAAACTTCCGGCAGAAATTAATTGCGCTGCTGAATTTGGAGCGCAAACGCTCGGTAGTGGTGTGTTCATTTCTCTTTGCCGGAAATTGCCCCGCTTTATTTTTCCATTCACATAATCAAAATGTTGCTGCAATGACCGACAGTTATCAATGCATCAGTCCAGAGTTTCTGGCTAATCGGCACATTTTTGGGCTTTTGTTTGAATTCGAAGAAAACCAGGAGGGTTGATGTCCTACAAGCACGTCGCTTCAAATGCTCTGCATTGCCTGCGCATCGGATTAACGGGCCTGGCACTGATTCAATTTACGATCGGTGGTCCGCTGGCCAGTTCCGTGCAAGCCGCGACCGATAACGATCAAAACACCACCTCACCCATCAAGCACGTCATCGTCATCATCGGTGAAAACCGCAGCTTTGATCACGTCTTCGCCACCTACCAGCCCAAGCCCGGCCAAAACGTAAGAAATCTTCTCTCCGAGGGGATCATCAAGGCGGACGGAACTCCTGGTCCCAATTTCGAGAAAGCCCATCAACGGGCCGCTGTCGATCTGGGAGAAAAGAAAAATGGCGACCCATTCCTGCTGAGCCCGCCCAAGCTCGATTTCGGCGGCGATGTGCTGCCCGCTCCGCTCGTCGGCGGCGCCAAAGATTCTTACATCCCGGATGACAGCTTGACCTTGGCCGAACAATCCGAAAACGGCTTGCCGACCAGCTATTACCCGTTCCTGGTGTCCGGTGGGACTGGCCTCACTTCGCACACTCCCGACACGCGTATCACCAACGTCAACGCGCTTCCGGCGGGGCCGTTTCAGCTGACCAACGGAAATGAATTCACCTACAACTCCTACGCCGCAAGTCCGGTTCACCGCTTTTACCAAATGTGGCAACAGCTCGATTGCTCCCGCGCGCACGCCACTGCGGAGAATCCCTCGGGTTGCAATGCCAAGCTGTTCTCGTGGGTTGAAGTTACGGTAGGCGCCGGCACCAACGGCGAAAAACAGGCCACCAATTTCGACACCAATTACCTGCCCGGCGCCACCACGACCGGCGAAGGCTCCACGGCTCTCGGGTTTTACAATGTCCAACAAGGGGACGTTCCCTATTTCAAGAGCCTTGCGGACACNTACTCCATGAGCGACAACTTCCACCAGTCCGTCGATGGCGGCACCGGTGCCAACCACATCATGCTCGGCCATGGCGACGCGATCTGGTTCAGCGATGGCGAAGGCCATGCCCAAGTTCCTCCTCACAAAATGAGTGTCGGCGTGGCACCCAATGCCGGCGTGGTGGATGAAATCGAAAATCCGAATCCGGCCACGGGCACCAACAACTGGTACACCGAAGATGGCTATGGCGCCGGTTCGTTCGGCTCACCCTCGTCGGGCGGCGGTTCTTACAGCAATTGTGCGGATCCCACCCAACCCGGCGTTTCGGCGATTGTGCAGTACCTGCAATCGTTGCCGCATCCGGTAGACCCGCACTGCGAAGTAGGTCACTACTACCTGCTGAATAACTACAATCCCGGTTACTTCGGTCAGGGTGAGAATGCATTCGCTGACACCAACGCCGCCAACACCGTCTTCACGATCCCACCGTCCTCCACGCGCAGCATTGGCGACGAACTCCTCGCCAAGAACATTTCGTGGAAGTACTACGGAGATCAGTGGGACAACTACGCCGGAACCGGCACGCCCGGCAAACCCGGATATGTCCCCGAAGATAAATATCAGATCAACTACGGAGCGGCAGGCTCGACCAACCCGCTTGGCCAGAACATCACCAACGCGGACGAGTACTGCAACATCTGCAACCCGTTCCAGTACGACACGTCCATCATGGCCAACGCGGCGGTTCGTCAGGCGCACATTCAGGACACTTCAAACCTGTATGCGGACATCGCTGACGGCAACCTTCCCGCCGTTTCCTTCGTCAAGCCCAGCGGGTTCGTGGACGGCCACCCGTCCTCGTCCAAGCTCAACCTGTTCGAAGGCTTCACCCAGAAGATCGTTAACGCGGTGAAGGCGAATCCTACGCTGTGGAAGGACACCGCGATCCTCGTTACCTTCGACGAAGGCGGCGGTTACTACGATTCCGGATACGTTCAACCGCTGGACTTCTTCGGAGACGGCACGCGCATCCCGATGATTGTCGTTTCCCAGTTCTCCACTGGAGGACGCATCACTCACAACTACTCCGACCATGTTTCGGTCCTGAAGTTCATTGAGCGAAACTGGAAGCTGCAACCGGTCACCTTCCGTAGCCGGGATAACTTCCCCAACCCCATCACCGNAGGTGATCCATACGTACCGGTGAACGGGCCGGCCATCAGTGACTTGTTCGAGCTATTCAGCTTNCCCAAGAACTAGGTAAGGCTGAAACCAAACGAACGATNCGAAGGCGCCGGTNCNGTTATTCGGAAACCGGCGCCTTTGTATTTATTTTTTTAATTGGTNATTGAATCCCGCTGGTGCTAGGCTGGAAGAGTAATGGATCGCTCCTACATCGCCCGTGTCTGTTCCCCGTGCTGTTGTACTTGTCGCGGCTGGCGCGGGAGTGCGATCCGAATAGCTTAGCAATCTTAAACTAAATCGGATTTCAGGCCCGTTCACCACTCGCAGCACCGGTGAACGGGCCTTTTTCTTTTAGGAGCAAATTTGAGCGGTTCATTGGCGGCACCAATCAAGAAAGAGACTAAGGCGCAGAAAGTGGAGCGCCTGAAGCGCGAGAAGAACCCGTGGGCCGCGCTGGAAGAGATCAGGGAATTCGCTCGCCTCGGTCGCGATTCGGTGCTTCCGGAATGGGCCAGCACTTACTTCAAATGGTGGGGCATTTACACTCAGGGAGACGGCGCCGGAGCGACGGGCGGCACGGGTGGCGAAGGAAAAGCCACGCAGTTCTTCATGCTCCGCATTGCCCTGCCCAACGGCTTGCTTCGCTCCGATCAATTGCGCGCCATTTCCAGCCTTTCTGAACGCTACGGTCGCTCCGTCGCGGACATCACCGTCCGCCAGAATATTCAGCTTCACTGGCTAACGATCGAATCGATTCCCGAGGTAATGGAAACGCTGGACGCGGTTGGGCTCAGCCCTAAGGGAGCGTGCGGAGATGTGGTTCGCAACGTGACCGGCTGCCCGCTCGCCGGCGTAGCCGCAGACGAAATTTACGACGCATCGGCGCTGTCAGTCGAAGTGGCGCATCTGCTCACCGGCAATTCCGATTACTACAATCTGCCACGCAAATTTAAGGTGGCCATCACCGGCTGCCCGGTGTGGTGCTCGTATCCCGAAATTAATGACATCGGTTTGACTGCNGTCGAACGCTTCACCNACGGCAAAAAAGAAATCGGATTCTCTCTGCGCGTCGGCGGCGGTCTTTCCGCTGATCCGCATCTCGCCGTTCGTCTCGACGCCTTCGTNCGGCCCGAACAAGTGGTGCGCACCGTCCAGGCCATCACNGANATTTTTCGTGATCAGGATAGCCTGCGCCAAAGCCGCGAGCGCGCCCGCCTGAAGCATCTCTTCACCCAACACGGTTGGACCGCCGATTCGTTTCTCGCCGAGCTGAATTCCCGACTCGGGTTCCAGCTCGAAGCCGCCGCGCGAGAAACCAAGCCCTCCGACGTTTATCGCGATCATTCCGGAATCCAGCCACAACGCCAGCCCGGTCTGTACTCCGTGGGAGCGGCGGTCTTGCGCGGACGGGTAACTGCGCAGCAACTTTGGGCCGCCGCAAATCTCGCCGATCGATTTGCAAAGGGCCATCTCCGCACCACCAATATGCAGAACCTCATTGTCGTCAACGTGCCAAAGGCTAACGCCCACGCGCTCGCTGATGGACTGAACGCGGCGGGTTTGGTCGTGAATGCCTCGCCGTTCTGGCGTGGAGCCATTGCCTGCACCGGGTCTGAATTCTGCAAACTGGCGATCACCGAAACGAAGAGCTTCACTCGCTGGCTGGTCGAAGAACTCGAAGTTCGCGTTCCGGGATTCGATCAGCAGCTCAAATTACACGTCGCGGGCTGCCCGAATTCCTGCGGCCAGCATTGGATCGCCGACATCGGCCTGGAAGGAAAGAAAATCAAGCTCGGCGACAAACTGGTCGACGCCTATTACTTCTGCCTCGGCGGCGCAGTCGGAGAACATCAGAACATCGCGCGCCTCAGCGGTTATCGCTGCGTCGCGCCCGAAGTACCCGCCGCCATCGAGCGCCTGCTGAGTACTTACATCGCGCAGCGCCACGATTCCGAGAATCTGCGCGCTTATTTCTCGCGACATTCGGATGCGGAGCTACGCGGCCAGTTGGCCGGCGAAGAAATTGTCGCCGTGAGCCGCGATCTTTCCCCCGGCCCAGTGCCGCATGGAGTCGCCGATTAGCCATGGCCGCGCCGCTATTTCCGGTGTTCATCAAACTAGCGGAGCGAGCTTGCCTCGTCGTCGGTGCCGGGGAAATCGCCACAGCGAAAATCGACTCGCTATTACAGTCTGGCGCCCGCGTCTTGGTTGTTGCTCCTGAAGCCAAAACGGAAGTCCGCGAGCTAGCAGAGTCCGGGCGAATTACCTGGGAAAGACGGAAGTATCAGCCCTCTGATCTCGACGGCGCTTTCCTGGCCATCGCGGCGACGTCGGATACCACGGTGAATCACGCGGTCTTCGCGGATGCGCAGCGGCGCGGCATTCTCTGCAATGCCGTAGATGATCCTCCCAATTGTGATTTCTATTTCCCGGCCGTCGTTCGCCGAGGAGACTTGCAAATCGCGATTTCCACGGCGGGAGAAAGCCCGGCGTTCGCCCAAAAAATCCGCCGCGCCCTCGAGGACGCGCTCGACGTCCATCTCGGCGACTGGCTCGCCGCTATTGGTCAGATCCGCCGGGACATTCTCGCCGCCTACCCCGCATCCGAAGCGCGCAAACTAGCGCTTCACGTACTGGCCAACGACGGAGCGCGCGAATCGACGACGTGCCCTGGACGAGAATCGTCTCACGCGCCCGAAGGCGCTGCGTTCAGGCCCGCGGAGCAACAAAGTCGGTCAATCGCGATCCACACGGTGCACACCCGATGAACACACCAGCGACGCAGTTCCCCGGAAAGGTGTTTCTGGTCGGCGCTGGTCCGGGCGATCCGGAACTCCTCACCCTCAAAGCTCATCGCCTGCTTCGGCAGGCGGACCTCGTGCTGCACGACGATCTGGTCAGCGCCGCGGTCCTCTCGCTGGCCGGCCGGCGCACCATCGTAGTCAACGTCGGCAAGCGCTGCGGTGTGAAAAAAATTACCCAAGGCGAAATTAATGCGCTCATGGTGGACGCAGCGCGCGAAGGCAAGCAAGTGGTGCGCCTGAAGAGCGGCGATCCGGGAGTCTTTGGCCGCCTCAACGAAGAACTCGAATGGTTGCGTGCCGCAAAAATCGCATTTGAAATCGTGCCGGGCATTACTACCGCGAATGCCGCCGCCGCTTCGTTGGGCGTTTCGCTCACCGATCGCGATAAAAGCGCGCGCGTCATTTTTGTCAGCGGCCACCAATCCGGAGCCAAAGGTCCGGTCGACGAACCGGACTGGAATTCGCTGGCGCAAGCGGACGCCACCATCGTCGTGTACATGCCCGGAAAAGGACTGCGCCATCTCAGTCGAAAACTTATCGCCGCCGGTCTGGCGCCGGAAACTTCCGCCGTCCTCATCGCCCAAGTCAGTTCGCCGCAGCAAAACCAATTCTGGACCACGGTCGGCGCCTTGGGCGAACTGGATTCCTCCGCCACCCCGTCGATCCTGCTCATCGGTCGGGCTCTCGACCACGCAGCCGCTCACGCCGCAATCGAAAGTTTGCCAGATCTTCAATCCATCAAGAACCTGTTACCTGCTCGAAACGAAAGGAGAATCGCATCATGACTACAAGTGTCGAAGCACCACCAAAAAAGGAAACTCAACCCATCTCGCGCTTTTCTTTAGACACCTGGGCCGTTTTTCTGGCGCTTGGCTTATCGCTTTTGATTTGGGCTGGAGTCATCAAGCACGTCCCTTGGTAACTGCGGCGTGGCTTTGGCCTCGCGGCTGCAAACATCTCGTGGAGGAAAGAGTTCATGGCAAGTTCGGTCGCAGTGGCACAACCCGTCTCGGAAGGCGGAATTTTCCGGCGCTTCATCGATCTCATCCCGGGCGTGCTGCTGCTCGTCGCGGTGGGCTACGCTGGAAAAATTATCGAGCGCTCGATTGCTCAGTATGGGAAAGCGCATCACCTGACGCTTCCGAATATCGAATATGTGCTGTGGGCCATCGTCATCGGCTTGGTCATCGCCAACACCGTCGGCATTCCGCGAATTTTCCAAGCCGGTATCGCCACCTACGAATTCTGGTTGAAAGCCGGAATCGTTTTGCTCGGCTCGCGGTTTCTCCTCGGTGACGTCGCGAAGCTCGGCGGCATCAGCCTGGTCTTGGTGGTCATCGAGATTGCGCTATCCCTCGTTTTTATGACCTATCTCGGCCGTGCCTTTGGTTTGTCGCCAAAACTCACCACGTTACTCGCCGTCGGCTCCTCGATCTGCGGCGTCTCCGCCATCATCGCCACCAAAGGCACGATCGATGCCGACGATGAAGAGGCCTCCTACGCCATCGCCGCGATTCTTTCCCTCGGCGCGATCAGCCTTTTTATTTTTCCGCTCATCGGCCACTGGCTCCATCTCAGTGACCTGAGCTACGGCCTCTGGGCAGGGCTCGGAATCGACAACACCGCCGAGGTCACCGCCGCGGGAAATCTGTATTCGGACGCCGCCGGAAAAGTGGCCGTCTTAGCCAAGACCGCGCGCAACGCCATGATCGGCTTCGTCGTTCTCGGCTACGCCATCCACTGGGCGCGCAAAGACGGCACCCAACAAGTGGGCAACAAGGCCGCGTTCCTCTGGAACAAATTCCCGAAATTCGTTCTCGGCTTCCTGGCCATCTCCGCCATCGCCACCGCCCAGGTATTCAGCAAAGACCAACTCGGCAGCCTCGCGAATCTTTCGCGTTGGGCCTTCCTCCTCACCTTTGCTGGCGTAGGCCTTCGCACCAACATCCGTGAACTCGGCAAACAAGGCTTCCGTCCTTTCGTGGTCGGAGCCGTCGGTGAAGTCGTAATCGCGTTCCTGACTCTCGGTTTGGTATTTGGGGCCGATAAACTTCTGCGCTGAGACCTGATCTGAACCCAAGCTCCACCAAAGCTGGCAGGTTTTTATTGTGCCGCACAAGAATTGAACGTTTGTGGTATCGCAAAATCTTTAGTACACCTCAGCTGCCAAGCGCCGTTCAGCGCTACTACTGGTATCCTTCGGACAACTAAATCCCTACAATGGTGTTCAACGGTGCAGAGGCGACACCCATGTCCAAACTCTGCTTCGTGCCACGTTTAGCCTGGTTCTCGTCGCNAATTCATTCAATNGGCCCGATCTAAATATCTCCAGTGCACTTTTACTTTCTAAAAGGGGTTTCACGATGAAGAAGGTTTCGCGGTTGGTTGTTTTGTTTTTGGCTCTCGGCATTTTTCTGGGCGCATCACGCACGGCTTCCGCTCAGGATGATCCGCCGACCCGCATAGCTCGCCTCAATTTCATTCAGGGCTCGGTTTCCTACCAGCCCGGCGGTGACGATGAGCAGGAATGGGTTGCCGCGGATCCCAATCGTCCACTCACCACCGGAGACAATCTCTGGTCCGACGAAAATTCGCGCGGCGAACTGCACATCGGCAGCACCGCCATCCGTCTCGGGGGTCAGACCGGTATTTCGATTCTGAATCTCGATGACAGCACGATTCAAATCCAACTCACCCAGGGCACGATTGAAGTTCACGTCCGGCGCTACGATCCGGATAACGCCTACGAAATCGATACTCCTAATCTCGCCTTCACCATTTATGCCCCCGGCAAATATCGCATTCAAACCGACCCGGAGGGCTACTCCACGATGATTCTGGTCCGTGATGGCGAGGGCCAGGTCACCGGCGGCGGCCAATCGTATGACGTTAATCCGAACCAGATGTACACCTTCAGCGGCACGGATCAACTGGGCTACGACGTGCAACCCGCCGGTGGTCCCGATCCATTCGAGAGTTGGTCCGCGTCACGCGACTTGCGAGAAGACGCTTCCGCCTCTTCCCGCTACGTCTCACGCGATATGGAAGGCTACTACGATCTCGACGACCACGGCGACTGGCAGAACGATCCCGAATATGGTCCGGTCTGGATTCCCCGCAACGTAGTCGTCGGCTGGGCTCCCTATCAGGACGGCCACTGGGTTTGGGTCGCGCCGTGGGGTTGGACTTGGGTCGATTCCCAACCGTGGGGCTTCGCGCCATTCCATTACGGTCGCTGGGCTCAGGTCCGCGGCGGCTACTGGGGATGGGTACCTGGTCCTCCGGCGGTTCGCCCGGTGTACGCGCCAGCCCTCGTAGGATTCGTTGGCGGTGGCCCCGGCAGTGCTGGCGTGTCGATCGGCTTCGGCGGCGGATTCGCGGGCGTGGCCTGGTTCCCGCTAGGCCCTCGTGACGTGTATTTGCCCGCGTACCACACGAGTCCCGCGTACGTTCAGAACGTCAACATCACCAACACACGAGTGATTAACGTTACGCAGGTCACCAACGTTTACAACACCTACCACACCACCACCGTCGTCAACAACGTGACGGTCAACCGCATCAACTACACCTACGCGAATAATGCCGCAGCCGTCACTGCGGTCTCGCGTGAAACTTTCGTCGGCGCCAAGCCGGTTCAAGCCTCCGCCGTTCGCGTCACGCCCGAACAATTGCAAACCGTACACGTGGTTCAGACTGCGCAACCGCTTACACCTACCCGTGCCAGCTACGTTTCGGCCACGGCCCGCGTAACTCCCGCGGCGTCCAGACCACCGATTGCTTTCGCCCAGACCAGAGTCGTCGCCCGTATCGCACCTCCGGCACCCGTTGTGCGTCCCGGTATTGCGCCGCGTCCGGCGCCTCCGATCATCAGCGCAGGAGTTGCTCCCAAGGGTGGACAACCTGCCGCGCGCACCAATAACGCAGGCGCTGCTGTAATCAAAGCCGCTCCTCCAGCGCGACCCAACGCCAACACCACCAACCGGCCGCCGGCAAACAATCAGCCGGTTAACAATCAACCGGCTCGGCCAGCCGCGCCGCCGCCGTCCGCAAATACTCCGCCGCCGGCGCGGACTCAACCGGCTCCCACCCCGCAACCGGCGGAACGCCCGAACAATCAGCCTCGCCCAACTCCAGCGCCAGAACCTAAGCCCGTGACGCCCGAGCGGCCAGCCGCAGTTGAGAAACCTGCGGAGCGGCCAGCGCCGCCTCCGCCAGCGAAGAATCCGCCGCCGGTAAATCCGCGCCCGGAAGAGCGCAACGCCCCACCACCGCAGGCCAAACCGGCGCCGCCACCGCCGCCTCCGCATCAACCGACGCCGGCCGAAGTACAAGCGCAGCAAAAGCAGCAAAAGGAACAACAGAAAGATGCGGACAAGAAGAAAAACGAAAAGCCGCCGAAGCCCGAACCGCAGCAGCGGTAGTTCAAACCGCGCAAGCAAAAATCCAAATTTTGTATCCAATCCCGCGCGATTGTGTTTCAGTGCGGACTTGTTTCGATGGCAGAATGGCTTCGGGCAGCCGCTAACCATTCCGCACTACATATTTCCAATTTTCAAGTTTGGCGGTCTTCGGAGGCACCTGTGGCGGAGCATATCTTCAAGCACGGCCTGGCGGTTCTCGGCGCCGGGAAAATGGGCGGTATCCTGATCGAGGCCTTCCTAAAACATGGGCTGGTTTCGCCGCACCACATTTTTGCCACCGTGCAGCAGAGCAGCTCGGAACGCCGCACCATCTCGAGCGCGCAGATCACGCCGGGCAATAACAATCACGCCGCTGCGGAAAAATCCGAGGTGATTCTGGTTTGCCTGAAACCGCTCTCGGTGGGCCACGTCCTCGACGAAATCCGGGATGCGCTAAATCCTGAAAAGCTCGTCATTTCCATCGCCGCTTCCGTTCCTACCGCATATTTTGAAATTCGCATCGGCTCGAAAGTGCCGGTCATTCGCGCCATGCCCAACACGCCATCCATGGTCGGTGAAGGTATCACCGCCATCTGCAAAGGCAAGTACGCCACGACCGAGCATCTCGAAATCGCGCGTAAGCTTTTCGATGCAGTGGGGAAAACCGTGGTGGTTGACGAGAAGCATATGGACGCCATCACCGGACTTTCCGGCAGTGGCCCGGCTTTTCTTTACATCATTCTGGAAGCGCTTGCGGAAGGCGGCGTAAAAATGGGTTTGTCTCGGGAACTCGCCACTTTGCTGGCGGCGCAGACCATGCTGGGCGCGGCCAAGGTCGTCCTTGAAACCGGTCATCATCCCGCCTTGCTGAAAGACACGGTAACGACGCCGGCGGGCTGCACCATCGACGGCATTTTGGAACTGGAGGAAGGCAAGTTGCGCGTCACGCTGATAAAGGCGGTGGTGAAAGCGTCGCAGCGCGCCAAGGAATTAATGTTCACCGAAAGCTCGACCTAAAACAAAAAAGGCGGCTGAAGCTTGTGCTCCAGCCGCCCTCAAATTTCTGCGTTAGCCCGCAAATTCGCGGGATCTACCTACCACCTCAGCAAAACCAATTCGCAGCAGAAGCCAGGTCCCATCGCCGCAAGGATGCTCAAGCTTCCCTTCTCCGGACGCCGGTTGGTAAACACATCTTCCAGCACCAGCAATACCGACGTAGACGATATGTTTCCGACTTTGCGCAAGCAGGCCCATGACGCAGCCAGATCATCGGCAGTAATCCCGAGTGCCGTCGCGGTTGATTCCAGAACCTTCGGGCCGCCCGTGTGCATGATCCAAGTCTTGATGTCCGAACGCTTGTGTCCCTGCTCGCCGAGAAACGCGTCGACGTCTTTGCCCAAATGCTTGATCACCGTCGCGGGAACTTCCGGTGACAGCACAATTTTGAATCCCTTTTCCGAAATGTCCCAACCCATCACCTTTTCTGTGTGCGGGTACAAAATGGATTTCGTCGCCAGAATTTCCGGCCCATCGGACTTGCGTTTGTCGCCGACCACTACCGTCGCCGCCGCGCCATCGCCGAACAGCAATGCCGAAATCAAATGCGCCATCGAAATGTCTTCACGCTGCAAGGTCAGTGAGCAAAGCTCCACCGACAAAAGTGCCGCTGCCTGATCCGGGTATGCCTTCACGTAATCCGCCGCGCGCGAAATCCCCGCCGCACCCGCCACGCAACCCAGTCCAAAAATAGGAATTCTCTTGATGTTCGGCGACATGCCCATGCGGTTCGACAATCGCGCATCCAGCGACGGCGCAGCAATTCCCGTCACCGAAGTCACAAAGATCGCGCCCAAATCCTTGGCCCCGATCCCAGCTCCGTGGAGCGCCTTACACAACGCCTTCTCTCCAAGTTCCAACGCATGGGCGATCCATGAGTCGTTCGCTTCGCCCCAGGTCTGCAAATTCAAATAAAATTCGATCGGGTTAACGAGGTAACGTCCTTCCACCTGCATGCTTTCATCGAGCCGATCCAAGATGTCCGGATTCGGCAAGCGATGACGCCAGTCGTGCTTCAGCGCCTCGGTCAGAACCTCCTGCTTGTAGTAAAACTCGGGGAAGGCGCTCGCAACACTAGCAATCTGCATCGATGGGGCTCCTGGTTAGTCGGCTTAAGCTAAAAACGTTCGGCAAGATACTATCGCGAGTCCCCTGATTATCCCACGTCCATTTATTAGATGTATCTAAGAAACATTAACATCGGACAAATCGCAATTACCGGCCTCGGGACCTGCTCTGGATAATTGCTGTATACAGTACGCGAGGTATTTGAACTCGGATTGATGGTGCTGCCGCAATTTGAGCGAATGCAGAACAATACCACGTCACTGGCTCTACTTTACTAAGGACCGAGGGTGAATAGCAATGTCACGGATGGTGACATCGCGCGGAACAAAGAAAGGACCCCGAGCCTGGGGGTGCAGGCTCGGGGCATGGGGGTTGTGGGCAGAGGGCCGGAGGATCTTTTT
>JGI12635J15846_10002397_pt1 | contig 16394 bp, 17 predicted proteins | sample BlaSpr_A8_OM2_M2_FD_15846 | JGI IMG/M metagenome (IMG submission 15846) | reverse complement strand
CCACCGCGACCGAGCCGGCGAGGCAACGCTCTCCGGCGTTGCCAAACGCAGAGTTGAGGATCGCCGGCACGGTGATCTCAGGGTCGGCGTCGGGCATCACGACGATGTGATTCTTGGCGCCGCCCAGGGCCTGGACGCGTTTGCCATTCGCCGCCGCCGTCTGGTACACGTGCTTTGCCACCGGCGCCGACCCTACGAACGAGATCGCCCGCACGCTCGGATGTGAGAGCAGGGCATCGACGGCCTCGCGCGCACCATGCACCACGTTGAGCACGCCGTCGGGAAAGCCGGCCTCGAGAAAAATCTCGGCCAGGCGCTGCGCGCCCAGCGGGGTCCGCTCCGATGGCTTGAGCACAAAGGTGTTGCCGGCCACGACCGCGAGGGGAAACATCCACAGCGGGATCATCACCGGGAAGTTGAAAGGCGGAATGCCCGCGCACACACCTACCGGGTATCGATAAAGATCCTGGTCCACGCCGCCCGAGACATCCCGCAGCGTGCGGCCTTGCAGAAGCGTGGGCGCTCCGCACGCGAAGTCGACCACCTCGATGCCTCGGCGCACCTCACCACGAGATTCCTCAAGCGTCTTGCCGTGATGCCGCGTGATGATCTTGGCGAGGTCCTCGAAATGCTCCTCGAGCAGAGCTTTGAAACGGAACATGAGGCGCACTCGCTCCATGACCGGAGTACGGGACCACGATGCGTACGCGGTAACCGCCGCCTGGACAGCGGCGTCCACGTCTTGGGCGCCCGACAGCGGAACATGGTCGATGACCTGGCCCGTCGCCGGGTTGTAGACCGGAAGGCTTGCGGTGCCCTCAGCCGGGAGTCGCCACCGCGAACCGACGAGATTCGGAATCAACGCTCTCCCATTCGATTGCTCATGATCGCATCGTCCGCGCGCCGCCTGATGAAGACCGCGGCGATGGCTGAGGCGAGCAGCGCCGCGACGGCGTACGCGTAAAACGCGGCCTGGATTCCCGCAAGCGACCAGGCGACGCCTCCCAGGATCGGGCCGATGGTGATGCCGACGTTTTCGAACTCTCCGAACAAGCCCATGTAGAAGGCATGCCGGCGGCGCGGCATCGACTCCGCAATCCACGCGATCGCGGCCGGCCAGATGAGCGCCGCGCCCAGGGCGCGTACAGCCGCTCCGGCGATCACCTCGGCAAAGGTGCCCGACGTCGAATAGATGACGAAGCCGGCCGCCGATAGCACCCCGCCGGCAATCATCGTCGGCCGCCTGCCCCAGCGGTCCGACGCGTTTCCGCCAGGGATCAGGAGCAGTCCCCCGATCAACCCGACGGCGAGCATCGCGATCCCGGCGTTCGCCGCCGGCAGCTGGAGGTGAGTCGTCACCAGAAGCGGCAGCAACGCGAGCTCGCCCCCGGCTCCGACCTGTATCAACAAGACCAGGGACGCGGTGACCGCCAGGATCCTCAGCACTCCGCCTCCGGCGCGCGACTCCTCGCTGCGCGCCTCGTCGTCTGCGGTCCACGGGCCGTGATGGTCGCGGAGCGAGTAGCCCTTCAAGACCCAGACCGCGAGCAGCGCCGACCCAATCGGCAGAGCTGCCGCGGCCAGGATCACGCTGCGGATCGGAAAGTGGTCGATCAGCTGGCCGCCCGCTCCCGCGCCGACCGCTTCGGCGACCACCCATGACGCAGCGAGCAGCGCGAGCCCGGTCGCGCGAAGCCTGCTCTCGAGCGCCGTGCCGAGGTACGACCGGGCGATTGGTCCGACCGCCACCAACATCCCCGAGGCGAGAAAGTAGCTGACTGCGATCAGCGCGATCGAATCAACGCGAGACAGGAGGACGATGCACGCGGCGTACAGCAGCTGGGAGACGACCAGCGGCGTGCGGTAGCCGGCGCGGTCCGCGAGGATGCCCCAGAGCCACTCGAACGCAAACATTCCAAAGCCGAACATCGACAGCGACACGCCGATTTCATTGGGGCTGGCCCGGAGCTGACGGAGCTCGAGGGGTAGGCAGATCTGCAGCAGCCCGGTGGCGAGGTTCGCGAAGGTCATGGCGGCGATCAGCGCACCGCTTTTGCTGCGGATCAATGACTCGGGTTGAGAGGACGGCTCGCGCGTTTCTTTGTCGTTGATGGCCGGCATACGGTAGCTCAGGGGGAGGGCCGTGAATAAGCGTTTGTTGGGCGTGTCGGCGGTGCTTGCGCTCGCCGCGGTCGCACTCGGCGTTTATATCGCCGGGCACCCGTTCATCCCCGAGGATGCCGCCATCGAGCGGGACGTCCAGTCGACGAGCTGGGGGCCGCTCGCCCTGACGTTTCCGATCTTCAGCTTCATAGGCGACGCCAAGGGCGCAGCGCTGGAGGCGATCATGTTCGTACTCATCCTCGTGCTCAACCGCCGGGCCTGGAAGGTTGCCGTCGGCGCTTCTCTTACTGTCGTCTGGTACATCGCGCTGAACCACCTGGTGAACCGGCCGCGGCCCACCACCGCGCAGGTGCTCCAGGTGACGGAGCATCCAGGGGCGTCGAGCTTTCCAAGCGGGCACACGATGTTCATCGTCACCGTGACCTTGGTGCTGATGCTGTGCTTGGGACGTCGCTTCCTACCGCGATGGGCTCAGGCCGTCGGTTGGGCGCTGGTCGTATTGACCGTGCTGGCCAACGCCATCGGCCGGATCTATGTTGGCGCGCACTGGCCGACAGACGTGCTGGAGGGCATCCTGGTTTCGACCGCCTGGTTGACGTTCATCGCATCCATGAGTTGGATCTCCGATCGCGCCGCTGCCGGCAGCAGAGCTAGCCTGGCAGCCAGCTGGGCGCCCCGCGCTGTCCCTCGATTGCCCATTTGAGCGTCTCCTGGACCTCGGCCAGGTGCGCGAGCATCGCCTCCTCCGCCGCGTCCGGGTCGTGCGCTTTCAGAGCGCTGAAGATCGCCTCGTGCTCGCGCAGCGACCGCTCGGTGCGGCCCGGCTGCAGGATCGTCTGGTACTGAAGGCGAATGCTTTGCGACTTCAGGCTGCCGACTAGGCGGCTGGCGGTCGGGTGGTCCGCCGCCGCCCAGATCCGCTGGTGGAAGCGGGCATTGAGGTCCGAGTAGCCCATCGCGTCCTTGTTGTCGACCCGCAGGCGCATCTCGACGACCACCTGGCGGAGCTCGCGGAGGTCGGCCGGAGTGGCCCGCGTCGCGGCGCGGCGGGTCAGCATCGCTTCGAGCGTGGCCCGCACCTCCTCGATCTCGAGAGCCTCGCGGTCGGAGATGAGCCTGACCCGCGCACCTCGGTTCGGCTCGAGGGTCACGAGACCTTCCTGGTCGAGCCGGACCAGCGCTGCGCGGACAGCCGTTCGGCCCACGCCAAGCCGCGTGGCGATAGAGGCTTCGACCAGGCGCTCGTTGGGATGGAACTGTCCGCTAGCGATGCCTTCGCGCAGCCGGCGGTAAGCGGTGTGACCGGCCTCCGGTACAGTGGGTTCGCGGAGCGTGCTCCTTGCCATCGGTCAGATTATCCTCAATAATGTCGACAATCCCACAAGGGGTCCCCGCGAACTCACGGCGCAGCCTCTGAGTTCGTGGGGTTTGACAACCTATGCAGCCTTACCACCAAGGAGCGAGGAACGATTGTGAGAGGGTTCGAACGGTATAAGTTCGTGGCGGCGCTCGGCGCCATGGTGGTTCTCGCCGCGTGTGGCGGTGGGGGCTCCACCGGCGGCAGCGGGCTCGGGAGCGGAGCTTTGCTGGTCGGTGTCATCGCTCCATTCACCGGCGCTGACGCAGCCCTTGGCCCGGCCTATTACGCCGCCTGCCTGGCGGCTGCCCCATCGATCAACAACAACGGGGGCGTAGGCGGACGGCAGGTCAGCTGCCAGAAGTTCGACTCGCGCGGCGAGCCCGCCGACGGAGTCCCGGCCGCCAACGCGATGATCGCCGGCAACTCGAACCTGATGGCCGTGGTCGGCTGCACGTCTGACGAAGCGGCTGCCGTGGCTCCGATCATCGACCGGGCCCACATCCCGATGTTCTGCATGACCGGGCAGACGGAGTTCAACAAGACGACGCTCAAGTACTTCCACCGCCTGGTGCCGGCGGACATCTACGACGCATACGCGATGGTCGGCAGCGCGCTGTACGGCCCGGGCCACGCGCCCTACAAGAAAGCTGCACTGGTGTTCGGCAACGACATCGGTTCACAGGCTTTCGTGACGCCGGCAACCAATGCCTTCACCAAGCTCGGCGGCACGATCGCGATCAACCAGCCGATCAACCTTGCTCCCGGAACGTCATACAGGACCGAGGTCGCGACGATGCTGGCCACCCACCCTGATGTCATTCTCACCGAGGCCCTCGGCGCAGCCGGGACGTACCTAAAAGAAGTCAAGACCCAGAACGGCGGGCAGATGATCCCGTTCATCGGCACCTCCGCCACGATCGACCCGACGTGGTTCAAGCAGGTCAGCGATGCGATCGGCGTCAACGACCTGGTCAAGTACTACGCGGGCGTGGACCTCGGGTACTCGTTCTCAGGGCCGGCCTATGACGAGTTCATCACCAACCTCAACGCCGCCGCGTCGACCTTCGCCGACGCGCCCAAGTACAAGCAGCGCGGGTCGACCCTGCACCTGTACGACGGCATCATCATGACCGCGCTCGCCATGAACGCGACCAACAGCGCAGACCCGACCATATACAACGCCAAGATCAAGGAAATCGCCAACGGCACCAGTGGCGCCACCGTCGTCACCACATATAAAGACGGGGTCGCGGCCATCAAGGCGGGCAAGTCGATCCAGTTCGTGGGCGCCGGCGGGCTGAACAGCTTCGATGCGTACAACAACTCCGTCTCGGGCTATATCTGGGTCACGTATGACAACCAGGGCAACGAGGTCAAGGCGGGGCAGATGACGCCGGAGCAGACCGCGACAATCGCCCAGGCAGGCGGAATCTAAAGTCCACTCCGGGAAACAAGCGAGCCGAACGCCGTGAACATTTTCGTAGCGGCGTTCGGCTTCGGCCTGGTCAGCATGTCCGTGATCGCCATCGCGGCGGTCGGATTCACGATGCAGTTCGGGATCACCAACATGATCAACCTCGCCTACGGCGAGGTCATGATCTCCGCCGCGTATCTCGCCTACTACATGAACAAGGCCGGCATCAGCATCTGGATCGGGATGGTCGCCGGCGCGTTGTTCGGTGCGGTGTTCTCGTTTCTTTTGAATCGGTTCATCTATGCGCCTTTCATGCGCAAAGGCACCGCCAACCTCGGGATGGTCATCGTCTCGCTGGCGGTCTCGCTGATGATCGCGAACCTGCTGCTCCCGATCGTCGGGTACTACAGCGTCTCCTACCAGGAGGACGCCGGACGTCTGATCCGCATCGGGAGCATCGTCCTGACGCGCGACCAGATCATCGTCATCGGAATCGCCGTCGTGCTCATGCTCGGGATCCACGCCCTGCTCACCTACACACGGCTGGGCAAGGCGATGCGTGCGACGGCGGCCAACCCCACCCTGGCCCGCAACTGCGGCATTCCGACCCAGCGCGTCATCGACTCGGTGTGGCTCATCACCGGGGCGCTCTGCGGGCTGGCGGGCGTCGTCGCGGCGCTGAACGCCGACTCGTTCGCCATCGCCAACGGCTCCGCTTTCCTCATCACCATCCTCGCCGCCGCGGTGCTGGGCGGGGCCGGACAGCCGTACGGCGCCATGATCGGCGCCGTGCTCATCGGATTGATCACCGAGCTGAGCGCGGCCGCCTGGTCGCCTGAGTACAAGGAGGTCGTCGCGTTCGCCATCCTGGTCCTGGTGATGGTGCTCCGGCCGCAGGGTCTCCTGGCCAAGCGCGGCGCCCTGGCCGCCGCGGGATGAACACCTATTACGCCGCCAACCTGCTCATCTATGCGGGGATCGACATCATCGCGTGCCTCGCGCTCAACCTCCAGTTCGGCGTGTCGGGCATCGTCAACTTCAGCTTCATCGTGTTCCAGGCCGTGGGCGCGTACGCGGCAGCCATCCTTTCGCTGCCGCCGGACACCGCGAACGGTGGATTCCAGCACTACGTGGGCGGCCTTCAGCTCCCCTTCCCCATCCCGTGGGTCGGCGGCGCGATAGCCGGCGGCCTGCTCGCCATCCCGGTCGGGTTCGTTGTGCTCCGGAAGCTGCGGAGCGACTACCAGGCGATCGCCCTACTCGTGCTGTCCGTGATCGCGAACACAGTGATCACCAACGCCGACAAGTTCCTTGGCGGAGCGGCAGGCCTTGCCCTGGTACCGCCTCCCCTCTCAGACCGCATCGACCCCAACACGGAGAACTATCAATACCTCTATATCGGGATCACCCTGGTGGCGGTCGTGATTGCGTTCGCGGTGGTCAACCGCGTCGTCAACTCGCCTTACGGGCGGAGCCTGAGGGCCATGCGCGAGCGCGAGATCGCCGCCGCCTCGATCGGCAAGAACCCGGTCAATCTCAAGATGACGATCTTCATCGTGGGCGGCGTGATCGCCGGCCTGTCCGGCGCGATTCTCGTCGGCTTCATCCAGATTTGGGCGCCTTCCGTCTGGCTGTACCCGGAGACGATCATCCTGTTCGCCGCCATCATCGTGGGCGGGCGCGGCAACAACATCGGCGCCATCCTCGGCGCCCTTCTCGTCCCGGTGGGCTTCGAGGAGGTGACCCGCCTGCTCAACAGCAACCCCAATATCGCCAATCTGGGACCCCCCAACCTGATCTCGGCCCTCCAGTGGGTCGCGATCGGGCTGCTCATCCTCGGGTTTCTGTGGTTCAGGCCGCAGGGCGTCCGGCCTGAGCCGCGCATGGTGTTCGAAGGCGGTCCGGATTGAGCTCGACACTGACCGCCGCGCCAGGGCCGATGCTGGTGGCCACGGACATCCACCGGCATTTCGAGGGAATGAGGGCGGTGGACGGCGTGTCGCTCGAGGTCGCTCCAGGGAAGATCACCGGCCTGATCGGCCCCAACGGCGCCGGCAAGTCCACCTTCATGGCCGTGGTCGCGGGCACGCTGCCGGCCACGAGCGGGACGATCGTCTTCGAGGGTGAGGACATCACCCATCTGCCCGCCTACCAGAGGGCCCGACGCCGCCTCGTCCGGACATTTCAGCTGCCGTCGGAGTTTGCGCAGCTCACGGTGCTCGAAAACCTGCTGGTCGCGGCCCCCAACAACAGGGGTGACTCCCTGTTCGGCGCGCTGATGGGCAAACGCTACTGGGATGCGGACGAGCACCGCCTGATCGACGAGGCGCGCGGGCTGCTCAAGCGGTTCGGGATGAGCGCCAAGGAGTCCGACTATGCCGGCACGATGAGCGGTGGGCAGAAGCGCTTGATCGAGATCATGCGGGCGCTGATGCTGCATCCTCGCCTGCTCCTCCTCGACGAGCCAATGTCAGGCGTGCACCCGAAGATCGTCGAGGAGATCCAGTACTACCTCCAGGACCTGCGCGCGGGAGGGCTGACAATCCTGATGGTCGAGCACGAGCTCCATATGGTGGAGCGCCTGTGCGACACAGTTGTGGTCATGGCGCAGGGAAAGGTCATCGGCAGCGGGACGATGTCCAGCTTGAGACGGCAGCAGGAGATTGTTGACGCTTACCTCGTCGGATAGCCGGCACCAGGTGGATGGACGGCCGGCGCCTAGCCTGCGCGCCGAGCACGTCACCTCCGGGTATGGCGGCGTGCCCGTCATCCGCGACGTCTCGCTCGCGGTCGGGCCCGGCGAGATCGTCGCTATCATCGGCCCCAACGGCGCCGGCAAGAGCACGCTGCTCAAGAGCCTGGTCGGCATCCTGCGCGTGACCGAGGGCCGGATCATGTTGGGTGACCTCGACGTCACGAATCACCCGCCTGAGGAGCTCGCCAGGCGCGGCGTGGGCTACGTGCCTCAGGTCAACGACATCTTCGAGCCCCTAACTGTGCTGGAGAACCTGGAGATGGGCGGATACCTGCTCAGCAACGCAAAGATCCGAGCCCGGGTTGCGGAGGTCGGGGATGTGTTCCCGCAGCTGCCGCCCCTGCTCAAGCGCCGCGCCGACAAGCTGAGCGGCGGCGAGCGCAAGATGCTCGCGATCGCTCGCGTGCTGATGCTGGACCCGCAGGTCTTGATACTCGACGAGCCAACCGCGAACTTGTCGCCGAAGCTGGCCGACAGTCTTCTGAGCGACCACGTGAAGCGGCTTGCCGGCGTGGGCAAGGCCGTGCTCCTGGTAGAGCAGAGGGCGCGCGCGGCCCTCAAGATCGCCGACTGGACAAGCGTCCTGGTCTCCGGGCAGACCAGGCTGGAAGGACGCCCGGACGAGCTCCTCAGGCGTGAGGACTTTGAGGAGCTGTTTTTAGGAGCCGGGACCAGCACCCCGGTTTCGCCAGAGGAGGACGACGACAAGAGATGAGACTTTTGATGTTCAAGGCTGAGGGCGGTCCCAGGCTCGGTGCGCTGCGCTCGGAAAGCGGAGACGAAGTGGTGGAGCTGTCGGAGATTGCCGACCTGCGCGCGCTCATCGAGTCGGGCGACGAAGGCCTCGCCCACGTGAGGGCTGCGCTGGCGTCGTCCCGCTCGAAGTCCCGGAGCCTCGCGGACCTGGAGCTCCTGGCCCCGCTCGACGAACCGCGAGGCAACGTGATCGCGATCGGGCGCAACTACCAGAAGCATGCCGAGGAAACGGCGTTCATGGATGGTCGCGAGCCCGCCCCTCCGACCATCTTCACCAAGGCGATCACCTCGTTGACGGAGCCCTTCGCCGACATCGCGATCGACCCGAGCATAAGCGACAAGATCGACTGGGAAGTTGAGCTGGCCGTCGTCATCGGCAAGCGCGGCGCGAACATCAAGCGAGCGCGAGCGATGGACCACGTCTTCGGCTACACCGTGCTGAACGACGTCACCGCGCGCGACATCCAGAGCGGCTGGGGCGGCCAGTACTTCAAGGGCAAGAGCCTCGACCGCACAAGCCCGACGGGCCCGTGGGTGGTGACCAGGGACGAGGTCGACGACCCACAGTCGCTCAAGCTGTTCCTTCGAGTCAACGGCGTGGTGAAGCAGGAAGGCAACACCCGGGACATGATCTATCCGGTCGAAGCGATCATCGAGTGGGTCTCCAAAGGCATGACCCTCCTACCTGGGTCGCTCATCGCCACCGGGACGCCGGACGGCGTCGGGTTCGCGCGCACTCCTCCCGAGTTCCTCAAGCCGGGCGACCTCATGGAAACGGAGGTGCAAGGCATCGGGCTGCTGCGCAACCGGATGGTGTCCGCCGTCGGATAGCCTTTAGCGGATGTTCAAGCTCGAAGGACTCACCGGCGTGCTGCCGGCGCTGATCTCCCCGCTGCGCGGCGACGGAAAAGTCGACGAGCCTGCTGTAACCCGCCTCGTCGAGCACGTGATCGCCGGCGGCGTGAACGGCCTCCTGGCGCTGGGCTCGACAGGAGAGACGGCGTCGCTGGATGAAACCGCGCGCCGCACCATCGTCTCGAGCGTGGTTGCGGCGGCGGCCGGCCGAGTGCCGGTGATCTGCGGCGTGGCGCAGAGCCACCTGGCGGCGGCGCGGGCCGAAGTCGAAGCCGCGGCGCGCCTGGGCGCGGCGGCAGCGCTGGTTGCCCCTCCCTTCTACTACCTGATCGACCAGGCCACGCTCCTCGCGTTTTACCGAAGCCTGGCCAAGGACAGCCCCCTCCCAATCCTGCTCTACAACATCCCGCAGTACACGAAGGTGGTCGCCCAGCCGGAGACGGTGGCGACGCTGGCGCGCGAAGGGACCGTCGTCGGGATCAAGGATTCGAGTCGCGATTTCGAGTACTTCGAAGGCGTCTGCATCGCGACCCGCGCGCTGCCGCGGTTCCGGATCTTCACCGGCAGCGACACGATGCTCCTGGCAGCGCTCGCGATGGGCGGCGCCGGGACGATTTGCGGAGCGGCCAACGTCGCACCCGGCTGGATCGTGCGCATCTATGAAGACTTTCAGCGCGGGGAAATGGCCGCGGCGCGAGCCGGCCAGGACAGGCTCTACCAGCTGGTGATGGCGCTGCGCGGGGGCGTCTTTCCGGCCGCGATCAAGGCTGCCTGTCACCTGCAGGGAATCTGCGAGCCGTGGTGCGCTCCACCGGTTGCGCAGCTCGACGACCAGGCCGAGGCGAAGCTCAGGGATCGGCTGGAGGCCTGGGGTCTCCTCACGCCGGCTGTACCGCGATAACCGGGCGATTCCGCACCAAAGTGAGCACCAAGCCGAGGGCGTAAGATCCGAGGGTGACGGCAGGGCGGTCCCAGCGCGACCGCCTGCTCGAAGGCGAAGATCCCGGTTCCCTGCGGCCTCAGGACACGAGGCACTGGATCAGCGTGTACCGGGAGATGATCGCCTTCAAGGAAGACCTGCTGGAGCGGGTTACCAATGACCTGATGAGCGTCTCGGCGGCCGCCAAGACGGACCTGAACGACGACATCAAGCTGATCGACTCGCAGCTCAGGCGATATCGGAGACGGTTGAGCTACTGGGTCGAGCGCCAGCTCGAGCTGGAAGAGATCGGGATCGACTCCCGGACCCGGACAGTCACCTACCGCGACAGCGCGGTCACGCTGACCAAGCGTGAGTTTCAGATTCTCGCGATGCTGATGAGCCGCCCCGAAAAGTACTTCTCGGCGCAGCAGCTGCTGGTGGAAGCGTGGCATGACGACCGCCTGCCGGAGGAATCACTTCGCACCTACATCAGCAAGGTGCGCAAGAAGTTGAAGGAGCTGGATGCCGGCGCCCAGGTCGTGAACAAATCCCGCAGGGGCTACGCGCTCATCTTCAAGGTTCACCCCGCATAGGGGCGGGGATTCGGACCGGTCGAGGGCGCTCGGACGCGGACTCGATCCAGCGATCGGTCGCAAGCCTCCAGACTCCCCGGAGATTCTCGAGCGAGGTGGCCATGAGATCGACGCGCGAGTCGGCGTCCTCGACCCAGTCGACCGGCAGCTCGTAGACCCGAAGGCCCGCTCGCTGAGCCTGCACCAGGAACTCGGTGTCGAAAAACCAGCTGCGATTCAGGACACCTGGCACAAGCCGGCGAGCGACATCCGCTCGCACCGCCTTGAAGCCACACTGCGCGTCCCTCACCTGGATGCCAAGCGCGAGGCGCAGCAGAACGTTGTATCCACGAGACAGCAGCTCGCGCCTGGCGCTCCGCACCACCCGCGCTCCCGGGGCGAGCCGGCTGCCGATCGAGACATCGCTGTAACCCGAGATGATCGGCGCCACCAGCGGCAGCAGAGCTGACAGGTCCGTGGAAAGATCGACGTCCATGTAAGCCACGACCTGCGCATCGCTTGTCAGCCAGGAGGCCGCCACGGCGCGTCCCTTGCCCTTTCGGTTTAGCCGCACCAATCGAATGTCCGCCAGCTCGACCGCAAGCTTCAACGCCTGGGCCGCGGTCCCATCAGTGCTCGCGTTGTCGGCGATCGTAATGCGGGTGGAATAGGGAAAGTCGCCATTCACGTACGCGTGGAGCCGCCGGACCGCCGGCGCAAGGGCGCGCTCTTCGTTGTACACCGGGATCGTGATGTCAACCACGGGCGCTCTGGCGACCGGTCTTAGGACGGCGGCCATGCCCATGGCGGCAGATTGGAGGACACGGATGGGGACCGGCTGGTAGGGCCCTGAGAACTTCCTGGGAGCTGCGAGCCGAATCTCGACGGCAGCTATTCTCCTTCCACGCGTGATCCTCTCGATTGGAGACCTGCTGCTCGACATCACGATCATCCCCGACGGGCCGCTGCGGCCTGACGATGACCGGGGTGCCCGGATCGGAGTCGGTGGTGGAGGCCAGGCGGCGAACTTCTGCGCGTGGGCAGCCGCCCTCGCCGAGCCTGTGCGCCTGGTCACAAGGGTCGGCGACGACGACCGCGGCAGGCGCCTGGTTGCCGACCTGGAAGCCAAAGGTGTCGAGGTCTGCCCGATCTGGGCGGACGAGCCCACGGGCGCGATCGCCGTTCTCGTCGGCGTCGACGGCGATCGCGCGATGGCGACAGAACGCGGGGCCAGCATCGGGCTGCGTCCAGACGACCTCGTTGAGGCCTGGTTCGACGACGTGCAGCTGATCCACGTCCCCGCGTATTCCCTGTTCCTGGATCCGCTCGGCAAGGCGACTCGCGCCGCGATCGCATTCATCCGCGCTCGCGGTGGGATGCTTTCGGTCGACCTTTCATCGGTGGCCGGTCTTCAGCAATACGGCCCGACGAGAATGGCGTACGACCTCGCGCGGCTCAAGCCCGAGCTCCTTTTCGGCACGGCGGCCGAGGTGGCGACGATCGGGGTCTCCGCGGAGCACCTCGCGCAGGTGCCGGTGATCAAGCTCGGCTCTGCCGGGTGCAGCGTCTTCGGGCGGGTCATACCCGCTCCCGCCGTCCAGAATGTCGACGGCACTGGTGCGGGAGACGCGTTCGCGGCAGCCTTCTGCGTGGCATGGCTGCACGGTGCAACTCCGGTGGAAGCAGCCGAGCGCGCCGTGATCGTGGGCTCGGAAGCAGTCACTCGAAGCGGAGCGAGACCGAGCTGAGCGTGCCGCTCCAGGTGTCGCAAGAGGTCGCGGACGCGGTGGCTGCCGGTCGCCCGGTGGTGGCTCTCGAGACGTCAATCGTCGGCCAGGGACTGCCGGCGCCGCACAACCTGCGAGCTGCATTCGAAAGCGAGGCAGCAATAAGAAAGGAAGGGGGCGTCCCGGCAAGCGTGGCAGTGCTCGACGGCAAGTTGCGCGTCGGGCTCAATGCGGACGACCTCGAGCGGGTGGCCGCGGGCGCCGTCAAGGTGAGCTCGCGCGACCTCGGGCCGGCCATCGTGAGGGGCGAGGTTGGAGCGACGACTGTGGCCGCCACGATGCGCGCGGCCGCCATGGCCGGCATACGGTTTTTCGCCACCGGTGGAATCGGGGGCGTTCACCGGGGACACCCCGAAGACCAGTCCGCCGACCTGGTCGAGCTGGGCCGCACGCCGGTGGCGGTGTTTTGCGCCGGCGCCAAGATCATCCTGGATCTTCGGCTCACGCTCGAAAGGCTGGAGAGCCTGTCGGTACCGGTGCTCGGCTACGGCTGCGACGAGTTCCCCGCTTTCTACACCCGGCACAGCGGCTGCCGCGTGAGCGCGCGGGTCGACGGACCCCAGGACGCGGCGCGTGTGCTGCGCGCGGCCTGGGACACGGGCGCACGCGGGATCGTCGTCGCCGTGCCGCCGCCCGCCGATCTCGACGGTGCGGAGGAGATGGCCCAGCGCGCGGTGAGCGAGCTCGCCGGGGTGGCGGGATCGGAGGTCACGCCGCGACTGCTCGCCCGCATGGCCGAGCTCTCGGGAGGCCGCTCCCTGGACCTGAACGTCGACCTGGTGGTGAACAACGCGCGGGTGGCCGCGCAGGTCGCGGCGGCACATATCTGATTGGAGTGGACCGGCGAGCCCAAGCTCGCCGGTCCGCAGGTCTTCTGGTCTTAGCGCTGCTGCTCCATCTTGAGCAGTCCGAAGACAGCGCCTTGTGGATCGGAGAGGATCGCGAAGCGTCCCCCCGGGAAGTCCTGTGGCGCGAGCATCTCCTGGCCGCCGCCGTCGACCGCCTGCTTGAATGCCTTGTCGACGTCGTCGACGCCAAAGTAGACGGTCCAGTAAGACGGCATCTCCTCGGGCACCATCGCGTTCATCTCCATTCCGCCCGCGATGCTTTCACCCGCCAGCAAGAACTCCGTGTAGGGCGGTTGGCCTTCGCCCATGTCGCTTACCTTCTCGCCCCAGCCGAACACCTTCGCGTAGAACTGCTTGGCCTTGTCGATTCCGCGCGCGCTCAGCTCGGCCCAGGCGAAGGAGCTGGGCTCACCCATGACCTGGGCCCCGTTCATATCTTTCGGCTGCCAGGCCGAGATGAAAGCCCCGGACGGGTCCTGGAACACCGCCATCCGTCCCGACTCGAGGACGTCGAACGGCGGCGCGATCACCTTTCCGCCGGCGGCCTCGACCGCCTTGGCGAGCTTGTCGGCGTCGTGCGTACCGATGTAGACCATCCATGCCGACGGACCATCCGGAGTCTGCGTGGGTCCGATCCCGGCGACGTCCTTGCCGTTGAGCTTGGCCAATGCGTAGCCGCCGGCGTCAGGTTCCGGCGCCACCTCGACCTTCCAGCCAAACAGCTTTGCGTAGTAGTCCCGCGCCTTTTCCGCGTCGGTACTCGAAAGGTCCACCCACACCGGCGCGTTGGCGACAAACGTTTTCGTCTCTGCCATCGTCAATTGCCTCCTGTAACCCCGAGCTTTGATGGTCGGCGGGCACTGAGCCGCCCGCGACCTGAGCTCCAGTGTGCCACCGTCCGGTTAAGGGATAGTTGTGAGGTGGCTGTGAGTTTCGCGCAGAGCGGCGTTAAGGATGGGACCAATTGAATTCTCCAGTGGAGCTGATCGTCTTCTCCGACTACGTTTGACCCTGGTGCTACATCGACTCGGTCCGAGTCGATCAGCTCGAGCGTGAGAACCTCGTCAAGGTGACGTGGCTGCCCTACGAGCTTCACCCGGAAGCTCCGGTCGAAGGCATTCCCCGCGAGACCTATTTCCGCGGCGCACGCTTCGAACAGATGCGCACTCATCTCGAAACGGTTGCGGCCGAGGTCGGCCTGACGATGAAACAACGTGACGTCATCATCAACTCGCGCCGCGCGCTGGGCGCCGCGGAGTTCGCTCGCGAGCACGGCAGGTTCGACGCGATGCACCGAGCGCTGCTGAAGGCTCATTGGGAGGGTACCGCACGGCTCGAAAACGTAGACGACCTCGTGCGCATCGGAACCGAGGTGGGCCTGGATCCGACTGAGCTCAAGGCTGCGATCGACGAGGATCGCTATGCGGCGGTGATCGACGAGAACCGCGCCGAGGCCGAGTCAGTCGGGATCAACGCCATCCCGGCGCACATTTTCGGCCGGCGCTACCTGGTGCTCGGCGCCCAGCCGTATGAAGCGTTCCGGCAAGTCCTCGACCGCCTCCGAGAAGAAGCTGCCGCAGGGTGAGGATAGTTTCGCTCCTGCCAAGCGCGACCGAGGCGCTGTTCGCGCTCGGGCTCGGAGACCAGGTCGTCGCGGTCACTCACGAGTGCGACTACCCACCCGAGGCGGCGTCGCTTCCCATCGTCACGCGATCGACCCTTAACCTCTCGGATCAACCGAGCGGAGCGATCGACGCCGCGGTATCGCTCGCGGCGATGGAAGGGCGGTCCCCCTACTCCGTAGACACGGACGCGATCCTCGCGCTCGAGCCCGACCTCGTAGTCGCTCAGGACATCTGCGACGTGTGTGCGATCCCGGCCGGCCAGGTCGCGCAGGAGCTGGCCGGAATCCGCATGATCCGCCAGCATCCCCACACGTTCGACGACGTGCTCAACGACATCGAGGAACTGGCGCAGGCCTGTGGCGCAGACTCCACTGGCTTGATGACAGACCTGCGCCGGCGCGTTGATGACGCTTCGCGGAAGGCGCGCTCGCTCGCACCCATCCGCGGCGTCTTTCTCGAGTGGCTCGACCCTCCCTATCGCGCCGGGCACTGGACGCCGGACCTGCTCGCCCTGGCGGGAATCGAGGATCCCCTGGCGCGGCCGGGCATTCCATCGGTGGCGATGGAATGGAGCGACGTAGCGGCCGCGCGGCCGGAGCTGCTGATCCTCGCGCCGTGCGGCTTCGACCTCGAGCGGGCGCAAGCGGAAGCCGACGTTGTGCGCGACAGGATCGACACGGTCGGTGCTGGGCGCGTGGTCGTGTTGGACGGCTCGGCTTATTTCAACCGGCCGGGCCCAAGGCTCGTCGACTCGCTGGAGCTGCTGGTCGCCAATCGCTGAGCTCGTCTCGCCGAGCGGTCGTTACTGGTGAGCTCTCGCCTAGTGGGACCTCGCGAGCACCAGCTGCTCGCGTAGCTCATGTTGAAGCCGGTGCGAGTCGATCTCCGCGGAAAGGTGTCCCGCCAGCAGTCGTTTGAGAGGTGGAGGCATCAGTCTCTCCAGCTCGGCTCGAGCCTCCTCAGGGCCTGCGACGAAGATCCGTTTGTAAGCGCCCGACTGCACCTCATGTCCGATCACGTCGATGACTCGCTCGAGGTTGGCTTTCGTACGGTTGTCTGCCTTGCGCTGATTGCTTGGCGCTGATGTACCTCCCGCCTTGGTGTGCTTGACATCGACCCCATGCACCTGCTCCAGCGGATAGACCTCGTCCAGCACCGCGGCAAACAGCCGGGCGTGCTCCTTGTCGACCACGGCGATCAGCGCGGGCGGAAAACGCTCCAGCTGGCGCTCGATGGGAGCGAGTAGCAGCGGGCCGACCTCCAACCTCGCCTCGGTCTCCATGGGCAGCTTGACGAGCTCGAGAAGGCCCGCAGGCTCGTCCCCGAATCCCGCCAGCGCGGGACAACCCGCCGGCTTCACAACCTCGAGGTGCTCG
>JGI12635J15846_10002395_pt1 | contig 16396 bp, 12 predicted proteins | sample BlaSpr_A8_OM2_M2_FD_15846 | JGI IMG/M metagenome (IMG submission 15846) | reverse complement strand
CATCGCACACACCGGCCGCGATTATATACGACATCCGCTCTTCGAACGGGTCACACAGAGCGAGCGCGTTGTTGATCTCTGCCACGGCTCCCGCGTTCATTGCGCGCCGTTTTCATCTCAGTTGTGTGGCACCTCCCCAGCAGTTAAACTTTTGACGATTGATCTAACGCATTAGCACGAGGCACAGACTTGAGCGATCCAACTTCTCCGGCACAAACTTCGTCGGCAACAAGTCCCGAACCGTTGATTCGCAACGTCTCCGACACCGCCCGCTGGGTCGCAGTCTATCGCGCCCGCGAAACCGAGCGCCCTGACGCCCATTTCCGCGATCCCTTTGCACGCCGTCTCGCCGGTGAACGCGGCGAACAAATCGCCAAGTCCATGCCCCTCGGCCGCGACAACGACTGGAGCATGATCACGCGCACCTATCTCGGCGACCAATTCATTAACGAGCAGGTTCAGCAAGGCGTCGATATGGTCATCAACCTCGCCGCTGGCCTCGACGCGCGCCCCTATCGCATGCAACTTCCGCCGTCTCTCAATTGGGTCGAGGTCGATCTCCCCGAAATCCTCTCGTACAAAGAAGAAATTCTTCGCGACGAAAAACCCGTCTGCTCCCTCGAGCGCATCCGTCTTGATCTCTCCAACGTCCCCGCACGCCGCGATCTATTCGCCGAACTCGGCCGCCGCTCCAAGAAAGCCCTCATTATCACCGAGGGCCTGCTCATCTATTTGAACGCCGAAGATGTCGCTGGCCTTGCCAAAGACCTCGCCGCGCGCCCCAGCTTTCAATCCTGGATTCTCGATATCGCCTCGCCCGGCCTCCTCCGTCTTTTGGTAAAAAGAATAGCAAAGCAGCTCACCGCAGCGGCACCGTTCAAATTTGCTCCTCCCGAAGGACCAAACTTTTTCGTCCCCTACGGCTGGAAGCCCGTCGACGTACAATCATTTCTAAAAAACGCCGCACGACTGAAACGCCTTTCCTTGTTGTTCAGGCTCTTCGCGCTCCTGCCCGAAACGGAGAAGTCTCGCCGCGACCGCCCCTGGTCAGGCATGTGTCTTCTCAAAAAACAGTAACACCGCGCAGCGCTCAGCCGCATCGGCGCAAATCAACAAATGGATTTTTCATTCAGGGAAAGAGTTTAATGCTCAACCGCGGCCGTCTTCGCTCTGCCGCCTGGAAAAATACTCTTCACGATTACGTACAGCACCGGGATAAATAGCAAGTTGAGCGTCGTCGCGGCAATCATTCCACCGAACACCGTCGTTCCCACGGAAATCCGTCCCGCGCGCCCCGCTCCTCGCGCCAGCACCAGTGGCACCACGCCAAGAATAAACGCGAACGACGTCATCAAAATCGGCCGCAACCGAATCCGCGCTGCTTCAATCGCCGCTTCGACAATCGACATCCCCTGCTCGCGCAATTGCTCCGCAAATTCCACAATCAAAATCGCATTCTTGCTAGCGAGTCCGATCAACATCACCAACCCAATCTGGCAATAAACGTCATTCTGCAATCCCCGCAAAGCCTGCGCCCCGATCGCACCCAAAATCGCCACCGGCACAGCCATCAAAACGATGAACGGCAGGACAAAACTTTCATACTGCGCCGCCAAAGTCAGGTACACCACAATCAACCCAAGCCCAAACAAAATCAGCGCCTTGCCTCCAGACTGAATCTCTTCCAGCGAAAGCCCGCTCCATTCGAACGCCATTCCTTGCGGCAACGCCTTCTTCGACAACTCTTCCATCGCCGCGATCCCTTCGCCGGAGCTGTGCCCCGGTGCCGCCGACCCATCAATCTCCGCCGACCGGAAAAGATTGTAGTGGCTGATCACTTGCGCATTCGCCGTAGGCTCCACAGTCACCAGGTTGTCCAGCGGAATCATCCGATTGGTATCGGAGCGCAAGTAATATTGCCGAATATCCTTCGGCTGCGAGCGATACTTGCTGTCCGCCTGCACATACACGCGATACGATCGGTTGTTAAAATCAAAATCATTCACGTACACCGATCCCATGTACACCTGCAGCGCGTCCGTCACCTGGTTTAGCGGCACCTGCAGACTCTTCGCTTTTTCGCGGTCGATCTGCACCAGATACTGCGGGTCGTTCGCCGTAAAGCTGCTGAACAGCCCCACCAAGTCCTTCCCCGAGTTGCCCTGCGCAGCAAGTTTGTTCGCCGTGTCCGCAATCGTCTGCAATGAATTTCGCCCGAGATCTTCCAATTCATACTGAAATCCACCGAACTGTCCCAAGCCTTGCACAGCAGGTGGATTGAAAGGAATGACCAGCGCACCCTGAATCGCAAAAAGCTGCCCGCGCAGCCGCTGAATCACCGCTCCCGCCGAATGTTGCTCGCCCTTGCGCTCCGCAAAAGGTTTCAAGCTGCTGAACACCACCGCCCGGTTCGGCGCTCCGCCAAACTGGCTGAACCCGGGAAGCGAAAAAGCGCCCGCAATCTCCGGAATGTGCGAGAGAGCTTCTTCCACTTTCCCGCAAATCTCCTGCGTGTACTGCAGAGACGCGCCCTGCGGCGCCTGCACCGCAATGATGATGTACCCCTGATCGTCCTCCGGAATAAACGCGCGCGGAACTTTGTTATAAACCCAGTACGTCAATCCCAGCGCCGCGAAAAAAACCAGAACCACGGCAAACCGCCACCCAATAACGTGCCGCACGGAAGTGCGGTACAAATTCGTCCCTCCAGTCACCATGCGATTGAACGCGTGAAAAAATCTGCCTTCCGCGCGCTCGCGATGCCGTCCCAGCAAAATCGCCGAAAGCGCCGGCGTCAGCGTCAGCGCATTAAACGCCGAAATCGAAACCGAAAACGCGATGGTCAATGCGAATTGCCGGAACAAAATGCCCGTGGTCCCTGGGAATAGCGCCACAGGCACGAACACCGCCACNAGCACGAGTGAAGTAGCGATCACCGCTCCCGCTACTTCTTTCATGGCCACCGACGCCGCGTTGTGCGGTTCCGTCAAGCCCTCCATGATGTGCCGTTCGACGTTCTCGATCACTACGATTGCGTCGTCCACCACCAATCCTGTAGCCAGCGTGATCCCGAAAAGCGTCAGCGTATTTATCGAAAACCCCAGAAGCTTGATGAAAACAAACGTCCCAATCAGGGAAACCGGAATCGTCACTGCGGGAATCAACGTGCTCCGCCAGTCCTGCAAAAACAAATAAATCACCGCAATCACGAGAACGATGGCTTCCACCAGCGTAATCAGCACGTCCTGGATCGATTCCCCAATCACCGTCGTCGAATCAAACGCCACCGCGTATTTCAATCCAGGCGGAAAACTTTTCGAAAGCCGCAGCAATTCTGCTTTCGCGGCTCGGTCCACGTCGAGCGCATTCGCGCCCGGAAGCTGCGTTACTCCGAACCCGATGGCGTCGTGCCCGTTGAAGCGCACTGCGATATCATAATTTTCAGCGCCCAGCTCCGCGCGGCCCACGTCCTTCAGCCGCACGAGTGTGCCGCCCGTCCCCGTCTTCAAAATAATATTCTCGAACTCCGCCGGACTCGTCAGCCGCCCCACGGCCCTCACGCTGATCTGAAACGCTTGTTCTCCCGCATTCGGTGGCTGCCCGATCTGTCCAGCGGCGACTTGCACGTTCTGCTCTTGTAGAGCGTTGATCACGTTGGTCGCCGTCAACCCACGCTCCGCCATCCGCGACGGATCAAGCCACACGCGCATCGCGTACTTCCGCTCGCCGAAAATGAATGCGTCATTCACTCCTGGCACGCGCTTCAGCGCATCTCGCACATAAACATCAATGTAGTTGCTCAGAAAAAGGCTGTTGTACTCCCCGTTTTCTGAATAAACTCCTGCTCCAAACACGAACCCGCTGGCCTGCTTCGTCACGATGACGCCGGTGTTTTTCACTTCATTCGGCAGACGCCCTAGCGCCTGGCTGACGCGGTTCTGCACGTCCACGGCGGCCAAATCCACGTCGCGCGTCACGTCAAACGTCACGGTAATCGTGCTCACTCCGCTGTTGCTGCTCGTGGACGTGATGTACTTCATGCTCGGCACGCCGTTGATCGCTTGCTCCAGCGGAATTGTCACCGCCGATTCCACCGTCTGCGCGTTAGCTCCGATGTACACGCTCGTAACCACAACCTGAGGCGGGGCGAGATTCGGAAATTGCGCGATTGGCAAGGAGGGAATGGAGATCGCGCCCGCCAGAATAATCATCAGCGCGCACACCGTCGCAAACACCGGCCGCCGTATGAAGAAATCAACGAACAAGGCCGGGTTCCACCTTTATTTGGATTGGGAGGGAGCCGCTCATTAGGTTGACGGCGCCTAGCGCGTCGCGCCGCTCTTGCCGTCGCCAGGCTTCGCGTTTGTTTGAATCTGCTCCAACACGGGAGCGCCATCCTGTAGGAATTGCGTCCCAGAAAGAATGATGTGGTCGCCGGCCTTCAACCCGTCCAGCACCGTGTAGTTATCGCCGGTTGTGTCGCCCAGCTTCAAAAGCTTTTGCCGCGCCACCGTTCCTTTTCCCTCATTCACGGCTAAAAACACAAACGCCTGCCCGTTAATTCTCAACACCGCCAGCACCGGCACGACCGGCCCATCGTGCGAGCCCCACGTCACTTGCGCCCGTACCTGTTGCGAGATGCGCAGCTTGGCTCGCGCGTTCTCGACCGCCGCTTTCGCCAGAACCGTTTGCGTGTCCGTCTCCACCTGCGGCGATACAAACGTAATGCGCGTATCGGATACCGGCTCTCCGGTTTCGCCGAGCAATCGCACTGGCAGCCCCAGCCTCAAATCTTTCGCTCTGTCGGCCGGAACATAGATATACGCCTCGAGCGCTCCCGGCAGATCCACCGTAGTCAAAAGCGTCGTAACGGTCACGCGATCGCCCACATGCACTGGAATGTCCCCAACAATACCGTCGGCAGGGGCGCTCACCTTGTAATAATGCAGTTCCACCTTCTGTTGTTCCACTTGCTGCTCGAGCGCCTTCACCTGCGCAGCTATCGCATCGTAATTGGACTGCGCGTTATCAAAATCCTGTTTGCTCGTAACTCCCGCCGCGTACAGCTTTTGCGCCCGTTCCAGCGAGATTTTCGCCAGCCGCAGGTTGGCCTCCTGCGACGCGAGCGTGGCTGCCTGGCTATTTAGCGTGGCTTCCTGCTTCAGTGGATCAATCTGCAGCAGCGCCGTCCCGGCATTCACCTGGTCGCCGGACTTCACAAATATCTTTGTAATTTGCCCTTCCACCTGCGGGTTGATCACCGCCGATTGCCGCGACTTCAGCACCGACAAATACTCCGTCGTGTCCGGGATTCGCACCGATTGCGCCACCTGCACCTGCACAGGCATGGCCGGCGGCCCACCCGCTCCTGGTCCGCCAGCAGCGGTCTTCTGGCCGCATCCCATTGCCATCAGCGGAACACAAGCCAGCAGAACTACGGCAGGTATTCGCCTCTTCTTCGTATTGTTGTCTAAACGCGGCATGGTAAGGCCTGTCTCCCCGGGCACAAACCAAAATTTTACGATACCTTCGCGCCTTCACCAAGACGCAAAACAGAACGTGCCGGTTAGACGCCTACAAAACAGGACGGTTACATTGCCGGAGAGGGGGCCTATCTTTGAGTGCGGCAGCCCTGCTGCCGCTTTTCTTCGAGTCTCAGGAGTCCGTATTCCGCACTGCTCCGCAACGGGCAAATAGCTCAGTAAAAATCGCTCGGATCAATTCGCTTGCCGGAGAGCCCCAGTTGCAGCACTTCCATCTGGTTTTGCCGGTCAAACACCTTCCCGGGAAAGAATCTCTTTGTTATCACGCGCACTCCGCCAAACGCAATTCCCAGTACCACCGCCGCGACCATGAAAACGCCAGTCCCAATGAAAATCTTCACCATAATGCTCGTAATCGGCGGATCCGTGGCCGTCTGGCTCGCTTCGTTCCAAGTTACCTGCGTCTCGTAGTCGACCGCCTCCCGTAGGTTTTTCGCATATTCCGCCGAACTCGGCGACAACACCATCGATAGCAGCGACCCCTTCCGCTCGATCACGGTTCCCGATTGCTTTGCCGCCGCCGGAAGCAATTCATCCAAGTGATGAATATGTTGCTCCGCCAGCTGCGGCGTCGGATATTCGAGAAGCAGCAAAACTCCATTACCTTTGCCCGGGCTGGTGTAGCGAGCCAGCATAGCCTCCGCGCCGGAAGAAAACCCCGCCGCATCTACCAGCCCAGCCAGGTTTGACGGCCCCAACTCGGCCAAAGCCGTCCTCATTGCCTCTGGTCCCAGCGCGTACCGTTCTGTGCCTAGCACTCGGCCCGTGCTCGGAAGATATGTCCGAATTGGCGGGAGCGGTCCTTTTTCGCTGTCCGCCTCGATGGCCTTCACAAGCGCGCCTAGGTCTTCCTTGGACACATTCGCCGTGGAAGACAGAACAAGACTCCCTTCCAAAATGAGCACACCGTCCTTGTCGAAGGCAGAAACCTGCCCGACGTTCGTGGGAACCATTCCAGTTCTCAATTGGCTTGTATAAGCCTCGAACGCGCTGCTTGGGTCATGATAGCGACCGCCCGAGATCCCAATGACTTTATCTGCAGCATCGAACTGGCACCGGCTGAATTCCCGCACCCCTGCTTCTTTCCAAATGGCAGGAACGACGGGCTTGGCGACGCAGCTCGCCAGCTTCCAGTTGTGAAATTGTTTTGGTAAAGGGCTTTCTTGGGCAGAAATCGGCGCTGCGCTGCAGAGCGCAAATGCACATACGATTAGGAAGTAGCGTTGCATCCCTAGCTTTCCTTAGACACCAACAGATTACCGTTGGTTCCTGGATTGTTCAACTGGAGTCGCCACCGTCGGCCGGCTCGTGGCACTTTTGCCAGGCAGGTTCAGCGTCATGCTGTTCAGACTCTGCAGATAGCTCGCTACGCCCTGGTAAAGCCCTTCCGCCACACGCTGCCGGTATTCCGGCTGTTTCAACAACTTCTCGTCGGCGGGGTTGCTGAGGAACGAAATCTCCGTGAGTATCGAAGGCATGTCCGCGCCAATCAACACCACAAACGGCGCCTTGCGCACACCACGATTCTTCACCGTCTTACTGGCTTTCTGCATGCGCTTCGCCAAAGAATCCTGAATATCTTCCGCAAATTCCTTCGATTCATCGATCTTCTCGTTCCGCGCAATCTTCTTCACCAAGTCTTCGAGGTCATGCACGCCCTGGTCCGACGACGCGTTTTCCCGCGCCGCCACTTCCATTGCCTCCGCCGATCCCTTCAAGTTCAAATAGTACGTCTCCACGCCCCGCGCTGCGTGGTCTTGGCTGGAATTCGCATGAATCGAAATAAAAAGATCAGCCTTCGCCTGATTCGCAAGGTTTGTCCGCTCTTCCAGCGGAATAAACGTATCGTCCGACCGCGTGTAAACGATTTCCGCTCCCGGCAACCGCTGCTGGATAATCTTCCCCAGCCGCAAAGCCACATCCAGGCACAAATCCTTCTCCATCAACCCGGTAGGCCCAATCGTTCCGGTATCATGCCCGCCATGCCCCGCATCGATCACGATGCGTCCAATCTTCAGTCCCAGTGCCCGCGTTAAAGTGGACTGCCCGTCTCGCGTGGGCTGTGGNGCGTTACTCGGTCGAATCAAATCCGGCTTCGCATTCGTACTCGCAGCCAACGGACCGAGCTGCTTCCCACGAGAATTCTTCCCGCCGGCCGCCGCGCTTCGCGTCATGGCATTCGACGGTGGAACGCCCGGATCCACCCCCGAATTTTTCTCAGAAACACTCTTCACGTTCCCAGAATCGTCCGCTCCGCCCCTCGCGTCCTCACTAACATCATCCGCGCCGCTCTGAGGCTTTGGGGTCTTCGATCTTGCTGTCCGAATAGGCCCGCCATTCCGCACCGTCGAATACAGGAAAATCACCAGCTGCGGCGGATTACTCAGCAGCGACGCCGCGTAATCTTTCACTCCATTCACATCCAGCACCACGCGAACCACGCCCGCCTGATTCTGCGCCACCCGCACAGCGGTCAGCAGACTCCCCATAACCTGCACGTTTCCCCGCGCCACTTCCGGCGTTAAACGCGCCGAGTGCAAATCAAAAAATATCCGGTCAGGATTGGCGATCCGCGCCGAGCTGTATTGCACCGTGTCCTCAAGGTCAATCGTCACCCGGGTCGCGTCCGCATTTGCGCTTGCGCTGATTCGCCGGATGCGCGGCACACCCTCGGAGCCGCTGCGCCTCGTCGCCTCAACTCCGCCGCGAACAGGTCCAGGCACTTCCGCCTCTGACGGCGGGGGCGCGACCGCGACCACGGCAGCCGGAGCATTTCCCCCGGCCTCTGGCGCATCGTTGTGCTGCAGCAGCGCCAGCTCCGCCAGCGCCTCCTGCGCCTCGCGCTTGCGCGGCGAATGCGGATATTTCTTCAAAAAATCTTCGTAAGTCTTCGTTGCCAGCGCGCTATCGCCCAGTTGATCTCTCTGTAGCTTCCCAATGCGCAGCAAAGCATCCTGGCTGTACTTGCTTCCGGGATATTCGTGAACGAGAAACTGGTAGGAATCGACCGCCGACTGGTAATAACTTCGCCCGAAGCGATCCCCCATCTCCGTATAAAGTTCGGCGACGGACAGCAGGGAATCGGCCACTTCCGCAGCTCGCGGCGTAATCAAATACACGCGGCGATAGCTGGCCACAACAGTTTTGTACTCCGAGAGCGTCCGCTTCTCCGCCGGCTTTCCATTCAAATTCGCGCGCTGCTCTTCCGCACGCGCAAATTGCGCTCCCGCAGCCTCGCGCTTCACCGCTCTAGTTGTTGTGGTGTTTCCCGCCGCAGCCTTCGCAAAACTCGCGCACGGATTTCCACAGACCCCGGCCACTGCAATCCCCAAGGCTACAAAAACTGGCGAAAGCCGGGCGAATCTCCTGTTCAAAATTTTTCGGCCCCCCAACATGCGCGCCCTACATTCTTGCAGACCACTTTATTGTAATGGAAAAACGGAAGTTCCCGCAGGCTTTCACTTCTAGGTGGCTTAGCGATTACCCTGACTGCCCGCCGCAGCGCGGCATGTGCAGTCACTTGCGAATCAATCGTTCTTGAAGATGATGCGTCCGGCAGGATCGACTTCTCGATGAATCGCGCGCGGATTAGAAAACGCGCTCTCAAGACGACCCGATCCAGGCCTGAAATACGCATCCTGTACCTTTTGCACGTAGTTCCTAGTCTCTCGGAACGCAGGGATGCCGTGAGCCCGATCAACAGCCCCCTCACCCGCATTGTACGCTGCCAAGGCCAATTCCAGGTTGCCATTGTATCGTTCCAGCAGCCCCTTTAGATGTCTAACCCCGGCGTCGATATTCTGTTGCGGGTTGAACACATCGTTTGCACCGTACCGTTGTGCCGTCGTCGGAATCAACTGCATCAGTCCGCCCGCACCCTTCCGGGAGTAAGCCGAGGGATTCCAGTTCGATTCCGTCTCGATCACCGCGCGGACCAATGCCGGGTCCATGTTGTGCCTGTCTGCCGCTTCCTTTACGAGCTTTTCTGCGCCGTCCCGGTCGATACTCATGGCCGGACGGCTCGCGCCCATAAAGGTAGATTCCGCAGGGAGGTAGATGGTTTTGCGCGACTTCGCGGCCGCAAATTTGACCGTAATCGGCGGATCGGAGTTCACGAACATCTCCCGCCCGCTCGTATCCACAGTCCTGGCGATCTGAGCGCTCGCTCCGGGTGCAAACGAACTTGCACATAAAGCGAATGCTCCCAGATAGATGCTAGCCGTTAGTGTCTTGCGTTTCGTCATCTTGCCTCAGGGAAAGCTGTGCAACGGTGATGCCACTTCGTTACAGCGATACGATAGCCGTGTTCGTGGCAGCCCACCGTTTCGCACAACATCCCGAAGACGGCTACTAGGCTGACTCGTCTTGCCAACTACCAAGCCGTGTCCTTGCAAGGAGTTGGCGCGCTCCGAACATACACGCGCTTATGTCTCCCGCTGGACACGCTTCTGGCGCTGGGAAGCATCATAGCAACTGTTCCAGGAGCGCAGGGATGGTACTGAGGGTACTTTTTAGAGCCGATGTGTCCTTTCCGCCAGCCTCCGCCAAATCCGGTCTTCCGCCCCCGGAACCGCCCACCATTTTCGCCAGCGCCTGTATCAGCTTGCCAGCATGGACTTTAGCGGTCAGGTCTTTGGTCACCCCGGCAATTAGGGCCACTTTTCCGTCGTCGATGGTGCCCAGGGCGACCACCCCCGACCCAAGTTTTTGTCTGAGAGAGTCCACCAATTGCCTAAGACTTTCCTTATCTGTCCCTGAAACTTCCGCCGCAATCACCTTAACCCCTTTGATGGTCTGGACTTGGCCCGCCAGTTGGTCGAGCTGACCAAGCGCCCCGGCACGTTTCTGGGTCTCCAGCTCCTTCTCCAGCTGCTTAACCGTCGCCGAGAGCTTCTCGACGGTCGCCAGGACGGAATCCTCGCTCGTATTTAACCGGTTGGTTAAATACGACAGGATTTGCGCTTGTCGCTCATAGTGCTCCAAGGCCCCCATCCCGGTCACCGCCTCAATCCGGCGTACCCCTGCTGCCACCGACCCTTCGCTGACGATTTTCAGTACGCCGATGTCCCCGATCCGGTGGACGTGGGTACCTCCGCATAACTCCTTGGAATAAAAGCCCCTTGGCGCTCGCTCGTCCGGAATTGTAACTACGCGGACGTTGGCTTCGGGGTATTTGTCGCCGAAGAAGGCCAGCGCTCCCGAGGCGAGGGCGTTGTCCAGCGAAGTAATCTCGGTTCCCACTTCGGTGTTGTGGCGGATTTCGTCGTTGACCTGCTGCTCGATGTCCTTTAACTCCTCCGCATCGACGTGCGCAAAGTGAGAAAAGTCAAACCGCAGGCGCTCCGGTGCATTCAGCGACCCCGCCTGCTTCACGTGTGTTCCCAATATGTTACGCAAAGCCGCATGGACCAGATGCGTCCCCGAATGGTTGCGAATAATCCGCGCTCGCCGCTCCGCATCCGCCACGACCGCTACGCGGTCTCCCAGGCGCAAAGTTTCCTTCGCCACAACTCGATGGGCCACCAACCCCGCCACGGGGTAATAAGCTCCCGTTACCTCCGCCAGCAGTTGCGCTCCCGAGTTATCGTAGAACGCGCCCGTATCCGCCATTTGCCCGCCCGACTCGGCGTAGATCGCCGTCCGGTCCAGCACCACTTCGCCCGATTCGCCAGCCTTTAACTCACTGANCGGCGCGCTCTTAGTAAGAATCGCCTCAATCCGGCAATCCTTCGCCGTCGTCGCCTGATAAAAATCCTTCTCCGTCTTAAACGTCTCCGCAATCTTCGCGTATGCCGGATTCGCCGCCTCTTTGCCCGCCCCACCCTTCCAGGACGCCCTCGCCCGGGTTCTCTGCTCCTCCATCGCTTTCTCGAAACCCGGTTCGTCGAAAACAAGCCCGGCATCGCGGGCAGCGTCCCGAATAAAATCCACCGGCAGACCGTAAGTGTCATACAGCCGAAAAGCCTTGGCTCCATCGTAGAGCACAACGGCATGTCCGACCATGCTCCCGGGGTATCGCCGCCCGGCTTCCCGGTACAAGTTGGAGACGGCTTGAACGCCTTCGTCCAGGTCGCTTCTCAGTTGGGTGACGCCAATCTCAGAGAAGTCCTCCTGCAGTTTTTCCCAACCAACCCGAACGGTGTTCGCAAACCTAGTCTCTTCGGCGAGGACAATCTTGCCCACGTTCATGGAAGCTGCGGCAAGTTCCGGATAGGCTCGCTCCATATGATTTTTAACGACGAAGACCAACAGATGAAGGAACGGTATTTTCATCCCCAGTTGGCGACCATGGCGTATGGCGCGGCGCATGATTTTTCGGAGTACGTAGCCGCGACTCTCATTGGAGGGCAGGACCCCATCTGTGATCAGGAACGACGTCGCGCGAGCATGATCGGCAATGATTCGTAGAGATGCATCCGAATTTGGATCCCTCCCATATTCTGCGCCTGTCAGTTCGCCGGCGTTTTTTATGATTGGTTGAAATAAGTCAGTGTCGTAGTTGGAGATTACGCCTTGCAGGACGGCAGCGACACGTTCGAGGCCCATGCCGGTGTCGATGGAGGGCTTGGGAAGCGGAGTGAGGGTGCCGGTGGAGTCGCGATTGAATTGCATGAAGACTAGGTTCCAGATTTCGACGTAGCGGCCGCAGTCGCAGGGGAACTTGCAATCGGCGTGGCCTTCTTCGGAGGCGGCGGGGCCCATGTCGTAGAAAATTTCGCTGCAGGGGCCGCAGGGGCCGGTGTCGCCCATGGCCCAGAAATTGTCTTTCAGGCCGGGAACTGGGACGATGCGTTCCGCTGGAACATTTTGCTCCAGCCAAATTTTCTGCGCTTCTTCATCGACGCCCAGCGTTGTGCCGGGTGCTACTTCCGCGCCGCCGAAGACCGTTACGTACAGCTTCTCCTTATCGATCCCGTACCACTCGGGTGACGTTACCAGCTCCCACGCATAGGGAATGGCCTTCTCTTTGAAATAATCGCCGAAGGAAAAATTGCCCATCATTTCGAAGAACGTGTGGTGGCGCTTTGTGAAGCCGACATTTTCGAGGTCGTTGTGTTTGCCGCCGGCGCGGACGCATTTTTGGGCTGTGGTGGCTTTGTTGTACTCGCGCTTTTCGAGGCCTAGGAAGACGTCCTTGAACTGGTTCATGCCGGCGTTGGTGAAGAGCAGCGTTGGGTCGCCATGCGGTACTAGCGACGAGCTGCGGACGCGGCGGTGGCCTTTGCTTTCAAAGAATTGCAGAAACTTTTCGCGTATGTCGTTTCCGCTCATGAATTTCTTGGTGGAATCGTCACCCGTCACGTCAGCCTCAATCTTTCCCTTATGTGAATCCCGTGATTATCGCAGAGCACCGATAGAGCCGCAATCTTGCTAACCAATCGCTGGTCGATCCTGCGTCCTCAGTGATTTTTGCTGGCCACATGGCGCTCGTCCCACACGGGAAGGCAAAGAGGGGCGCAGAGAGCGGGGCAAGCCCCGCCCCTACAAAGGATTCGGCGCGTTCCGTGAATTGTTAGTGAGAAATCCGGGCTAGCCTGGAGGGGAGTGCCCTTTTGTACAGATTTTTCGACCCTACTTTGGTCCAATGGAGATGGAATCTCAGCCGGGCCACGAGTTACGAGTTCCATCTCCGACCCCATGAAGTTTCTCCCTGGGAATACAAGGCACTTCGGTGCCATTCAGGATTGCTATGAGTGCGAAAAACTTTCGAGTTGCGCAAACCGACCAACGGACCAGCGTCGATGGAAAACAAGTAACGAACAAAGTCCTGTTGGCAACCCCTGACAATGAATACGAGTTGATGCGCGCTGACTTGACGTATATCGACCTGCCGCATCATCTCAGTCTTCATGAGCCAACAGAAAATATCGAGTTCGTTTATTTCCCGAACCGAGGAATGGTTTCGCAAGTTGTGGTGACCAAGGATGGCCGAACCGTGGAAGTAGGTGTAGTAGGGAATGAAGGCTACGTTGGCGCAGGATTGGCAGCCGGCTTAAACAGAAGTTCCGTGCGCGAAGTCATCCAGATCGCCGGCGACGGCTTCCGCATGATGGGAAATGCGCTGCAACGCATTTTGCGGTCGGCGCCGCAGTTACAGGTGATATTGAACAGGCATACAGGGCTTCAAGGAATGCAAGTCGCACAGACCGCGGCGTGCAACCGGCTCCACGATATCCAGCAGCGTCTCTCGAGGTGGCTGCTGATGACTCAGGACAGGGTGGGTTCCGCATGCCTTCCAATCACCCACGATTTCATTGCGACGATGATGGGTACTGACCGATCCACAGTGAGCTTGGTTGCGTCCGTACTCCAAAAAGAGGGAATCATAGATTACGTGCGAGGTGCAGTAAAGATTCTGAACCGTAGGAAACTCGAAAAATCCGCTTGTGAGTGCTACGGCGTCATTCAACAGTTCGAGGACGAACTCGGATTGAGATAGTAATTCTTGCCAGCGTGGGACATCCCACAGACAGCAGCCTCTTTCTCTCGCTAACGTTCAAGCCTCGTGTATACGCTTCGGTTTGTTGTGCGTTCAAGAGCCACTGACCTGGGCGGAACGTCGCTCAAGGCAATGAAAAGATCGGCTTTTGTCGTCGCAGTGCCGTCGAAAACCAATACCACGCCATGTTTCAAAGAAGCATAAACGCACCAAATCTCGAGTCGTGCTGGGGAGGCTATGCGCCGCAAATTGGTGTGGATCGAGAGGCAGAATTTTCAAGGCTACGGTTGCTCGGAATGCGCGTGGGTGTTCAATCCTTCTGGAGCACCCACCGGCAAATCGCTTGATGAAATGAAGCAGAAGTACGAGGAGCGGCGCGATAAGGATTTTGCCGCCCATGTTTGCACCGAACACCCTAGACCCAAGAACACAAAAGATTAAATAATTCCGGCTGCCTCCTGCCATGTTCGTGGCTCCGAAGCGCCCTAAACGCGACGCCGCGAAATGAGCTGTAAGTGACGTTTAGGAACGCGGCGGCGAGACTCGAATACAGACCCCACTTCACAAGGATTCTGCCTATTTCCAAGACATGGTCAGGCTCATAGAATTCGTTTTGCATTGAGATTGTCCAAAGGCGACTTCCAAGATCAAAGGTCCAGGAGCCGACCACAAAAACCAAGCTAAACAACAAATACAGCCGCAACAGAATCCTGGAACTGTCGCGGCCTAAGCTCCGGCTGAACCGTGTTTGCCAAAAACCGAACGCGGCGGTCATACAAGCAAGGAAGAAATACACCAGCGTGGGGGAAGAGTCTGCGTAGGGCCTCCATCTCTGAGGAATTACAGGCCAAGGCAGCCCGGGATGATAGTGAACATAAATCCTTGGATAGGCGGCCCAGGCGATGCTCAACGCCAAAAACAGTCCAACAATTATCCACAAAATTATTTCGTCAAGACCCTTCGATTTGAGAGGAATTTCGGAGGAGGTCATATCCGCATCCTACATCAGGGTGTGATTGCCAGTTGCCGCAAATGCATGAGACCCCGCCTAAATTGCACCCATCTCTCGCGCCGGGCCTACACTCCCCAAGTCCTTGTGCAATTCGAAATGCGTCTCCCATGCAAGAAATTCCCGCGTTAACGTTCTAACTCCATGCGCGCTCACGTGCGCGGATTTTTATGCAGCAGAGGTGCGCGATGCAAGTACGAAGCAAACTTTGGCTTTCTTTTTTCGTCGCTGGTCTGATGGCCGGAACGCTCTGGGCGCAGCAAGCCACACAACCGGACGCGTCTCCAGAGGCCCACCTCGTGCGCATACGCACGGGCTCCTATGCCGGAATGTGCATCGGTTATTGTGACAGCGAGACAATCATAGGGCCCGGATCGATACGTACCGTTAGCCGGTCTTTTTCGGAAAAGAGAAAGTATCCGGAGATGAAGATGAAGTCCGCGATCGCAAAAAAAGACTGGGATGATCTGCAACACTTCCTCGATGCGAAAGTGCTGGCTGCCTTCCGTGGGCGAATCGGGTGCCCCGGCTGCGTGGACGAAATGGTTGAGTGGGTTGAGGTAGAGTTCAGCGATGGGACAAAGAAATCGGTTTCCTATAACGAGGGGAGCGCGCCTCCGCCCATTGCAGCGCTGCTGGAGAGGATTAGGGCCATCGGAACGAAGCCTAAGCCATGATGGAAAGTCACGCCTCTTACAGAATTCAACTGAAACCAGTACGGAGCGTTACCCATCTAATTTGCAGCGGTCTATAATATTCAACGTATCTGCTGCACGGAGGTTCCGATGGCCATTCGCGTGCGCCTGCTTCTGTCGCTCGTCCTTCTGTTCACATGCCTCGCCACTGCCAACAACAAGAAAAAGGAAGCTCTGCCGGCTGAGGTTCTGGACGCCCGCACCTTCGTGGTGCTGGTCGATCCAGATGCGGGCATGTCGACATCGGCGCCGCTCGCCAACAGGACCGCGCAGGAGGACGTTGAAAAGGCTCTGGCCAAGTGGGGCCGGCTGCAGCCCGTCCTGATTGGAAACACCGCTGACCTTGTCATCACGGTGCGCAAGGGCAACGGGAAAATTGTTCAACCCACAGTTAGCGGCGAGCCAACAAATGATCGCCCGGTCGTCGTGGTGCCAAGCGACAACGGGATCCACATCGGTGCCCAGCAGGGACGGCCTCCAGATTCCACGCAACCTCCGCCGCAGGACACATCCCCTAGCATGGGAGGCGGGGTCGGGCCTACGGAAGATACGTTTCTTGTCTACAGAGGTTGCACGGCCAGTGCGGCGCTCGAGCGCGCTCCCGTTTGGCGCTACGTCGCCAAGAATGGCTTACGCTCCCCTGACGTCCCGGCCGTCGCCGAATTCCGCAAGGCCATCGAAGCTGCGGTGAAGCAGCAACAAAAGACGA
>JGI12635J15846_10002394_pt1 | contig 16398 bp, 13 predicted proteins | sample BlaSpr_A8_OM2_M2_FD_15846 | JGI IMG/M metagenome (IMG submission 15846) | reverse complement strand
TTCGTAGCGGCAACAATCCGCCGTGTTTCGCATACAGCCGCTTCCAGCCGTCGTAGTTGAAGCCCCTCGGATTGTTCGAGAAATGTTGATCCGCGAACTTCGCCGCTTCCTCGACATCCTGCATGGTGAAAACTTTGCCCGCGAAATTCGACTTGACGATGTACTGCAATCCCGCCACTTCGGAGTGATCGAAAAAACCGCCGCGAGAACAGACATACGAATATATATGTCGCGTATTTGCCGGGTACTGCCACCAGTGCGTGAGCTTGTAGCTGTCCGTATTCAGAATCGGATTGAATCGCAGCGGCTGAATGGGTCTTCTCCCTGGCGTAAACGCCGGTGGTGGAATGATTTACGCGCGATGCGCCTGTTGTGCCTGCTGCCCTGGATCGCGTGAACTACGAAACTACGTGCTTGGCGCCCCTGAGCGCCGAAGCATCATAGCGGTTGTTCTAGAGTAAAGGAAACGTACATGAGCTTGTCGTCTCGCTGAATCTGGATCGCCACTGGCGACCCCGGTTTCAGGGATCGCAATATTTCCCGCAATTTATCCAGCGAAGTCATTGGCTCGCCGTTCAGGGTGCGGATCACGTCGCCGGTTTGCAGCGGAACCTCGCCCGATGCGTCGCTCGATCGCGCCGCCACGATGATTCCAAACGGATCGCGAAGATCCGGAGCCATCGCCGCGACTTTCTTGTCGATCTCAATGCCTAAAATTCCCAGTGGCCGCACCAAATTCTTTTCAGGATCGGCGAGCGCCGTGATCTGATCCATGTTGTCCGTTCGCTCGATCACCGGCACATCAAAGGCCAGGCGATCCGGCCCGCGCTGCACTTCCAGATGCACTTTCTCGCCTCCGCTCAAGGACATGAGTCGGAACGATACGTACGGAATACTTTCCGCCATGCGCCCATCGATCGAGAGCAGCACGTCTCCGACGTGCAGTCCGGCCTCCAGGGCCGGCCCATTCGGATCAATGTCAGAAATAATGACGCCGTAGCTCCGCGACAGATTCAGCGCCGCAGCCAGAACCGGCGTGATGGTCTGAATCCCGATCCCGATCTCGACGCGATGCAGGTGTCCGAATTTTCTCAGTTGCTGATACGCGACGCTGACAACGCTGCTCGGAATCGCGAAGCCTAGTCCTTCATTTCCGCCCGACTGCGACAAAATAAAAGTGTTCACGCCGACGACAGCGCCATCGACATTCACGAGCGGTCCACCGGAATTGCCAGGATTGATCGGCGCATCCGTCTGGATGTAGACCATTGGCGAATCCGGATCGGTCTGCCGCGCGACGGAGGAAACGACGCCGAGCGTGACGGTGTTGCGCAATCCTTCCGGGCTGCCGAACGCCAGAACGACTTCTCCCTGCCGTAGGTTTCGATACGACGCGACGGGAAGCGCCGGAAGCGGCGCGGGCAGGTTGTCGATCTTGAGCAGCGCGAGATCGATCTGACGGCTCACTCCAACGACGCGCGCCGGCAAAATATCCGTCTTCGACGACAGCAGCGATCGCAACGATCCATCCGGATTCCCGGAGGGAAGCACAACCTGTACGACCTGCGCGCCGGAGACAACGTGCGCATTCGTGATGATGTAGCCGTCCGGATCGATCACAAATCCCGACCCGATCGCGCGCTGGCGACCAATCACAACGCCGGTATTTCCGCTCTTCGTTTCTTCCAACGGTCCGTAGCCGGTCACAAGAATTTGCACGACGCTCGGGGATACTTTGCGAATCAGCGCATCGACGGATTCGTTCAGCTTCCGAAGCGTGTTGTCTTCTGGCTTGGTCTGCCCGTCGGCGCAAGGAATCAATGCCAGGGAAACGGCGGCTCCAGCAACGAACAGCGCGAACGCTCGACCGAACCTGAGTCCGGCAAGTCGAGGAGACCGAAAGGGAATTGAACGGGACATCAGTGAGTTTCTCCTCGGTCGGCGCGTCTGAAGGGCGCGAGGCGCCCGAACATTAGACTATCACCGGCGGAGATGCGTTACCGGTTTACGCGGCTTGGCGTGTCGCGTCTGTTTTGGGCGTTGCCGACAGCTTCAGCAATCGCCGCGAATGACGGAACAGGTTGTAGAGTGCGATCAAAGCGAATGCGATCGCGGCATAGGTGCCAATTTGATTCAGAATCTCGGCGGTCTTGCGGAAGCCTTCGGCCTGTGACGCGTCTGAAGTCAGAACCACTAGCGGCCCAGCCTTCACCACGAAGTAGAGAATCACAAGCCACGCGATCGCGGTCAGCGCGCGGTAAGCAACCATCACGCGAAGCCAGTCCGGCCGCACCAGATTGATGAGGCCCTGCAGGATTCCAAGGCAAGCCAGTCCCACTACAGGCCAGTAGAACTGATGCCAGAACGGCGCGGGCTTAAGAAATGCTGCTGCGGGTCCGAAGATCAGAAAAGGCGCGCCTTGCGCGACACGCAGCCAGATCAAGGAGACGCCGAGCGCCACAACTTGAGCGACCGAATCGAGCCGCGAGACTCTGCTGGAATCATTCTTGGCTTTCGACGTCAACGCCNTGTCGAATGAAAACGCAGGATGCCATGGGTGTTTCGCGTTGCGATAATTCCAGCTCTCGGGATTCTTTTTGAAGTGGCGGTCCGCGGCCACGAAGATCAACGTCACGATCGCGAACTGAATGATGACCTGGTAAAAAATCGCAGGAAGCAGATTTCCCGCGGTCATCGCGTGTCCGCCGAAAAAAAGCGCGATGGCGACGATGAACAAGACGACGGCGCTGATGCCCAGGTTGAATTTCAGAACGCGAACGTAAAAAGGGAAGACCACGGGCCCGATCAGCTCGGGACCGAACGCCACACTGCGCTTTTCCTGGTTGTAGCGGCTCGCCACAACCATCGGATGGCCGTGCTGCTTCAAAATCTCTTCGACTTCCGCATCGCGCAGCGGACGGCCAAGTTCGTTTTCTTTGTCTTCGATCTGCGCGTGAAGATTTTCAGAAAGCTCCCGCACGATGTCGTCGCGCTGCGCTTCCGGGAGGCAGCTTCGTACGGAGTTCAAATATTTTTCTAGGATTTGAGCGGTCATGTTCAACCTATCTGCCAAAAATTTGAAACGCAATCAGCCCGGCATGCCCGGCCTGCAACAAAATCTGAAGCGAAAGAGAAACCGTCGATCGAACCGTCTCCAACAGCGCCGGACTCGCCGTCACAACAAACGCCACCAGCACCATCGCGAGCAGCCGGTCCGAAGCGCTAGTCCGCTTGAGCCGCGAAATAAGGTTGCCGCAGCCAGCTGCGAGGTGCTGGCGCTCAGTGCCAAACCTCGTCGCGTTCGCGACATAGAGCTTGCTATCAACGAGTTGCATGTTCCTTACCTCCGACAATTTCCGATAGGGACGAATCCAAACTTCGCCATTCCGCCAAAAGCTGCTCCAGAACTTCCTGACCGTCTGTGGAGAGGATGTAAAAGCGTTTGTTGCGCTTGTCTTCTTCGCGCCATTCGCTACGGAGGAGGCCTTGGGTTTCAAGGCGTCGGAGCAGGGGATATAAGGTGCTCTCTTCGATCTCCATGCCGTGATCGGCGAGGGCTTTGCGGAGCGTGTAGCCGTATTGCTCGGAGCGGAGCTGGGCGAGGGCGGCCAGGATCAGCGAGCCGCGCCGAAGCTCGGACCGAAGATTGTCGAAGATGGAGGCGTCGAGTGTCATGTACTGTGTGCCATCTACTGTACGACGCATACTGTGTCACACACAGTATANGCTGTCAAGAGGAATTTCATCTTTCTCTCATTTTTCTTTCTGTATCTTCTCGCGAGCCGTTTGGAGGCTATGCGGGTCTTTGAGCGGGCAAACAGCAGGCGAGGACCGGTTGGATTTCGCCTGAGCTTCGCTTTTGGGGGTATACCCCCCGTTGTTTTCTAAAGAGCGTGGAAGTTATTGATTTTAAGCCGGTTGCAGCAGTGTATGCGCAAAGAGTGCGTAAGTCGCTGAAGGGACAAGGTTTGCGAGGTGGTCTGGTTCGAAAAAGAATGGCTATGTTGGTACTCGCGTCGCGGGAAGGAGATTTTGGAGTCGCCGGCGGGACGAGCATGGGGGATAGTAGCACATTAGTTACTAGATGTCAATAGCTGTTTACAGGTTAGGTATTCGAACGGGACGTTGCGTCGAGGAACGTGGCTGGATTGGATAATTTGGTGCTGGCGCATCTCCGCTGGGGATACGCGGGGTAAACCAGGGACTACAAAGGCAGAGCTTCTGGGGTTTAAGGGCGAATAGCTGCAACGGACCGTGACGTGCGAATATCAAACGGTCTTGGTAGCGCGGTCGTGGCGAGCACGGGACGACCAGCAGGTTGTCTGGATTCGAGGATAAGGACGAATGGCACGATTGCTGACAGTGGAAGACCGGCGGCTGGAAGAAGATCGGGCGCGGACAAAGTATTGGAAGCGCTGGGGTTCGTACTTATCGGAACGGCAGTGGGGAACGGTTCGCGAGGATTACAGCGCGGGCGGAACTGCCTGGGAATATTTCCCTCATGACCACGCGCGCTCGCGAACATATCGCTGGGGAGAAGACGGGATTGCGGGGATTAGCGACCGGCACCAACTGATTTGCTTTGCCTTAGCGCTTTGGAATGGACGCGACCCGATCCTGAAAGAGAGGCTTTTCGGGCTTAACGGGCACGAAGGGAATCACGGCGAGGATGTGAAGGAGTACTACTTCTATCTGGATGCGACGCCGGCGCATACCTATATGAAGATGCTGTACAAGTACCCGCAGGCCGTGTTTCCGTACGATCATCTCGTCGAAGAAAACGGACGCCGGGGCCGCGGCCAGTCGGAGTATGAGCTGATCGACACCGGCGTTTTCAATGAAAATCGCTACTTCGATGTTTTTGTCGAGTACGCCAAAGCCGACGTCGAAGACATCCTCATCAAGATCACTGCAATCAATCGCGGGCCCGACGAAGCGCCGCTGCACATTCTTCCATCGCTGTGGTTTCGCAATACGTGGTCCTGGGGAAGGGACGATCGTCGCCCGACGATCACGCCAACGGCTCCGCTAGCGGGCAACACGTGCCTGGAAATTCAGCATTGGCAATACGGCAAGCGGTGGCTTGTTGCGGAAGGGAGTCCGCAACTGCTTTTCACCGACAATGATACGAACACCCAGCGGCTGTTCGGGCATCAGAACCGAGGTTACGTCAAAGACGCTTTTCATGAGTTTCTGGTTCGCGGGAACAAGGCGGCGGTAAATCCGAAGCCGACCGGAACAAAGATGGCCGGGCTTCACTCGATGATTCTCAAGCCGGGCGGGAGTGTCACGCTGAAGCTGCGACTGACGGATCGAGATCCGTCAGTCGGATCGAGTCCCACGGGTGATGTGAAGTCCTTATCGGCATCGTCATCGGCGAAGCCGGGAAATGGGGCGGCTGCGCCGACGATGGATCCTCCACCGCCCCTGAGCGATTTCGGCGCCGGCTTCGAAGGGGTCTTCGCGGCGCGAATCAAAGACGCGGACGATTTTTACGCGTCGCGGACGCCAACCGAATTGTCGGACGATGGAAAGCTGATCATGCGCCAGGCTTTCGCGGGGATTCTCTGGTGCAAGCAGTTTTATCACTATGACGTGAGGCAGTGGCTGGATGGCGACCCGGCGTTTCCGCCGCCTCCGAAAGAAAGGCTGCAGGGGCGGAACAAAGATTGGACCAATTTGTACAACGACGACATCGTTTCGATGCCGGACAAATGGGAATATCCGTGGTACGCGGCGTGGGATCTGGCATTTCACTGCGTTCCGATTTCGCTGATCGATCCGGACTTCGCGAAAGATCAGCTCATTCTTCTGCTGCGCGAATGGTACATGCATCCGAACGGTCAGCTTCCCGCGTACGAATGGGCGTTTGGCGACGTGAATCCTCCGGTGCATGCGTGGGCGGCGTTTCGCGTTTACAAAATCGAAAGACGCATCCGGGGAGTGGCCGATCGCAACTTTCTCGAAAGGGTCTTCCACAAACTCTTGCTGAATTTCACGTGGTGGGTCAATCGGAAGGATCCCGATGGGGCGAACATTTTCGAGGGCGGGTTTCTGGGGCTCGACAATATCGGAGTTTTCGACAGGTCGCAGCCGTTGCCGACGGGCGGCCATCTGGAACAGTCCGACGGCACGAGCTGGATGGGGATGTATTGCCTGAACATGCTGGCGATTGCGCTCGAGCTGGCGAAGGAAGACCCGGCCTACGAAGACGTCGCGAGTAAATTTTTCGAACATTTCGTGAACATCGCGCACGCGATGAACGACGTCGGTGAAGAAAACAGGTCGCTGTGGGACAGCGCCGATGGTTTTTATTACGACGTCTTGCAGTTGCCGAACGGCGAAGAGCACTTCATGAAAATCCGCTCGATGGTCGGATTGATTCCGCTGTTCGCGGTGGAGACGCTGGAGCCGGAGATTGTCGATCGATTGCCGGGATTCAAGCGGCGGATGCAGTGGTTCATCGACAATCACACGGATGTGCCGGAGCACATCGAAGCGACGGAGAAGTCAGCGCGCGGAGTGCGTCGTTTGCTGTCGCTGGCGAATCGCGATCAATTGCGGCGCGTGCTTGGGAGGATGCTGGACGAGAGCGAATTTCTGTCGGATTACGGCGTCCGCGCGCTCTCGCGCTATCACCTCAATAATCCATACGAGGTCGATGTGAACGGGCAGATCAATCGCGTGCAATACGAGCCGGCGGAATCTACCACCGGATTATTTGGCGGGAATTCGAATTGGCGGGGGCCGATCTGGTTTCCAGTCAATTATCTGCTGATCGAATCGCTGCAAAAATTTCATCACTATTTCGGCGAAGATTTCAAAGTCCAATGTCCGACGGGTGTTGGGCCTGATTGCAACCTTTGGCAGGTTGCCGCCGAAATCTCGCGGCGGCTGATTCGCATCTTCGAGCGCGGCTCGGACGGGCGTCGGGCGGTATACGGCGGCGTCGAACTGTTTCAGAACGATCCGCACTGGAAAGACTTGATCACGTTTTACGAATATTTCAACGGCGACAACGGCGCGGGCATCGGCGCGAATCATCAAACGGGATGGACCGGATTGGTCGCCAAGTTAATCCAACAAAGTGGCGAGTAACATTCAACGCGACGGCGGGCAGAACGACGGCCAGGGAGTGCGGTTTGAACTCGCGAAGGCGGAGCATGTCGACATCGTTCTCGGCATGATGCGCGGACTCGAGGACGCCGATCCCGAACCGAGGCCGTTCGATGAGCCGCAGCGACGCGCGATATTCGACCGCTTCGTGCGTGATAGCACCTATGGCAAGGCGTGGCTGATCGTCTGCGACGAGAAATTTGTGGGGTATGTAGTACTGACTGTTTCGTTCAGCTTCGAATATCGTGGATACGATGCGTTTGTCGATGAGTTGTATATTGCGAAAGAGTATCGAGGGCGGGGAATTGGCCGGCAGGCGATGGAATTCGTCGAAGTGGCCGCGGCTGAATTGGGCGTCAACGCGATTCATCTCGAGGTTTCGCACGGAAACGATCCGGCGATTGGGCTTTATCGTCGAGTCGGGTACACCGGTAACCAACGACATTTGATGACGAAGTGGCTGACGAAATAATTGAACGGTGAGGCCACGGTGAACTTCGAGTGAACCGGCAACAGGTCGGGCCAAACGGGCCAAAAGCGCGAGTCGAATGCGCGCGACGACAAGCGACGAAAAGATTGGAAGGCGATGGCTTCGAATCGAACAGATAAAGGGAAAACTAAGTCCGAGACGCAAACATCGGAAGAAAGTTCGTCGGCTACGGCAACGCCAGCGCCGAAAAAAACTGGCAAGAAGACTCGCGCGCCGCGAAAGAAGGCTGCCGCCGCAGCGAANGCGTTCATTCCTGAAGATGCGCGGATCCGGTTTGGGCGCGAAGTTTGCGGGAATCAGGAAACCGCGGATGGACGGGAGTGGCTAGTCACGAACGGGATCGGCGGGTTTGCATCGGGAACCATTTCGGGCAATTCCACTCGGCGTTACCACGGATTGTTGATTGCGGCACTTCGGCCACCGGTTGGGCGGATGCAGTTGGTTGCGGGAGTGGATGAAATCGTTCGCTATGCGGGTGGGGAGTATGCGCTCTCGACGCATCAGTGGATGAGCGGCGTAACTGAGCCCAAAGGATTTCTGAACATCGAGAGTTTTCGGTTGGAAGGCATGATGCCGGTGTGGAGTTACGCGCTGGCGGATGCGCTGCTGGAGAAGCGCGTGTGGATGAAGCACGGCGAAAACACGACGTACGTGCAGTACACGTTGGTGCGAGGAACGGCGCCGGCGGATGTTTCGTTGAAGGCGCTGGTGAATTATCGCGACTATCACGCGACGACTCACGCGGGGGATTGGCATATGCAAATTGATTTGTTGGAGGGCAGCGCGGGCGCCGGCGTGAAGATCACCGCGTTCGAAGGAGCAACGCCGTTTTTTCTGAAATGCGCGGACGCGACGTGCGAAACGCGGCACGAGTGGTATCGCGACTGTTTTATGGCGGTGGAAAAAGAGCGCGGACTGGACGATCACGAGGATCATTTGTTCGCCGCGCTGTTTCAGACGACGCTGAAGGTTGGTGCGAGCGTTACGTTTGTGGCGACGACGGAGGCTGAGGCGACGGTTACTGCGGATCGAGCTGAGGTGCTCGATCGTGATCGGCAGATTTTTGAGGCGTGGCGAACGCAAGATGGGAAAGTCCAAAGTGGCGGGCCGAACTGGCTGCCTCAACTGATTCTTGCGGCGGATCAATTCATTGTGAAGCGGGCGCTGCCGACAAATCCGGATGGGCGCAGCATCATTGCGGGCTATCACTGGTTTGGCGATTGGGGACGCGACACGATGATCGCGCTGCCGGGATTGACGCTGGCTACGGGCCGCGCCGATATCGCACGACAGATTCTGCTGGCGTTTTCGGAAGTCGTTGAAAGCGGCATGCTTCCGAACAATTTTCCGGACGCGGGCGGAGATCCACAGTACAACTCAATCGATGCCGCGCTTTGGTTTTTCGAGGCGGTGCGTCAATTTTTTGCGGCGACGAAGGATGGACGCACGTTGTTGCAACTGTTTCCGGTTCTGGCAGAGATGATCGACGCGCATGTGAAGGGCACGCGCTTCAACATCAGGGTTGATCCCGCGGACGGGTTGCTTTTTGGCGGTACGGCAGGCGTGCAGTTGACATGGATGGACGCCAAAGTCGGCGACTGGGTTGTGACGCCGCGTGTTGGGAAGGCGATCGAGGTCAACGCGCTTTGGATCAACGCGCTGGAGACGATGGCGGAATTTTCGCGATTGCTGGCGCGGCCGGGGGAAGGCTACGAGAAGCTGGCGGCGAAGGCGAAGAAAAATTTTCAGAAATTCTGGAATGAAGATCGGGGGTACTGCTTCGACGTCATCGAAGTGCCGGGTGGGGCGAACGATGCGTCGTTGCGGCCGAACCAACTATTCGCGGTTTCGCTGCCGGTTTCGCCGTTGAGCGAGGAGCAGCAGCGCGCGGTCGTGGATATGTGCGCGAAACATTTGCTGACATCGTATGGGCTGAGGAGTTTGGCTCCGGAAGAGCCTGGATATAAAGGGCACTACACAGGCGGGCCGGGCGATCGCGATGCCGCTTATCACCAGGGGACGGTTTGGGGCTGGCTCGTCGGGCCGTTCGTGCTGGCGCATCTGCGGGTTTATAGCGATCCGGAAGAGGCGATGCGATTTCTGGAGCCGCTGGGAATTTCGGTGCATATGTACGGGCTTGGGACGCTGGGCGAGATTTTTGAGGGCGACTCGCCGTTTACGCCGCACGGGGCGATCGCGCAGGCTTGGACCGTGGGAGAAGTGTTGCGGGCGTCGCGGGAGATTCAGAATTATCAGGATAGTTGAGTTGGGGCGGTTACTTTTCGTAAAGCTCGATCAGGACTTTGCCGCCGTCGAAAGTGCGCGCGAGGAAGAAATTGATACGCGTGCCGTCGGCGCCGGGGCGAGTTTGCGGGTAGATTGGTTCGACGGCGAACTTTTTCTTTAAGAGTGCGGTCGCGGCGTCTACGTTGCGGCAGCGGTATTCGACCTGTTGGATTCCTTCACCAAGTTTTGAGAGATAGCGGGCGATTGCGCCCTCGCCGTGTGGGTCGCGGGTGGTCAGGATGTCGAGCGCAACATTGGCGTCGAAATGCAGTTCGAACTCACGGGCGTCCTGGTCTGGGGGTACATCGGCGAGATGAGGGGAGCCGTTGGCGTCGCGGATTGCTTCGAAGGTGATTGGATTTACGGCGAGACCGACGGTGACGTCGGGGGTGTTTGGCGCGGGGCTCTCGAGAAGCGCGGCGAATTCCGGGTCGGCGCGCCATTCGCGCGAGGCCTCGTCGGCGAGCTCGCGGCCCGCACGATAGATGTCTCGCACACCGGCCGCCCGTTCGCCGGGGTCGGCGGAACTGAGCATCGCGATTGCTGCTGGAAGGGCGCTGGACATATTCGCGAACAAATTGTAGCGTGAGGATGAATCCAAAACGAAGCGCCGCGAAAAAGAAGTAACCGACACGCCGCGTTCTTCATCCCAATCCCATGCCGAAGCCTGTTTTGTTGACCGTTGACGACGACCCTGAGGTGCTGCGCGCGATTGAGCGCGATTTGCGCGGGCACTACGCGCAGAATTATCGCGTGATGCGGGCCGATTCGGGCGATGCGGGGCTGGCGACGCTGCGCGAGCTGAAAGCGCGGAATAATCCTGTGGCGCTGGTGCTTGCCGATCAGCGGATGCCGCACATGGATGGCGTTGGATTTCTGGCAGAGGCGATGGATATTCACCCGCAGGCGAAGCGGGCGCTGCTGACGGCGTACGCGGACACGAATGCGGCGATCGACGCAATCAATGAGGCGCGCATTCACTACTACTTGATGAAACCCTGGGATCCGCCGGAAGAGAAGCTTTTTCCGGCGATCGACGATCTCTTGCACGACTGGACTTCGCAGTTTCGTCCACCGTATGAGGGAATTCGAGTTCTGGGGACGCGGTGGTCGTCGCGGTCGTACGAGCTGCGCGACTTCTTGGCACGCAATCAGGTGCCGTATCAGTGGATCGACGTGGAAGTGGCGGCGTCGGATGCGGACGTGCGGCGGCTCTGCGAATCGCTGGGGCCGGAGGCGGAAAATTTGCCGCTGATTCTTTTCCCCGATGGCCAGAGGATCGCGGAACCGACGCAGCAGGCTGTTGCCGATAAGATTGGCTTGCGCACCCACGCGCTGACGAATTTTTACGATCTCGCGATTGTTGGCGGAGGGCCGGCTGGGTTGGCGGCTGCGGTTTATGGAGCTTCGGAAGGCTTGAAGACAGTGATGATCGAGCGCGAGGCGCCGGGTGGTCAGGCGGGATTGAGCTCACGCATCGAAAATTATTTGGGATTTCCATCGGGGCTGAGTGGCGCGGATTTGGCGCGGCGTGCAGTGGCGCAGGCGCGGCGGTTTGATGTGGAGATTCTTGCGCCGCAAGAGGCGATGAGCATTCGCATTGAGGGGCCGTATCGATATTTGAAGCTCGGCGATGGCGTGGAAATTTCGTGTCACGCGCTGTTACTGGCGATGGGAGTGCAGTGGCGCACGCTCAATATTCCTGGGATCGAACGATTGCAGGGCGCGGGTGTTTACTACGGCGGCGGAACCTCGGAGGCATTGTCTTGTAAGGGCGAGACGGTGTTCATCATTGGCGGTGCGAACTCGGCCGGGCAAGCGGCGATGCATTTCTCGAAGTTTGCGAAGCAAGTGATTATGTTGGTGCGCGGCGAGTCGCTCGCGGCCACGATGTCGCACTATCTGATCGAGCAGATTGAGAAGACCGCGAATATTGACGTTTGGACATCGGCGTCGGTGACTGAAGTTCACGGCGAGCAGAGGCTGGATTCGATTATGGTGAAGCGCGGGTCGTCGTCGGAGCCGCACAAGATTCCGGCGACCAGCTTGTTTATTTTTATCGGCGCGCAGCCGCGGACCGAGTGGCTCGGCAAGACGATCGAACGCGATGAACGCGGATTTATTCTGACGGGGCCAGATTTGATGCGCGATGGGAAACGTCCGGCGACGTGGACGCTCGATCGCGATCCTGGATTGCTCGAGACCGGCGTGCCCGGGATTTTTGCGGTGGGCGACGTGAGGCATGGGTCGGTGAAACGGGTCGCGTCGGGCGTCGGAGAAGGCGCGGTTGTGGTTCAATTCATACATCAATATTTGGCGAAGGTGCAGTGAGCGGGGCTCGGCGGTCGCGGTCAATGGGCGAAGTTAGTACGCGGTGCGTGTTCGTGAGAGTGAAAAGCGAATGACCGGCATTCCGGACGATACAAACGAACTGTACGGCACGCTGAAGGGGCCGGAGCATCCATCGGATCGCGCGTTGGTGATTGCGGCGATCCGCAAAGTCCCCGTATTTGCCAATGTGAACGATGCTGACCTGAACTGGTTCATCGACCGGACGCATGAGTTTCGATTTGAGCCGGGCGAACTGATGATGCAGGAAGGCACTCCCGCGAAGTTGATGTTTGTACTGCTCGAAGGCGAGGTTCGCGGGCGGAAAGAAAAGGGTGGTGACGGACCCGTAATAACGATGGAGGCTCCGACGGTCACGGGGCTTTTGCCATTTTCGCGGCTGAAAAATTACGGGTTGACGGCTCGAGCGACGCTCCCGATATGGGGACTGGCCTACTCTCACGCTTATTTTGGCGACTTGTTGCAGCACTTGCCCGATCTTTCGCAGCGGTTGGTTGGCATGTTGACCGATCGCGTGCGGACGTACACCGAGGTCGAGCAGCAGAGTCAGAAGCTCGCGGCGTTGGGCAAACTGTCGGCGGGGCTGGCGCATGAGTTGAACAATCCGTCGGCGGCGGCGCGGCGCTCTGCGGGAATTTTGCGTGAGTGTTTGGCGCGGTTGCGCGAGGCGGTTCGAACGTCGTCGATTGGGCCGGACGATTGCGCGATGCTTGCGGAAAAAGAAGAGAAGATTCGCGTGTCGCTGAAGCCGGCGCAATACAAAGATGAATTTGCGCGGATCGAACGCGAAGAATGGATTCAGACTTGGCTCGAACAGCGCGGCGTCGACAACGCATGGCAGCTCGGGCCGTTGCTCGCGGAAGCGAACCTCGGCGATGCCGATCTCGAAACGTTTGCAAAAGCAGCAGGCCCATCGCTTGGACCTGAACTGACGCGGTTTGCCACACTGCTCGAAATGGATCGCATCGCGGACGAGCTCGACAACAGCACGGCGCGCATCTCGGATCTCGTCAAAGCGATCAAGGAATATTCCTACATGGATCAGGCGTCCATGCAGGAAGTCGATCTCGCCAAGAGCCTCGACACGACGCTGACGATCATGCATCACAAGCTGAAGCGCACGATTAGCGTGACGCGCGACTACTCGCCGGATGTGCCGAAGGTTCTCGCCTACGGCAGTGAACTCAATCAGGTTTGGACGAACCTGATCGACAACGCGGCCGACGTGATGAAAGATGGCGGCAAGCTCGGTGTTCGGTTGGCGCGCGACAACGACTACGTGCTCGTCGAGATTTCGGACAACGGGCCCGGCATCCCCGCGGAAATCCAGTCGAAAATTTTCGAGCCATTTTTCACCACGAAGGGCGTTGGTGAAGGTACGGGGCTCGGCCTCGACATCGCGTATCGCATCATTCGAAAAATCAAAGGCCTGATCACCGTGAAATCGGTGCCGGGCGATACCCGTTTCGAAGTCCGAATTCCGATCAAACCCGCAGTCTAGGACGCAGAGGGCACAATGGCTGAAGCTTGTACGCACACCGACGAGATCAAGGACGTAAAAGCGAAATCGCACGGCTGCGAAGAGTGCCTCAAAATGGGAGACACGTGGGTGCATCTGCGGCTCTGCCGCGAATGCGGGCACGTCGGCTGCTGTGACAGTTCGAAAAACAAACACGCCACGAAGCATTTCCACAAGACGAAACACCCGATTGTTCAGTCGATCGAGCCGGGGGAAGATTGGTTCTGGTGCTACGTCGATGAAGTGATGTTCGAACCGGAATAAAGCCCGGCGATCGGCACGTGTGATTGAAACGTTTAGAAGCGGCAACGAAAAAACGCCGGCTAGATGCCGGCGCTACCCTCTAGAGCTAATTCGCAGCTTTCGTTCGGTCGGGGAAGGCCAGCGATCCCACAATCGCCAGAAGCAGAATTCCCCCCACAATTGACAACGAAACAAGCGCCGTCACGTGTAACCATGGCTCGACGAGCATCTTCCCGCCGATAAACGCGAGCACAAACGCCAGCCCGACGGTCAAGAAGCGCAACCGATTCAAAAATCCCGCCAGCAAGAAATACATCGCACGCAAACCCAAGATCGCAAATACGTTCGACGTATAAACGATGAAAGGATCGCGCGTGATCCCGAAAATCGCCGGGATCGAATCAATCGCCAGCGTAACGTCGGTGATCTCGACGACCAGCAGAACCAAAAACAGCGGCGTTGCAAAAATCTTGCCGCTCTTTCTCACGAAAAAATGCTCACCGGCGTATTCACGGGTCAATCGCAGATGCTTGCTCGCAAAGCGAAAAAATGCGCTATCCGCCGGCCGAATATTCTCTTTTTTAGCGAACAACATGTGAACGCCGGCGTAGACCAGAAATGCGCCGAAAATGTACATGACCCACGAAAACTTCTCGAGCAGCGCGGCGCCCGCGAGAATCATGATGCCGCGCATCACCAGCGCGCCCAAAATCCCCCACTCGAGCATCCGGTGCTGAAATCGCTCGTCGATCGCGAACGTGCGGAAGATCACTAGAAACAAAAATAGGTTGTCGACGCTGAGGGCCTTCTCAATCAGGTATCCGGTGAAAAACTCGACCGCGCGCTGGTGACCCGAGAAATACCAAACCCCAAACCCGAACAGTACCGAGAGCGCGATCCACGCGAGCGTGGACCAGAACGCCTCACGCAGTTCGACCTTATGCAGCCTGCGGTTGAAGACGCCCAAGTCGAGCGCGACCGCAATCAGCACGAATGCATTGAATCCGATCCAAAGAAGCGGCGTTCCCATAGAGATTTCGCTTTGCGCGAACTAATTCTTGGAACTACCGCGCGCTTCCGCATCACCGGCCTTGCCGTGTGCGTTGATCGCGTTGAGGTTGGTCAATTCAACTCTTGTGCTTCGGCCGTTCTGGATCGTCACCGGCACATCCCAGCGCAGTTGCGCATCGCCCGCGCCCGCATCCAAATTCAGCGTGCTCACCCAATAATTTCCCGCCGGTAAGCTCGCCGCGCCGTGCCCATCCAGGTCCGTGTCAAACTGTGTCGCGAGATATTTCGTCTGGGCCAATTCGGGCGCCAATCGCAGGATTCGCTTCTTGCGCTCCGCCTGTAGGATCGCCCACCTTGATTGCGGATTTATGCCCGATAGCTCCAATTCCACTCCGCTCATCGACTCCGGATGCTTCTGGATGAATTTCTTCAGTGCCTCTAAATACTCGTCGCGTTGCTTTTGATAGCGATCGGGATGCGCCGTCTTGTCCCCGTCGGCATATTTCGGCTTGGGGATTCCGTACGTGACGCCGCCGCTGTTCGCCCTCTGGTACGCCAGCAAAAATTCCGGCACACCCAAAATGTCGTCCGGCGTCAGCATCTTGTCGAGATTCGGCGAAGTCAGATCGAACTCGTCGTGGCCTTTCAGCCACTCCTTTAATTGATCCGAAACCTTCAGCTCGCTGATGAATTTGTCCCGGTCGGGCGGGGCGTCGCTCGATTCGACATCTTTGGTGATGTCTTCGTAGCTCTTCGTTAGCACGTAAAACGTGAACTGCCGCACCGGCTCAGGCCGCGCCGCAGTCGGCGTAATCCGTGCCACCAGGTCGAGCGCTCCGTTCCCGGCCTGGGCGCTCGCTGCGCGTCCAGCAATCAGCGAGCAAAGTAAGAATCCGACTGCCAACAACGCGTTTCTCATGGCCTCATCGTAGCAGATTGCCCGCAAGCCGCACGCGACGCTTCTTTCGAGTTTCCACTTTCGGTTCGGGTCAAGCGCAGCAAGTGTGGCTGCGCGCAATCACGCTAGAAAAGCCGAAACACGACTTCAATCGTGATCCACACGGGAACCGCTTTGCGTGCTGCGTCTCGCGCCGGCGTGAACGTCCAAGCTCGCACCGTCTGAATCGCGCGATCGTCGAGTCCATACCCTACACCTCGTGCCACGTGAATTTGCCCCGCGCGTCCGTCAGCCCCGACGAGCACGCGCAGCGTTACCGTCCCTTGCATTTTCACCTTGCGCGCCTCGTCCGTGTATAGGGGCAGAGGACACGTCACGCAAACGGGCATCGTCATTCCACGCGAATACGGCACGCCGCTTTCGCCTTCGCCCGCATCGCTTCCCGACTGGTCTCCCATCCCGCCGTTATCGCCGGAGCCGATTCCA
>JGI12635J15846_10002393_pt1 | contig 16403 bp, 16 predicted proteins | sample BlaSpr_A8_OM2_M2_FD_15846 | JGI IMG/M metagenome (IMG submission 15846) | reverse complement strand
AGCCGTACACGCTGAAAGCCGGCGGCCGCTCGTCGCGGATCACCTTGCACTGGCTTTGGCGGGCGAGGCCGGGGCCGCGCTGCTGGCCCAGCTCACGAATCAGCTGCCAGAGGCGTCGCGGCAGACTTTCGGCCTGGCGTTCGCTGTGCGGACTCGATTCGTCGAGGACGCCGTCGAAGAGGCAATTCAAGAAGGCGTCGGGCAGTACGTGATCCTCGGCGCCGGTCTCGACTCCTTCGCCTACCGGCGGGCCGACCTGGTCGGACGGTTGAACATCTTCGAGGTCGACCGCGCTGGGGCGCAGGCGTGGAAGCGGCGCCGCCTCGCCGAGATGGGGGTCGCGATCCCGCCGTCAGTCGGCTATGTCGCCATCGATCACGAGACCGATGAACTTCGCAAGGGCCTGCTGGATGCCGGCTTCGATCCCGCGGCTCCAGCCATCGTGTCGGCCATCGCACTGACACAGTACCTGGCGCTGCCCGCGATCGAAGGAATCCTCCAGCTCGTCGCGTCGCTCGCCGCCGGCTCGCGTCTTGTGGTCACCTACGTCGTTCCGGCGGCCGAGCTCCCCGAGCTCCCCGAGCTGGCCGCGGCCGGGCTGGCGTGGACGATGTCCCAGGCCGCCGAACGAGGCGAACCGTTTCTCAGCCTGTTCGGTGCGGATGAGTTCGACCGGCTGCTGCTCCGGAGCGGTTTCGCGCGTGTCGATCAGGTCGGGCCGGGCGAGCTGGTCCAGAGGTACCTCGCCGACCGGCCGGACGCGCAGCTGACAGGGATCGAGCGTCTGGCCACCGCGTACGTTTGACCTCGCCTGTGTCGGTTCAGTGCCGCGGGGGCCAGGTTCCGAGGGTAGCGTCCTGGCGAGCTCATAATCGTTTCCCCGTAGCGAATAGCCGGTGTGCTGGCACACCCGCCGGAGGGTGCGGGTACGGTCGATCAAGCCTCCGTTGCGTGGCATCCTTACGCCACCATGACCGCCAGGGTCCGAGTGGTTCTGGCCGAGGACAGCTACCTGGTGCGCGAGGGCGTGCGCCGGCTGCTGGAGACGGACCCGGAAATCGAGCTGACCAGCTGCTGCGTCGACCTCGAAGGCCTGTTGAGTGCTGTTGATCGGGACCGGCCCGACGTGGTGGTGACCGACATTCGCATGCCACCCCGCAACACCGACGAAGGCATTCAGGCGGCGGCTCGCCTGCGCGACGAGCATCCGGAGATCGGCGTGGTCGTGCTCAGCCAGCACGATGAGCCCGAATACGCCCTTCGCCTCCTGGAAAGGGGCTCCGCGCGCCGCGCCTACCTGCTCAAAGACAGCCTGAACGACCCGACCCACCTGACCGCCGCCGTCCGAGAGGTGGCGCGAGGCGGGTCGGTCATAGATCCGAAGGTCGTCGAAACCCTCGTGGCTGCAAGGGGCCGGCAGGTTGGCTCCAAGGTGCAGGAGCTCACGGAGCGAGAGCGCGACGTTTTGTCGGAAATGGCCCAGGGCCGCAACAACGACACTATCGCCGACCGGCTCCATCTCTCTTTGCGGATGGTCGAGAAGCACATCAACGCGATCTTCTCGAAGCTTGGATTGAGCGAGGAGAAGGACGTCCACCGCCGCGTGAAAGCGGTCCTGATCTACCTGAGCGAGACGGGTGATTAACAAGCGAGCCGGACCGACCGCGCTGCCCTGGGCAGTGCTCGGGTTGATCGGCGTCCTCGTCATCGTCGGTACGTGGCTCGCCCTGCGGCGTCCCGCCGGCGCTGTGCCCTACAGCCTCGGTTTCGTTGTCTACGCGGCGATCTTTCTCTGCCCGGCTCCGGTTGGAGCGCTGATCGCCAGTCGACGCCCCCGGCATCCAATAGGCTGGCTGATGCTCGCGATCGGACTTGTCTCGGCCACAGGCGGAGTGTTCGACGAGAGTGCCAGGCAGCTATACGCGCCAAGGCTGGAGCTCGGCGCTGCCCTGTTCATTGTCGGCGACGTCCTGTCCAGGGCCGTTCTGGTGCTGTACGGGATGCTGCTGCTGTTCTTTCCGAATGGTCGCTTGCCGTCAAGGCGCTGGCGGCCGGTGGTCATTGCGGGAGTCTTCGCGGTGACGGCTTCGTCCGCTCTCGATGTGATCATGCCGGGGCCCCTTGCGGACTACGCGATGGTGACTCCGCCACACAATCCGTTCTTCATTCCACTGCCCGACCTTGTCCAGAAAATCGTCGGCCTCGCACTCTTCGTCGGCATCTTTGGATTCCTGCTCCTCTCCATAGTTTCTGTCGTTTTGCGGTTCCGTCGGGCGGACCCCGAGCTGCGCCTTCAGCTCAAGTGGTTCGCCCTTGCCGCCAGCTTCTTGGTGGCCACGTTCGTCGGCGTAAACGTGTTCACGCCCGGCGGCTGGGCGCCAGCGTGGGTGGGGGCGGTCCAGTTGATCGCAGCCGCTGCAATGACGGGGGCGATCGCGATCGCGATCTTGCGCCACCGGCTGTTCGACATCGATCTCGTGATCAGCCGGACGGTCGCGTACGGCGCGCTCGCGGGCGTGATCACCGGCTTCTACATCGCTGTCGTTGCAGGCGTGGGCGGCCTGCTGGCGGCAGGTTCTGAGTCACGTCTCCTTCTGGCCGTAGTTGCCACTGCTTTCGTCGGGGTCGCATTTCAGCCGCTGCGCACCCGGCTCGAGCGTCTGGCCAACCGGCTGGTCTATGGTGTCCGAGCGGTCCCCTACGAGGTCCTTGCGGACTTCACGACTCGCCTCGACGGCCGGCAGGACTCGCTTCAGCTGCTGCCGGTCATGGCAAAGATGCTTGCGCAAGGCACCGGCTCCGACGCCGCCACCGTGTGGCTGCATGAGAACGGCAGTGACGTTGCTGCGAGCAGCTTTCCCGAGCACCAGCAGGTGACGCCGGACACGGCGACGCGAAGCGTCCTGCTGCAGCACGCGGGCGCGAATCTCGGGAGGTTGACAGTCGTCCGAAAGTCGGGCGAGGCGCTGAGCCCGACGGAAGAGCGATTGATGGACGGCCTTGCGTCGCAGGCAGGACTCGTGCTGCACAGCGCAGGCCTGCAGGATGAGCTGAGCCGGCGAATGCTCGAGCTTCGGCAGTCGCGTCACCGGTTGGTGACCGCCCAGGACGAGGCTCGCCGCCGGCTCGAGCGCGACCTGCATGACGGGGCGCAGCAGAACCTGGTGTCGCTTCGCATGAAGCTTGGGCTCGCGGCGAGCATGGCACGCGATAAGCCGGCGTCGCTCGAACCGCTCTTGCAGGAGATGCAGTCCGAGCTCGGCGATGCCCTCGATTCGCTGCGGAACCTTGCCCGGGGGGTCTATCCGCCGCTTCTTGAGGCGGAAGGGCTGAAGGCCGCGCTACGCGCGCGTGCGCGTCAGGTTCCAATCAGCATCGACGTCCAATGTGGACCGGAGCGGTATCCCCGAGAGCTCGAAGGCGCCGTTTACTTTTGCTGCTCTGAAGCCCTTCAAAACCTGTCCAAGCACTCGCGTGCCACGCGGGCATCGGTCCGGGTGTGGTGCGAAGACGGGCGCCTCGGTTTCGAGGTCAACGACAACGGCCGCGGCCTTGACCCGGCGCGCGCCAAGTCGGGCGGCGGGCTGCAGAACATACGCGATCGCCTGGATGTGCTCGGCGGCGGGGTGGACGTGAGCTCGACACCGGGAACCGGCGCTCGGGTGGCCGGCTGGGTGCCACTCAGCACTTAGCCCGTACCCCGCGGGTAGGCCAGCACACCCCTTGTCCGCGTGCTCACGCGAATGGAAGTCCCGTGCCGGCACCGTTGGCGCCACGTCGACCGAGATTCACGCTTGGGACCACCGGACCCCGTCCGGAAACAGTTGCAGGAGGTTCAGCAAATGGATTCCTCTCACTCGTCATCCCTTACGGGTCGCGGAATGCCGCCGAGCGGCGGCCATGCGATGGCGGCACCGGGGAACCTGGCCAGCCGAGGAATGCGAATTGTCGGCGGCCTGATCGACGCGGTAATCCTCGTGGTCATCTACGGAATCATCGCCATCATCTTCATCAGCGCCGGCGACGCCCGACTACTGCCCGGCTTCTTTGGGCACAGCCTCCTCTCTCTGGCCGGCGCTGTCAGCGTGCTGATCGACGTCGCGTACTTCGCGTACTTCTGGAGCGCGGGCGGCGCCTCGATCGGAATGATGCCCTTCGGCTTCAAGGTGCGTGACGTGGCGACCGGGCAGTATCCGACGGTGGGCAAAGCCGCCCTGCGCGGCTTCATCTGGACCCTCGAGGTCGCCTTCACCATCTTCATCATCGGAGCCATCGGCTGGCTGTGGCAGCTGTGGGACCCGAAGAAGCAAGCGATCCACGACAAGATCGCGGGAACAATCGTCACGAGGAGCTAACGGAGAGCTGCTGCGGCGGTCGCACCGGGTACCCGCTCTTGTCGGATGGCTGACGTTGGCGGTGGCTACGTTCGATTCACTGCTCGTAGTTCTCACCGTGGCGGGTGNGCCAGACCTGGGCCCGGCGACCGTCTTCTCGGGTTGGGTGTGGCTGCTTGGGGTCGGGATCACGCTCCTCATCACGCCGGTGTCCACCCATGAGCGGACCGGCATGGTCGTTCCTGCCACGGCCGCATGATCCAGGCGCGGCGGGCGGGCCCTCAGCCCGCCCGCATTGCCTCAGCGAGAGGTCGAATCCCTGTCCCGGAGCCAATACCAGCGCGGTCCTGGCGGCCGGCGATCGGCGAACTGCGCTGAGGCTCAGGGGTGTGGGATTTCGCCGCGACCAATACCGAGCGAAAGTTCCATCTCGCGCGTCCTCCATTCAGTTTTGTGAAAATGCCAATACCAGCCCATGACCCATCTCGACGCGAAGACGCGTGGAAGGTTGCCCGACAGCGCCTTCGCTTACATCGATTCTCGCGGGCGTCGACGCTTACCGATCAACGACGGCGCCCACGTCCGCAACGCACTGGCGCGCTTTAACCAGACCACCTTCGAAGACGAAGCGGCGCGAGATCGGGCACGCACCAGGCTGCTAAAGGCGGCAAAAAAGTACGGCATCGTACCCGTCGGGTTCATCACCGGCCAGCTGCGAAATGTGCGGATTCGCGGCGAGATCGAGGCTCGTGTGAGCGAGGTGCGAACGCTGCCTACAGGCGTAGTAACGTTCCTGCTCGCCGACATCGAGGACTCGACCGGTCTCGTAAGTCACCTGGGCGATCGGTACCCCGCCTTGCTTGCGGATGTCCGCGGCCTGCTAGGTGGCGCCATCCGCAAGTCGGGCGGCCGCGAAGTCGACGTCCGAGCCGACGAGTTCTTCGCGGTCTTCAAGCAAGCGGCGGCAGCCCTTGAAGCGGCGCTTGCCATTCAGCGCAAGGTCCTGTCGACGGCTTGGCCGGACGACCTGCNCGTAAGGGTCAGAATCGGNCTCCACACNGGGCGTCCCACCCTGACCGACGCGGGATACGTGGGCATCGCGGTGCACACCGCGGCCAGGGTCTGCTNCGCAGCCCACGGCGGGCAGATACTGCTTTCCCANACGACNCGCGANGCAATTGCAGGNTNTGAGCCCGCCGGCATTCGCTTCAGAAATCTCGGCCTGCATCAGCTCCACGGTCTGCCGGGNCTCGAGGCGCTTTTCCAGGCCGAGGCGCCCGATTTGGCGTCNGACTTTCCTCCGCCAAGAACCCCCGCCGCACAGGCGGAGGCAGGAAGAGGCTGACGNCACGAACCTGATTCCAGANNTACACCCGAGCACGANGACAGGCGCTTGCCCTGGGCGCGGCGCTATCCTGCCAAGCGATGAGCAATGCGAAGATCGAGGCGCTGAGCAAGGTCCCGCTCTTCGCCCGCTGCGGGCGGAAAGAACTGGAGTTCCTGGTCAGGCACACAGATGAGGTGGACCTGCCGGCCGGCCGCACGTTGATCACGCAGGGTAAGGCCGCCGATTCGTTCTACCTCCTGCTCGCCGGGGAAGCCACAGTACGGGTCGACGGTCGCGACCGCCCCGCTTTGGAACCCGGAAGCTTTTTCGGCGAGATCAGCATGCTCGACCGCGGGCCGGCGACGGCCACCGTCGTCACAAACGGCCCGTCGAAGGTGATGGTGATGAGCCACGCCCAGTTTCGGGATGCGATCAGGGCGAACGACCAGCTCCTCTCACAGGTGATGGCCGCGATGGCCGAGCGCCTACGCCGCGACAGCCTTGAGCGCTAGAGAAGAAGGTCCCGAACCCGCATATGGCAAAAGATCCTCTGTCGCCAGGCTACCGAAGAAAGGCTGATCAGCACTCCCAGTGTTGGGACGCGGCAGCACGGCAATCCAAGCAGCGATCAAGAATTTTGAGCACGTGCGCGTACGAAGTGTATGGTGGCAATAGCGGACCGCTCCCCAGCCCGTTGCAACTTTGACCTGAATTGGCGGAAAGTGCCGAGCGGCCCGCTTACTCCTTTTGGATGGTTCGCCCATCTGAGAACGGCTCGGGCTATCAAGCAGGCAACGCGCAAAACGTGTGTCGGCTCCCGTCGCCATCGCTTGTTCAAACCTCGAGAGTTTGCCCCGGCCCGGTCAGCAATGCTGGGAATAACCGGAGGTTGCTCAGAGCGACTTTGATTCCGGCTCCGCAGTGGCGTCGGACTGGCTCCCGAGCTCTTCGCTAGCCGCCGTCAGCTCCTTGATTAAGGCACCGAGCCGCTGGTTGGCGCCGAACTCGCCTTCGAGCTGGTCTGCGAGGTGCTTGAGTTCGGTGGCTGCTTCGCTGATTTCACCGTGTGCGAGCGCGGACGACATCCGTTCCGCCGCCGCTGCGATCTCCGGGTCGCTATTGGGGGCAAGTCGGACAGCACCGTATCGTCCCCACCACATTGATCGCCTCAGGTCTGTGCCAAAACTCTGCCGACGGCCCGCAAGCAGGTATTCGAAGTAGGTCAGCAGGCCGGCCAGTGGCATCGCGACCACGAACGCGAGCAACAGCAGAAGACCAATAGTGAGCCGGTTATCGAATCCCATCATCCAGGCGAGCACGCCCGCCGTTAGCAGTGCGAACAGTAAGAGGGCTACCTCGGCTGCCAGCAAGAGTCGACGATTCCACCCGCTTTCCAGGCGCCCCGCGGCGATGGCTGACAGGACAGTGAGATTGCAAATTGCGGTGAGAGCGACGAAGACGACCAGGGGCACGTCGCGGCCAGTCTAATGGCGGAGACAGCGTCCAGCGCCCTGCGAACCTAAGGCCCCACTCCGGGCGTGGCTGCCTCGGCTGCGGCTTTTAGATCCGTGGCAGTGCGCTCGAACATCGCGCCGAAATCCGGCATTGACTTTGCGATCAAGGGCAGCAGCAAGCCCTGAAAGACCTCATCGATCGTGAGCTCGGTCGAGCCATGCGGCCCGGGAGCCAGCCGGTAGGTGCGCTCGCCCACCATCAGCGGCCACCGATTCAGGCGCCACACCATCGACTTCGGGGCGTCGTAGGCGACGACTTTCGGGTTGAACGTCTGGCCCGGAGCCTCGGGCACCGTGAACGAGACGCGTTCGCCAAGTGCGATCTTGCCTTCGAGGCTCGTCAAGGTCGAGTTCCATTTCGAGTGCGCGCGGAGATCGGTCAGGAGGTTCCAGACGGTCGTGGCCGGCGCTGCGATCGACTTCGTGACGGCGATTGCGAGTCGAAACGTCGTTCGTGTCGTGGTCGACTTTCCGTCCTGGGACTCAGGCGCCATCGCCGTCGCTAGCAGGCTTGCGCTGGTTCGGCTCGGCAAGCGTCAGCGGATTCCCGTCAGGATCGAAAAAGTTGGCGAGCCTGACGCCATCTTCGCCCGGTATGACGACAATGTCGCCATCAAACCGCGCTCCTGCGGATTGCAGGTGCTTGCGAGCCGCTTCGAGGTCGGCAACCGTGAAGCTCAGGGTTGCTCCTCCCGGGCCAAAGCCGGATTCCGTACGCTGCAGCCCGATCGTCACACCGTCGATGGGTGAGCGCATCTCGCACCAACCGTAATCGTTCATCCGGTAGATCTCTTCAAAGCCAAGGCCATCCCGATACCACCGGACGGATCGGTCCAGATCGGAAACATTGATACTGCAGACCAGAGTGCCCCGGTATTCGATCTTGCTCATCGGCTCCTCCGTTTATCGTTGGCTGCGGTCCGAGCATCTTACCATCGGTTAGATGACAGTCAAGGCTCCTGTTCGCGGCTATCACCACGGGGATTTGAAGGTGGCCCTGGTGGACGCCGTCGAACAGGTCGTGCGGGAACGTGGCGTCGGCCACGTCTCACTGCGGGCCGTGGCTCGCCACGTCGGGGTCACGCACGCCGCCTCCGCCCACCACTTCGAGAACAAAGCGGGTCTCCTGACCGCATTCGCGACCCAGGGCTATGTGCAGCTGGCGGGGGCGGTGCTGGCGGCGATCGATGAGGCGCAGTCCGTCGACGGCCCTTCCGTCCTCGAGGCTGTCGGTCGCGGCTACGTCAGGTTCGCGCTCGCCAATCCGGGCCGCTTCGAGGTCATGTTCAGGCTCGATCTCCTGAATGCGGACGACCCGGACTTCGTCGCGGCCAGTGACGGCGCCTACTCCCTGCTGGTGAGCACCATCGCTCGATGCCAGTCAGAGGGCTTCCTGGGAAGCAACGACCCTGAGGTCGTCGCGGTCTCCGCCTGGTCGATGGTTCACGGCCTTGCTGCGCTGTGGATCAGTGGCCGGCTGGGCGAGCGGATTCGCGAGAAGGATCCCAATCGCCTTGCCGACCGAGCTTCGCGACTCTACGTCGACTCGGTTCTCCGCGCGATGGCTCCCTAGCGTTACTTTTGCGGCGCTTCATGGACGCCCTTCGCAATCAGGCGACGTCCTGCCGGCTGAGCAAGATCGATGTCGCCACCACGCCCACCAGCATCACAGCCACCAGCACGCTAACCGACGGCCACAGGTCTGCCTGGTCGATGGCGCTCCCGAAGACCGAGAGAGCTTGATGGCTCAGGTGGCTGAGGATTGATTCGGCATAGTGCCGGATGGAGATGGCAGCCGGGCCTTTGCCGACACTGATGGTGGCGACGGCTGCTTCCCAGATCACGACATAAGCGAGCCCGACGAGCAGCGCGTGCCGGACGCGCAGGCCGAAGCCGGTGAACAGGGCGATGTAGGCGCCGTTGGCCAGCGCGGTGGAGACGGTGATCGCCCAGAAGGCCTGCCAGCTCGCACCTGCCAGCCAGACCCCCAGCCACAAGGGCCCGAGCGTGAGCGGCAGCGTCACAGTCAGGGTGGCGGCGAGCGCGACGAGGACTACCTTCCACCGCGCCACCGGCCGGAGCCACACGTAAACCAGCGTTCCGTCCTGGGCCAGGTCGCCGAGTGATGAGGTCGAGAACACCAGGGCGATCACCGGGACGTAGAGGGCCAGGGCGGCCAGGGCGAACAGGGTGAAGAGGTCGTTTTCGCGCGCTGCGTAATCGCTCACGCGGATGGAGTAGGCGATGAGGTCGAGCAGCGCGCCGCCCGCGAGGAAAGCCAGCAAGCGCCCACGCGTCACCGCCGTCCGCAGCATGATCCGGTAGAGGGATGTCATGGCGAGCGCCTCGCCACGAGGTATCTGAAAACGCTCTCCAGGTCGTCATCGAGGGGTGCCACCTCGAGCAGGTGAAGGCCCAGCTCTTGCGTCAGACGGGGGAGCCTACGGCGGAACGAAGTCACCGACGACGTGTCGATCACGATCGCCTCGTCGCCACTCGTCTGCACCGCCGACACGGTGCCCGAGCCCATGAGACCGGACGCCAGCGCTAATGGGTCGCCGCAACGCAGCCGGATTCGGTGAGGCCGGTCGTCGAGCAACTGCCGGATGGCGTGAAAATCGCCCTCGGCGGCGAGCTTGCCCTCGGCCAGCACCAGCACCGTCGAGCTGAGCTCCTGGACCTCTTCGAGCACGTGGCTGGAGATCAGCACGCAGCGATCGTCCGTGCCCAGGCGGATGAACAGCTGGGCCATGCGGGAGCGTTGGCGGGGGTCCAGGCCGTTGAGCGGCTCGTCGAGGACCAGGATGCGCGGGTCGTGCACGATCGCCTGGGCGATCTTGACCCGTTGGCGCATCCCCTTCGAGTAGCTGCTGAGGTGGCGGCGGTCATCGGGGTCGAGCTCGACGGTTTCGATCGCCTTACGCGCCGCCGACCGCACATCCTTGAGCCCCTGGAGGGCACCAGCCATGGCGACGAATTCGAGTGCGTTCACGCCGGGCGGGAGGCGTTCCTGTTGAGGGACCAGGCCGATCACCTTCCGGATGTCGACTGAGGTGCGCGGGTCTTGACCGATCACCCGGACCGTTCCTTGCGAGGGCGACGTCAGCCCGCAGATGATTCGGATCATCGACGACTTTCCCGCTCCGTTAGGTCCCAGCAGGGACGTGAGGCCTGGCTGAATCGTCGCGGTGATACCACTCAGCGCGACCACCTCGCCGAACCATTTGGCGACGTTCTTGATTTCGATGGTCGCTCGGCCGTTCTCGGTCACCTGCGGCCCTCGGCGCGGTAGCGATAAGCCAGCACCGCCAGCCCCACCAGCACCCACGCCGCCGCGGCGGCCGCCACCTCCCAGGTGGGTACCTTGGCCGCCTCCGACCCCGCATCGCTCACCTGGTAGATCCGGCTCCCGAACTCGGTCGGCAGCTGGTTCACATTGACCAGGAGCACCCATGCCGGGGCCTTCAGCGGACCCTGTAGGATCCCGAGCGCAGCTCCAGAGAGGACGAATGTGAGGATGATCCCGGCCGAGGCAAACGAGTTGCGATCGGTGAGGCTCGAGATGGCCAGTGCGATCGTGCCGTAGAAGGTCGCCAGCAACAGGCCCACCCCGAGGATTTCCGCCAGGTTCTTCAACCAGTCGGTGACGCTGGTGGGGCCGTGTCCGAGCAGCGAATAGGCGACCAGCAGAATGATCACGGGGAGCATCGTCACGAGCGCCAGCACCGACCAGGCTGCGACGACCTTCGCGGCCACGTAGGCCGCCGGGTTCAGGTTCGAGGTCATGTACATGCGCAGGGTCCCGTGGCGGCGATCGGGGCAGATGAGCTCAGGCATGGTGAGCGCAACGAAAACGTAGATCGCGGGGAGCGTGAACAAGAAAAACACGAAGTACGGCGGCGGTGGCGTGCCCGGGGGCGCGACCGCTGCCGCGATCACGAAACCGGCGGCGGGCACGTAGGCGGACACCAAAGCGAGGTTGGGGACGATCTTGTAGCGCGACGTCCGTTTGAGGCCCAGTACCCAGCCGACAGAATGCAGCACAAGCGACAAGAAGGAATAGCCGACTCCCAAGCGCTTGCCTTCGTAGTGTTGGAACCGGCGATCCGCGATCTGAGCCGGAGCGCTCACCTAGCCAGTGTCTCCTCGAGGTCGAAGAGCTCGCTGAGCGTGGCCTGGCCATGCTCCATCCGGCGCATCTCGAGGTCGAGCTCGACGATTCCCGCCACGACGGTGTCTTGAGCCCCGACTCCGGAGGAAGGCACTGTCAGCCGGAGGTCGTCGCTGGCTGTGGCGGCGTAGCCCTTCGACACGAGCAGCTCGGCGAGCCGCACGGCTCCAGAGACGACCTCGACCACCAGCGGCGTTTCGCCGCCGAGGAGGCTCTTGACCGACCCGCTGCGCACCACCTTGCCGCCCTCGAGCATCAAGATGTTGTCGCTGACCTGCTCGACCTCGCCCAGCAAGTGCGACGAGATGAGGACCGTGAATCCGAGGTCGGTGCCGATCCGACGCACCATCGCCAGCATGTCGTCCCGCTGGATGGGGTCGAGCCCGTTGGTGGGCTCGTCGAGGAGGACCAGCTCGGGGTCGTGCACCAGGGCCTGGGCCAGCTTGACTCGCTGGCGCTGACCGGTGGACATCGTGCCGATCGGCCGGAAGCGCTCCTCGCCGAGCCCGACCTCGATGAGGACTTCACTGGCGCGGAGCACCGCTGAACTGCGCGGGATCCCGCGCATCTCCGCGAAATGCCTCACGAGCTCGTTGGCTTTGACGTCGGGCGGGAACCGATCGTCCTCGGGCGCGTAGCCGATCCGCTGGCGCAGCTTCCATCCGGCCTTCAAGGGATCCATGCCGAGCACCTCGAGCTTGCCGCCGTCGGGCTTGAGGACTCCGAGCAGCAGGCTGATCAGCGTCGTCTTACCCGCGCCATTGGCGCCGAGGAGGCCGGTCACTCCTTTCTGGAGCTCGAAGCTGACGTCGCTCAAAGCGAGCGTGTGGCCGTACCGGCGCAGCACGTGCTCAGCGGAGGCGATCGTCGTCACGTCGGCCGAAGTCTAAGTAAGCAGAGCATTCCTTCACGCGTCCTCTTATTAGTGCGGGCGGCGGAGTTAGCGATCAAAGATGGAGCGAGGCGAATTCGCCTCGCCCCGCTCCTCAACTGCATCGAATCGTGCACCGCCAAGGCCGCGCTTTGCAGACTGGACAGCCGCTAGTCGTTCTCCGCGTGCGGGAGTGTGATCTTCACCACGCTGCCCGTTAGACCGGCACACTCTCCGTCGGCTGCGGGGGTCGTACCGCAGACGCTGCCCACCGTGACGTAGAGGTTGCCGTCCGGTCCGACAGTGTCCATGTTCGGGAACCGCAGACCGCTCACCAGCACCGACCCTTCGCCGCTCTCGGGGTTGTACTTCACCACGTTGCCCATGAAGTACGACGAAGTCGGGCCGGTCTGTGTGAAGACAGGGTCCGGGCCGAACATGTTGACGAAGTAGACGTTGCCGCGGCGATCGGTTGTGCATCCGGTGACGTGCGTGAGCAGCGACTTGCCCGCGGAGTCCTTCAGAACGATGGGCGTGAAGCTCGTGCCGTGAACCTTAAGCAAGCGGCCAGAGAGCTCACCGACGAGCAGACCTTTCTCACCGCGAACCACGCAAGTCGGGACGGCGTCGCTCGGAAAGGTAGGTGGGTCGGCCCGAAATAGGTCGTGGATGAGGATCTTGACGTGGCCATCCTCGTCGACCGAGTCCAGCGTATTTGAGCCTGCGTCTGCCACAAGAGCTCCGTCTCCAGTGGCCAGCACCCCATAAGGGTTGGCGTCGTGTTCCTGTGTCCCCTGGATCACGGGGCCTCCAAAAACCGGCTGAGGGAACCGCGTCGTGTAGTCGAAGTCGATGGTGCCGACCGGCGCAATCGAAGTCCAGGTGCCATTGGGGTTCACCGATATCAAATGACCTGCCTGGGTCTGCGCGAGGGTGATGTTGGGCGGCGCTTCGCGCGGCGTGAAGCCGATTTGAACAAGGAGCCTGTCATCACTTGCTGACAGACCACTCACTCCGAGCGCTTCTGGCCCCGCCATGATCGAGAAGAGGCCGGAGACCAGCGGAGTGTGCGTCCCGTTCGACCTGTTGACCCACGAGATCTGCGACGTGCCGCCTATGCAGATCGAAAAACCGGGCGGGGCGCCCGGGATGGCGAAGCAGTCACTGCCCCCGTGCCCGGCCTCCCCGACAACGAGCCTGCCGTCGAAGAAGGCGATGCCGCGCGGGCTGTCGAGCCCTGTGGTGACCGTGGTCACCGTCGGCGCCGCCCCAACGGGAATCGGCAGCAGAGCAGCGACCGACGCGATTGCGAGCACGCAGAACAGATGGGGTTTCTTCAGGCCCATTGCGACTCCTCCAAACTGGCGACCGCGGCGCTCCCCACTCGAGCGGGACCCGCGGTAGCCCCTCTCTCCGAAGTTGCCTCAGTATATGTACTAGGTATATATTGTCAAGGGGAAGCTGCTTACTCCGTGTGCAGCACCTCGGCGACCCGCGTCCGAGCCGCCCAGCGGGCGGGCAGCAGCGAGGCCAGCAGGGCAATTGCAACGCCGGCCAGCCCGAGAAGCGCCAGGCCCGGCGCGCTGAACACCTCCAGGGTGCCGGGCGGAAGGTCGTTGCCGATGTAGGCGCCCACAATGGTGATCAGGACGCGGTGGGCGGCCACGCCGGCCGGCACGCCGAGCGCGCTGCCCGCCACGCCGAGCACAGCGGCTGCTGCGGCGACCATCAACATGACGTCCGACGGACGCATGCCGAGCGCTTTGAGCACCGCGATGTCGCGAGCCCGCTCGCGGATGCTCAGGAGGAGCGCCCCGAAAACACCGGCGATCGCGATCAGGGACAGCACGCCGGCCAGGATCAGCATCACCGTGTCCAACAGGTTGATGCCGGATAGGCTCCCGGCGCCGATCACCGAAACGACCAGGAAGTCAGGCTCGGTCGCCTGCACTCTCTGTGTGTAGGCGCCAGGGTCGCTGCCCGGTGTGAGGAAGACGACGTAGCGCTGGGGAGCGGCGTCCGGCTTCACCTGGGCCAGGGTGGAGAAGTCCATCTCCACCCAGACGCCCAGGCTGTTGAAGTTGAAATCTTCGCCGACGACCCGCAGCCGGACCGGATGGCCTTCCAGAACGGCGTCGAAGCTGTCCCCGACCTGCAGGTGGGCCGCATCGAGCGTGGCCCGGGGCAGAACGACCTCGCCGGGACCTCTGAACCAGCGGCCGCTGATCATCGGTGCGCGCAGGCGCGTCGAGTCTCCCCGATACGCGGTCAGATACACCGGGTCGGTGACGCCTGGAATGAGGACGGTGCCGCCGGCCTCACCGATGACCGTTGCCGTGTCGGGCTGCGATTCCAGCGCCGCCATCACCTTCGAATCGGGATAGACGCCCTCGCGCCAGACGGCAACGTCACCCTGCAGGGCTCCCCCTCCGCCGAGGACGCTATCCAGGCTTCCGCGCAATCCGAAGGCGAAGACCAGGGCCACCACGCTCGCCAGCACCGCGAGCGTACTCAGCGAGCCGCGGAAAGGCCGCGCGAAGGCGTCGCCGGCGCCCAGGGCCAATGATCCGGGCAGAGGCAGCCGGCGCAGCCAAGGCCCGAGACCGCCGCGCGCGGGCGCCGCCGGTACCGTCCCCAGCGAAATTGCCCTTACGGGCCTGAGGCGGCCGGCCCGCAGGGCAGGCAGGGCGGCGGCCGCGATCACCACGCCCAGCACCCCGGTCAGGCTCAGCAGCGCCACCACGGGCACGAACGGCAGCTGCGTCGTTAGGCCTAGGGCGTGCGCCTCCCGCTCAACCAGCGGCACGCTGAGGAGGATCCCGGCTGGGATCCCGACCATCACGCCGGCCAGAGCCGGTATCAGCATCAAGCCGACCAGGGCCGCCACCACCTGGAAAGGCGTGTAACCGATCGCCTTCATGATCCCGATCTCGCGGTAGCCGGCGATCACGAGCCGGTGACGAGGTTGCCCACGATCGCGGCGCAGGCGAGCAGGGCGAAGACGCCGAAGGCGAGCAGCAACGTCAGCGCGATCTGGTTGGTGATCCCGAAAACGTTTCTCAGCTCCAGGTAGTTGAAGGCGTCGGTGATCGTTCCGGGAGGAACGGCGGCCTTGATCTTCGCCATCGCGCTGCGCAGGTCGGCCTCCGTGGGTCGGTTGGCGAACCGGTACACCATCTTGTATTCGGGAACGGGCAGCAGCGCGCGCGCCTGAGCCTCGGTCACCCAGACCCATGGGGTGGTGGTCTCGGCCGAGCCCCCGTCCATGTCGATCGCCTCGCCGACGACCTGCAGCGAAGGCCGGTCCAGGCTGGCCAGGGCTGTCAGCCGGTCACCCAAGTGGAGGTTGACGAGCTCGGCGAACGAGCGGGTGATCACCATCTCGCCCGGCCCCCGCACCCAGCGGCCCGCCGCCATGCGGATCACCTCGACTGGCGCCTCGGGGCTGTCCCTGCCCAGGGTCATCGGCCCGAACTTGCGCTTACCGAGTTCGTAGGTGACGCCCCCTGCGGCCCAGGGCCCGGCCCAGGCGCTGGCGCCGATCAGCGCCGGCGTGCGTTCCACATCGGCCCGGCTGATCTTGCGGCTGTCGTAGCGAACCTGTAGGTGAGCGCCCCGCTGGGCTTCGAAGGCGCGCTCCCATGGATCCGTCGAAGTCTGGAGCAGGGTCAGGCCGAGCGTGGTGGTCCCGCTGGCGAGGAGGATGACGATCGCGAGCACCACCGCCTGCAGACGGCGTCGCCGAAGGTCGCCGAGCACCTTCAGCAGCACGGCGCTCATTGAGCCGCTTCCTGGACGCGGACTCGGATCAGCTTGCCCGGGCTGGCCGCTGCCGGCTGCATCACAAGGTCGTCCGCCACCCGGCCGTCGACGAGGCTGACCACCCGCCGCGCGTAGCGTGCCGCGAGCTTGGGGTCGTGGGTCACAAGCAACACGGTCTGGCCTCCTCGATTGAGCTCGACCAGCATCTCCATGACCTCCGCGCCACTGCGCGAGTCCAGGGCGCCGGTCGGCTCATCGGTCAGCAGGAGCAGGGGCTGGTTGACAACCGCCCGAGCGACGGCGACCCGCTGTTGCTGCCCACCTGAGAGCCGCGCTGGATAGCGGCCGGCCTGGCTCCCGATGCCAAGCCTCTCGAGCAGGTCTTCGGCCCGCCGCCTGGCGGCGGCCCTGCTGTGACCGGCCA
>JGI12635J15846_10002392_pt1 | contig 16404 bp, 10 predicted proteins | sample BlaSpr_A8_OM2_M2_FD_15846 | JGI IMG/M metagenome (IMG submission 15846) | reverse complement strand
ATTGCCTTGAACCTGCAACTTGTTGAGTAGAGGAATCTAATTGTAGATACTTCATCCGTGAGCCACTTGGGGCTTGCGCACGATCGGCAACTGTCCCAACCAAAATCTGCCAGCTTAGGAGTTCACCCCAAACCGTTGCCCGCCCGGTGTGCCGGGTAACTCTCATTTGGTAACAACCTTAGTAACAAGCCGCACTCCGGCGTAAAACTCGCGAGGTCGGTGATCGCTATATCTGCGATGTCCTAATTCATGTGACTATTGTTGGAGGTGAGGTGCCAGTGCGGCCGGGCATGGAAGTCTTCAAAGTATCCGTCAAAACTGGGGAAGGAATGGCCGTATATCTCGATTTTCTCGAGAGCTGGCGCGTTCGTTCTCGCGCCGCTGACGCGGTCTGAAAAAGATGATCACGTTTCTTTCCATCATTGTGCTTGGTTTTTTTCTCGGCATGCGCCACGCGACTGATCCGGACCACGTCATCGCGGTAACGACGATTGTGAGCCGCCAGCGAAGCATCCGCCATGCAGCTTTGATGGGAGCCCTCTGGGGCCTCGGTCACACCATCACGATTCTCGTTGTCGGTTCGGCAATCATCCTGTTTGGTCTGGTCATCCCGCCAAGAGTCGGTCTCACGATGGAATTGTCCGTTGGCCTGATGTTGGTTCTTTTGGGAATCCTGAACCTCTCCGGCATCATGCGCTGGATTACGGAAACTTTCACACCATCGCAGATGGGACATCATTCGCACCCACACGGACACGGAGACTACATTCACAGCCATCCGCATGGCCACAGTCCCGAAATACACGGTCATGCTGAAGAAGCGACACCAGTTGGTTGGATGGATCGTATTTTTGGCAGGCTGGGTCTTTATCAGGTCGTCCGCCCGTTGGCTGTGGGCATCGTTCACGGTCTTGCGGGCTCGGCGGCCGTTGCGTTATTGGTGCTCACGACCATCCGTGTTCCGTCTTGGGCCATCTTCTATCTTCTGGTATTTGGGCTGGGCACCGTCGCCGGGATGATGCTGATAACTGCAGCGATTGCCGTCCCATTTACATATTCCGAAAGGCGCTTTGCTCGCCTCAATCGTGGCCTGGGACTTGTCTCAGGACTCGTTAGTCTGGCCTTTGGCCTTTTCATTGTCTATCAAATGGGTTTCGTCAACGGCCTCTTCACGCATAGTCCCGCTTGGCAGCCTCGTTGATTTCTCGTGTTAATCAAGAACGAAGCTTCTTATGCTGGATGGATGAGCCGGAAGGACTGCAAGCAGCGGCGCGCGGTCTCGAGTTCGGAAAACCGGCTGCCTTCCTGCTCCAGCAGGTAATACTCCGCCCCACCCGCACTCTCGGCGGCTTCGAAAATGTTTTTCCACTCTGCAGCGCCTTCGCCGAACAGAACCGTGTAACCTTTCACCGGTTCCGGTGACCAGTCTTTGAGATGGAGAGAACGGATTCTGCCCGGATTCGCGCGAATCCACGCTACCGGATCCGAGCCGGCCTCCAGGCAAGTGCCCACATCCAGTTGGAGCATGATCGATGGTTTTGTATTCGTTGCGAGGATTTCGACAGGGCGCCGGTGTTCGACGGGAATAAATTCTCTCTTGTGATTGTGATAGCCCGCCTTCAAGCCGGATGATTCAAGCTGATCGGCGGCAAAATTCAACGCGTCGGCGACCGCCTTCCAGCCGTCCAGACCGGCTTTCGGATCCGCCGAAGCCATGACTACGTATTTGCTGCCCAGAATCAAGTTCATGTCGCGTGCCCGGCCGATGTGCTCCGGACTCAAATAGGAACTGTCGTTGTGCGTCGAGAAGCACCGGATGCCGAGATCGTCCAGAAGTCTTCTCATCTGCTTGGTTTGACTCTCGGACCATTCAAAATAGGGCGCATAGAATTCGACGCCCTGATATCCCATTTGTGCGACGGCGCGCACGGTAGTCTCGGGGTCTTTTTTCAATTCCTCGCGGACAGAATAAAGCTCGAGGCCGAGCGGAATCGATTTTGCAGCGCGAGCCGAAACGGCCCACGGCAGCATTGCCGAAAAAGTGAGAAACGAACGTCGCGAAAGAGTGTGTAGGGGCATAGCTGAATCGTACTGAAAAATGAGCGGGATTTCATTCCATTTTGCGGGCACGCCTATTGCTCTCGCATGCTCTCAGCCCAGAGGAAAGCTCGGTGGTCTGAGCGCGTGCGCTTGCTCAACGTAAAATTCGGCGGAATCGAGAAACTTCAGGAATTCTTTCGCGCACCGCCGGGGGGCTTATTCAGCCAGGGTGGTGGTCTGCGCATCGCGCCCGGGAATGATGCTCCGCACGATCACATAGAGGACCGGGATGAACACCAAGTTCAGCGTGGTCGCAGCAATCATTCCGCCGAAGACCGTCGTGCCGACGGAAACTCGGCCCGCGCGGCCGGCGCCCTGTGCCAATACCAACGGCACGACGCCCAGGATGAACGCGAGCGAGGTCATCAAAATGGGACGCAGACGGATGCGCGCCGCTTCCACTGCGGCTTCCACGACCGACCTGCCTTGACCCCGCAGTTGCTCCGCAAACTCAACGATCAGAATGGCATTCTTGCTGGAAAGCCCAATCAGCATCACCAGCCCGATCTGGCAGTAAACATCATTCTGCAATCCGCGCAGGGCCTGCGCGCCGATCGCCCCGAGAATCGCCACAGGCACGGCCAGCAGCACGATGAACGGAAGCACGTAACTCTCGTACTGCGCCGCCAGCGTCAGATACACCACCACCAGGCCCAGTGCAAAAAGAATCAGCGCTTTTCCTCCGGAGTCGATTTCTTCCAGCGACAATCCGCTCCATTCGAAAGTCATCCCATTCGGCAGGACCTTCTTGGAAAGCGCTTCCATGGCCGCGATGCCTTCGCCGCTGCTCTTGCCTGGCGCGGCATTGCCGTTGATTTCCGCCGAGCGAAACAGATTGTAATGACTGATCACCTGCGGATTTTCCGTCTGCGAAACCGTCACCAGGTTGTTCAGCTGGATCATCTTGCCGGTGTCCGAGCGCAAGTAATACTGCCCGATGTCTTTTGCCTCGGAGCGGAACTTGCTGTCCGCTTGCATATAGACGCGATAGGACCGGTTGTTGAAATCGAAATCATTCACGTACACCGATCCCATGTACCCCTGCAACGTGTTCGTGACTTGCGTCAGCGGAACCTGTAAACTCTTGGCCTTTTCGCGGTCAATGCGCACCAGATATTGCGGGTCGTTCGCCGTGAAGCTGGTGAAAAGACCGGTCGTGTCTTTGCCCGCATTGCCCTGCGCTACAAGTTCGTTCGCNTTTTCCGCAATCGTCTGAAGAGAATTCCGGCCCAGGTCTTCCAGTTCGAACTGAAATCCGCCAAACTGCCCAAGTCCCTGCACCGCCGGTGGATTGAACGGAACGACCAGCGCCCCCGGGATTCCCATAAGCTGTCCGCGCAGCCGTTGAATCACGGCGGCGGACGAATGCTCTTTACCTTTGCGTTTCGCAAACCCTTGCAGGTTGGCAAAAATCATGCCCCGATTGGGAGCGTTGCCCGTAAAGCTGAAACCCGCAATGCTGAAAGCGCCCGTAATTTCCGGCACGTGCGTGAGCGCTTCTTCCACCTTGGCGCAAACATCGCGCGTGTACGTCAGCGAAGCTCCTTGCGGCGACTGCACGATGAACATGATGTAACCCTGATCGTCGTCTGGAATGAAAGCGCGCGGCACCCGCTGGTACACCAGATACGTGCATCCCAGCAGCCCCACGAAGACCAGCACCGCTGCAAATCGCCACCCAAGCACGCGCCGCACCGTGCTGCGATACCAATTCGTTCCGGTTTCGACAATTTTGTTAAACGCCTTGAAAAAGCGGCCCTGCGCCCGCTCCCGGTGATGTCCCAGGAAAATCGCCGAAAGTGCCGGGGTTAGCGTCAGTGCGTTGAATGCGGAGATCGAGACGGAGAACGCAATCGTCAGCGCGAACTGCCGGAAGAGAATCCCGGTGGTGCCGGGGAAAAGCGCCACCGGCACGAACACCGCAACGAGCACCAGCGACGTGGCGATCACCGCGCCTGCGACCTCTTTCATCGCCACGGACGCGGCGTTGTGCGGCTCNGTAATCCCCTCGGCGATATGGCGTTCCACGTTCTCAATCACCACGATGGCGTCGTCCACCACCAGTCCTGTGGCCAGCGTGATGCCGAACAGCGTCAGCGTATTGATCGAAAAGCCCAGCAGCTTGACGAAAATGAAGGTGCCGATCAGCGAAACGGGAATGGTCAGCGCCGGTATGAACGTGCTCCGCCAATCCTGCAGGAAAACGTAAATCACAATGACGACCAGCACGATGGCTTCGAGCAGCGTGATCAGCACGTCTTGAATCGATTCGCCGATCACCGTGGTGGTGTCAAAGGCCACCGCGTATTTCAACCCTGGCGGAAAATTCTTCGCAATCTGCAGCAGCGCGGCTTTGGCCGCTTTGTCTACGTCCAGCGCGTTCGCGCCGGGAAGTTGCGTGATGGCTAGCCCGATGGCGTCATGTCCGTTGAAACGCAGAATCGAGCCGTAATTTTCCGCGCCCAATTCCGCCCGGCCTACATCTTTCAAACGGACCAGCGTCCCGTCCGTCCCGGTTTTCAGAATGATGTCTTCAAACTCCGCTGGTTCCGTCAGGCGTCCCACCGCGCGCACGCTGAATTGATACGCCTGTCCGTTCGCCGCGGGCTGCTGCCCGATCTGCCCCGCCGCCACCTGAACGTTTTGCTCCTGCAGCGCGTTCAAGACATTGGTGGCCGAGAGGCCGTGCTGCGCCATTTTTCCGGGGTCCAGCCACAGCCGCATCGCGTACTTCCGCTCGCCAAAAATGATGGCGTCGCCCACGCCCGGCACGCGCTTGATCGCGTCTTTCACGTAAACGTCGATGTAGTTGCTCAGAAACAGGCTGTCGTACTGCCCCGTCTCCGAGTAAACACCCGCGGCGAACACAAATCCGGTGGCCTGCTTCGTGATGATGACGCCCGTGCTCCTGACCTCGTTCGGCAGCCGCCCCAGCGCCTGGCTCACGCGGTTCTGCACGTCCACGGCAGCAAGATCGACGTTGCGCGTAACGTCAAACGTTACCGTGATCATGCTCGTGCCGTCGTTCCCGCTGTTCGAAGTGATATATTTCATCCCTTGGACGCCATTGATGGCCTGCTCCAGGGGAATCGTCACCGCGGACTCTACAGTCTGGGCATTCGCCCCGATATAAATGCTGGTGACCAACACCTGCGGCGGCGCGAGGTTCGGGAACTGCGCGATCGGAAGTGACGGGATGGAGATCGCGCCGCCGAGGATGATCAGCAGCGCGCAGACCGTGGCGAAAACCGGACGCCGGATGAAGAAATCAACGAACAAGGCCGGAGTCCACCTTTGATGGGATTGGAATGGCGCCGCTCATGAGTTTGAGAAGCCTACTGGCCTGCGGCGCCCTTGCCGTTGCTCTGAATTTGTTCCGTGACCGGCATGCCGTCCCGTAGAAATTGCGTCCCTGAAACGATGATGTGGTCCCCAGGCTTCAGGCCGTCGAGTACGGCGAAATCGTTGCCGACGGTGTTGCCAAGCTTCAAAAGTCTTTGCCGCGCCACGGTTCCTTTGCCGTCGTTTACGGAAACGAACGCAAAGAACTGGCCATTGATGCGCAGTACGGCAAGCACCGGAATCACGGGGCCTTCGTGAACGCCCCAGGTAATCTGCGCGCGAACCTGCTGGGCGATGCGAAACTTGCCATGCGAATTCTCTACCGTGGTCTTGGCAAGAACGCTCTGCGTGTCGGGGTCCACCTGAGGTGAAACAAACGTGATGCGCGTCTCACTCGCGGAATTCCCAGCGGTGTCCAACAACCGCACCGGCAATCCGGCTTTCAAGTTCCGGGCTCGTTCGGCGGGAACGTAAACGTAGGCTTCCAGCGCGCCGGGCTCGTCGATGGTGGTTAGCATCGTCGCAACCGTCACGCGGTCGCCCATATGCACAGGGATATCGCCGACGATCCCGTCCATCGGGGAAGTGACGCTATAGTAGTGAAGCTCCACTTTTTGTTGCTTCACTTGTTCGTCGAGCGCCTTCACTTGTGCCAGTGCCGCCTCGTAGTTGGTCTGCGCATTGTCCATTTCCTGCTTACTGATCACTCCGGCGTCAAACAGTTTCTGCGCCCGCTCCAGCGAAACCTTGGCATACCGCAGGTTTGCTTCCTGTGCCGCGCGCGACGCTTCCTGGCTGTTCACCGTGGCTTCCTGTTTCAGCGGATCGATCTGCAGGAGGGGCGATCCCGCTCTTACATGGTCGCCTGATTTCACGAAAATCCGGGTAATCTGTCCCTCAACCTGCGGATTGATCGCCGCGGAGTGCCGCGATTTCAGGATGGACAGATACTCGCTGGTATCCGGAATTTTCACCGCGGGAGCAATCTGTACTTGGACCGGCATGGCAGGCGCACTAGCGCGCGGCGCATTGTCGGCCGCGCTTTTCTGGCACCCGCACACAAAAACACCTGCCGAAAGTGCCAGGAGCAAAGCGGCCACCCGCCTTTCCGGGGTTAGTTTTCTCATCCTGCGATCGAGCGGTACAGATGGGCGCATGCCTGTCTACCTGACCTCAAATCTTACGACACTCATGGAAAAGAGCAAAATAGCGAGAGGGTCCGTCACCTATTGGACGCCGGGGAAAGCTGTTGGTTATATTGGAGTTTCCGGCAGCCAGCTAGTAGAAATCGCGGGAATTGATTCTTTTTCCGGAAAGCCCGAGCTGCAGGACGTCCATCTGTTCCGGCCGGTCAAAAACCTTGCCCGGGAAAAAGATTTTCGCCAGCACTCGCACGCCGCCAAACGCCACGCCCAGGACCACGGCCACCACCATGAACAAGCCCGTCCCAAGAATAATCTTGACCAGGGTTGTAAGCAAGGGCGGATCGGTGACCGTTTGGTGCGGCTCGTTCCACGTCACTTCCGTTTCGTAAATCACCGCGCTCCGCAGCGAATCGCCATAAGCCGCTGAGGATGGCTTCAGTACCAGAGAGAGCAGGGAAGCCTTGCGTTCAATGGTCGTTCCCGCCCGCTTGGCCGCCGGCGAGAGCGCCTGCTCCAGATGTCGCAGGTGCTGCTCCGCCAGTTGCGGCGTCGGATACTCCAGCAGTAACAATCCTGCCGAGTCCTTGCCGCTGCGATATTCCGCGATCATGGCCTCCGCGCCAGAGGCAAATCCTGCCTCACTCACGAGGTTCGTGAATTCCCCCTGTTTCAACGAGTTCAGCGCATTCCGCAACGCCGCAGGCCCCAACGCGTACCTTTGCGTTCCATCCGAGAAGCCGCTCGGCAAGTACGTTCGAATCGGCGGCAGCGGAGGCTGGTTGGAATGTTTCTGGACCATCACCGCAAGCTGTTGCAACTCATCGGTCGTTGGATTTTGCGGGGGCCGGACTTCCAGAATCAGGTTGCCTAAGAGCAGCAGGAGGCGCTCCTGGTCGATCGCCGAAGGCCCACCGACCGTGGACGGATGCATGCCGGGCCCGAACTCTGCGGTGTACGCTTCGTACGCGCCGCTGGGGTCCCGGAATTGCCTGAGTATGACTTCAACCTTCTGAGTCCCATCGGAGTACTCGCTCGCGAGCGAGTCCGTCAAGCCCGACTCGGCGAATACCTGTGCCCGCCCTTCGTCACTCTTGATCTGGATTGGGGAGTTGACGGCTTTCCATCGTCCAAATTGCCCGGGGAAATCCCGCTCGAGTGCACCTTGCGCAGACAAACGCGGCATCGCGGCCACAGCGGCCGCAAAAAGCGACAGGAAAATGAGGCAATACTTTCGCATCCCGGCCTCTATTAGACACCAACAGCCTAGTTTTGGTTGCGAGTTTGTTCCACTGTTGCCGCACTGGGGCGCCCCGCACCGGGTTTGGACGGCAGATTCATTGTCACGCTGTTCATGCTCTCCAGGTAGCTTACCACGCCCTGATACAGCCCCTCGGCTACCTTCTGCCTTTGCTCGGGCTTCTTAAGCATTTGCTCGTCCGCCGGGTTACTCAGGAACGAAATCTCCGTCAAGATCGACGGCATGTCCGCGCCGATCAGCACTACGAAGGGCGCTTTCCGCACGCCACGGTTCTTCACCGGCTTGCTGCTCTTTTGAATCCGCTTGGACAGGGAATCCTGGATGTCTTCGGCAAGTTCTTTGGACTCATCGATTTTTTCCGTCCTCGCGATTTTCATCACCAGATCCTGCAGCTCGTGAACGCCTCCCTGCGCCGTGGCGTTTTCCCGCGCCGCCACTTCCATCGCTTCCACCGAGCCCTTCAGGTTCAGGTAGTACGTCTCGATGCCGCGTGCCGCGTGGTTTCTGCTCGAATTCGCATGAATCGAAATAAACAGATCCGCCTTGGCCTGGTTCGCGATGTTCGTCCGCTCTTCGAGCGGAACAAAGCTGTCGTCCGAACGCGTATAGATCACATTCGCGCCCGGCAGCCGCTGCTCGATGATTTTTCCGAGCCGCAGTGCCACATCGAGACACAGGTCTTTCTCCATCAACCCGGTCGGGCCAATCGTCCCGGTATCGTGCCCGCCGTGACCCGCATCGATCACGATCCTTCCAATCTTCAAGCCCAGCGCGCGCGTCAGCGTGGACTGCCCATCGCGCGTGGGTTGTGGAGCGCTCGCCGACCGGATCAAATCGGGCTTCGCCCCCGAGGTAGCTGCTTTGATTGATTTCGATTTGGTGCTTTTCGCGCCCGGCAGTGGATTGCGCGCCACCGCGGATGAATTGTTCACCGCTCCCGAATCGGTTATCGCGGCACCGCCAGTCGCGCTCCCGCTAATCGCGCCACTGATGGCGCTCTTCGAATTTTCTGCCCGCTGCTCCAACGCGGAATCCGCGTCCGTCCCCATACCCTTTGGTACCGCGTTCTGAACCGTTCGCGCTTCGCTGGCCGTCGCCGCGCTCTCATTCGAATTTTCCACCACCGCTTCCTGCCCGCGTTTCCCTTTAGCTGCACGCATCGGCGCCGCCAGAGAATTTCCGTAGAGATCGATTGAGAGCCGCGGCGGATTGTTTGTCAGCGAAGCGCCGTAATCCTTCACTCCGTTCACATCCAGTACCACGCGTACCACGCCCTCATGATTCTGCGCCACACGCACGGCGGTCAGCAGGCCGCCGTCAACGTGGACATTCCCGCGAGCGACTTCCGGCGTCAGCCGCGCCGCGTGCAAATCGAAAAAGATGCGGTCGGGATTCGCGATGCGCCCGGAAGCATATTGCACACTGTCCTCAAGATCGATGGTCACCCGCGTTGTATCGCCGTTGGCGTCCGCGCGAATCATCCGCACCCGCGGAATCTCCCGCGATCCCCGCCGGCCAACGGACGTGCCCCCGGAGTGCATCGGCGCATTTGCGCGCGCTTCCTCGGAGGCTGGAGAGGCGTTCGTCGAATTCAACGCCACACTATTCGTCGCGGACGGCGCTTCGCCGTTCTGCAACAGCGCCAATTCCGCCAGCGCTTCTTGCGCTTCGCGCTTTCTCGGCGAACGCGGATAGCGTTTCAGGAAATCTTCATAGGTCTTTTTCGCCAGCGCTGAATCTCCCAGCTGATCGCGCTGCAGCTTCGCCGCTCGCAGGGTCGCATCCTGGCAATACCGGCTCGTCGGATATTCGTGCACCAGGAATTGGTAGGAATCGGCGGCCGACTGGTAATAACTTCTCCCAAACCGGTTGCCCATCTCGGTGTAAAGTTCCGCCACTGCTAGAAGGGAATCGGGGACTTCGGGAGCGCGCGGCGTTATCAAAGCGACGCGGCGATAGCCGGTGACCACCAGTTTGTAATCCGCTAGCGTGCGCCTCTCGGTAGGTTTGCTGTTCAGCGCCGCGCGCTGCTCCTCGGCCCGCCCGAATTGCATGGAAGCGGACTGGCGCCTTACCGCGGCGGTGGCCTCGGCTTCCGCGGCCGTTTTCCCCTGCGCAGCAGCGGCAATGGTCAGAACGGAACCCAGCGCCACGAAAACTGGCGAAAGGCGGGCGAAGCCCTTGTGCAAAATTTTTTTGCCCCCAAACATCAACCTGCAGCCCCCAAAAACATCAAACTACATTCCCCCAAACGCCACTCAATCGCAGCTGCAATCCCGCGCTCACTTCAGCAATACGCTCAAACTTCCCAGGCCCAGACTCAGGGCGTCCCGAAAACTAAGAACGAACCACCATCCGCCAACCACTAGAAACTAGAACGCATTTCAAAACCTCATTCGGCATCTTTAGAATCAATGGCTCAGAAGGGCCAAATGGGAGTTCTGAAATAGCTTCTAAAAACTAATCCCCAGCAAGTAATCAAGAACAACGCTCTATTCGTTCGTAAATACCACGCGGCCATTGGGTGTAACGTCTTTGTGGATCGCGTGTGCATTGATGAACGCATCCGCAAGGCGGCCAGAACCTGGTCGGAAATAGGCGTTCTGTACTCTCTGTACATAGTTTCGCGTCTCTCGATACGCGGGGATGCCGTGAGCCCGGTCGACAGCACCCTCTCCCGCATTGTACGCCGCCAAGGCCAAATCCAGGTTGCCATTGTATCGTTCTAGCAACCACTTCAAATGCTTAACACCGGCGTCAATGTTTTGTTGCGGGTTGAACACGTCATAAGCACCATAGCGTTGTGCCGTCGTGGGAATCAACTGCATCAATCCGCCGGCACCCTTGCGGGAATACGCCCTTGGATTCCAGTTCGATTCCGTTTCGATCACCGCTCGGACCAGTGCAGGGTCCATTCGATGCCGGTCCGCCGCTTCCCGAACGAGCTTTTCGGTTCCGTCACGGCCGATGTCCATGGCCGGATGGTTGCTTCCCGAAAAAGAAGACTCGGCGGGAAGGTAGATGCTGGTGCGCGGCTTCGAGGCATTGAGCTTGGCTGTCAACGGCGGTTCCGCGTTTACAAAAAACGGCCGTCCCTCATCGTCAACGACCTTGGCGATCTGGCCGCTGGCGCCCCGCGCGAAAAAAGTCGCGCAAAGGACCAGCGTCGCTAGAAGAAGCCCTGCCGTGATTGCCGTGCGTTTTTTCATCAGCCTACCTTGGGAAAGGCAACAACAATTTTGGAGCCTGCTACTGAGTGGACAGTTTTCAACTTTACCGCGCAGCGGTCAATGTCCCTTCAGTACTAGGGCCGCCGCCGAGCGGTCTACCCTGGGGAGATCGCGTGGCGATGGCTCTTCTTGCGAAGTCGTGCTGGCGGGGATGCCGATCCGGCTACGGTCGCACGTACGACGACCCGGTTAGGGTCGTGGATGCAACGACCCGGTTAGTGCCGTAAATGAAAACGTATCCCCCCGGACACGCTTCTGGCGCCACGGGGATTATAGCAAGGGTTCGATCAAAGAGGGGACGCTCTCCAAGGCCACTTTTAGGCCAGCTGTGTCTTTTCCGCCAGCTTCGGCCAGGTCAGGTCTTCCCCCGCCTGACCCCCCTAGCCGTTTGGCCAGTGCCTGTATCAGCTTGCCAGCATGGACTTTAGCTGTCAGGTCTTTGGTAACCCCGGCGATCAGAGCCACCCTGCCATCTTCCGGCATTCCCAGAGCCACCACGCCGGAGCCCAGCTTCTGCCGCAGGCTGTCCACCAGTTGCCTAAGTCCTTCGCGGTCAACGCTTTCCACTTCAGCAGCGATCACCTTGACGCCCTTGACCATCTGCACCTTGGCCGCCAGCTCGTCGATCTGGCTGAGCGCCCCTTTGCGCTTCTGCGCCTCCAGCTCTTTCTCCAGGTGCTTGGCGGTCTGGGATAGCTTCTCAACCTGGGCCAGGATGGCGTCCTCCCCCACATTGAGCTGGCTGGCCAACTTCCGCAGGATTTGCGTTTGTTGCTGGTAGTACTCCAAAGCGCCGATACCGGTGACCGCCTCGATCCGGCGAACGCCGGCCGCCACGGATTCTTCGCTCACGATCTTTAGCACGCCGATGTCGCCGACGCGCTGCACGTGCGTCCCGCCGCAAAGCTCCTTCGAGTAGAACCCCCGAGCCGCTCGCGGATCGGGAATCGTCACCACCCGTACGTTGTGCTCCGGATACTTGTCCCCGAAGAAAGCCAAAGCGCCGGAAGCCAGTGCTTCTTCGAGCGACGTGACGTTCGTCTCGATCTCCGTGTTCAGCCGAATCTCGTCGTTCACCTGTTGCTCGATGTCACGCAGCTCTTCCGCATCCACGTGCGCAAAGTGCGAGAAGTCAAAGCGCAACCGCTCCGGCGCATTCAGCGAACCGGCCTGCTTCACATGCGTCCCCAAAAGGTTGCGCAGCGCCGCATTCACAAGATGCGTCCCCGAGTGGTTGCGGATAACTCGCTCCCGCCGCTCCGCGTCCGCCACCACTGCCACGCGATCGCCCACGCGAAGCGTTTCCTTCGCCAAGACTTTGTGCGCCACCAGCCCGGTCACGGGATAGAAAGCTCCAGTCACATCCGCGAGCAGTTGCGATTCGGAGTTGTCATAGAACGCTCCGGTATCCGCCACCTGCCCGCCCGACTCCGCATAAATCACGGTGCGGTCCAGAACGACCTCGCCGCTCTCCCCGGGAATCAGTTCGTTGACTGGTCCGAGCTTCGTGATAATCGCTTCAATCCGGCAATCCTTCGCCGTCGTGCCAAAATAAAAATCCGGCTCCGTCTTAAACGTCTCTGCCAGCTTCGTATACGCCGGATTCGCCGCTTCCTTCGCTCCACCCTTCCACGAAGCCCTCGCCCGTGTCCGCTGCTCCTGCATCGCACGCTCGAAACCCTCCCAATCAACAGAGAAGGTGGCGTCACGAACCACATCCTCTATGAAGTCTCGAGGCAAACCATAAGTATCGTAGAGTCTGAAAGCCTTATCACCAGCGTACCGTCCAACAATAAAAGGTGTGCCACGAAGCTGCTCTCTTGCCTGGTGCTCTATCAAAACCGGTTCGCGTAGTTCGTTCAGGTCCTCCTCGAGTTTCTTGAGCCCAATATTCACTGTACGACTGAAGCGTGTTTCCTCCTTGTCGAGAATATCGTTGACGCGTTCAGCGGTTTCCGCGAGTTCCGGATACGCACCAGCCATTAGTGTCCGCACGACGTCCGACATTTTGGATAGAAATGACGAAGGAGCTCCCAAAATACGCGAGTGTCGCAGCGCCCGACGAATGATTTTCCGTAAGACGTAGCCACGGCCTTCGTTTGAGGGAACAACACCGTCTGAGATCAGAAACGTTGCGGCGCGAGAGTGATCGGCAATAATGCGGAAGGACGCGGCGAGATCCGGTCGAGCCGTTAGCGTTGAACTGCAGAGTTTTTCAGCACTCTCGATAAGGGGGGTGAAGAGGTCCGTTTCATAGTTGGAGATGACGCGCTGGAGGACAGCAGCGACGCGTTCGAGGCCCATGCCTGTGTCTACGCAAGGCTTGGGCAGGGGATTCAGCTTGCCGCTGGCGTCACGGTTGTACTGCATAAACACCAAATTCCAGATTTCGACATAGCGACCGCAATCGCAGGGGAATTTGCAGTCAGCGTGGCCGAGGTCGGATGCCTCCGGTCCCATGTCGTAGTGAATCTCGCTACACGGCCCGCAGGGTCCGGTGTCCCCCATAGCCCAGAAATTGTCCTTCAGGCCGGGAATCGGAACGATCCGGTCAAGAGCGACGCCTTGTTGTTGCCAGAAGTGCCCAGCCTCCTTGTCTTCGCCAACGTCCACCAGCCAAGCGAGTTCGGCGCCTCCGAAAATAGTGACGTAGAGCTTTTCTTTCGAGATGTTGAACCACAGTGGCGAAGTAACCAGTTCCCATGCGTATTCGATCGCTTCCTTCTTGAAATAATCGCCGAAGGAAAAATTGCCAAGCATCTCGAAAAACGTGTGATGCCGCTTCGTAAAGCCGACGTTTTCGAGGTCGTTATGTTTNCCGCCCGCNCGCACGCACTTCTGCGNCGAAGTAGCCCGCGTGTAATCCCGTTTTTCCAGCCCGAGAAACACATCCTTGAACTGGTTCATCCCCGCATTCGTAAACAGCAGGGTAGCGTCGCCCTGCGGCACCAGCGATGAGCTCCGCACCCGCCGGTGCCCCTGGCCCTCAAAAAACCGCAAAAAGTTCTCGCGTATCTCGTTGCCCGTCAAGTCAGCCTCAGTTTTCCGGAGGATTCAATCACCAGATTATCGCAGACGCAGCATAGCCCCGCAATGAAACCAGAGGCGAGTAGCGGATCAGTTTCCGATGGTCTGATTCCACAACCAGGTCCGAGCACCGATGAGAAGTATGCCGACGGTTGGGCGCAAAACTCAGTATCGCGCGCGACCACCTGACATGTCGAATACCGCCCCGGTATTAAACTCGCTGGCAGCGGAGCAAAGCCACAAAACCATTCCTGCGACCTCAGCGACATTTCCCAGACGCTTTAGAGGGCTTGCTGCAATCATCTCATCTACAACCTCATGGCCCAGTCGTCGGATGAGGTCTGTGTCGATGGGACCGGGCGCCACGCAGTTTACGCGAATGTCGCCGTCGTTAACCTCGCGCGACAGCGCCTTTGTGAACGCAATTACCCCCGCGCTCGCAGCCGAATATGCCGCAAGGTTCGGTAATCCTTCCTTGCCTGCAAGCGAACCCAGATTGACAATCCGGCCCCGTCCCGCGAGCCGCATGAATGGGAGAATTTGACGAGTCACCTCAAACACACCAACTAGGTTGACCTGAAGGATGTGTTGCCATTCACTAGCCTCGAACTGCGCGAACGGCTTGTATCTCCCGAGGTATCCCGCGTTGTTTACAAGGATGTCGAGCCGTAGCGAATGTTTGGCCATTAGAGCAAGGGCATTTGCGATCTCATCGGCCTTCGTAACATCGACGGTCAGGGAGTGCGCGCCTTCGAGTTCGACCGGATCGACGTCCCAAATCCAAACTTGTGCGCCGGAGCGTACGAATTGTGCCGCGATAGCCCTGCCAATCCCCCTGGATCCGCCGGTTACTATTGCCGTTTGGCCGGAAAAATCGTAATAGATTTCCATGGTGGTCTCCGAACCCGGGGATTATTGGCGAAAAATCCTCATTTCGCCACTGAATTGAGCGCAAGCGAACGATATACGCTCTTACCGAAAACTGACCCATAATCCAGTGCCGATAGGCTCTGCTGGTCTCCGCTCCGCCCTGCGTTCAGACAAAAGCCAAGAATTTGACATAACATAGCGCTTGCACACCACATCGAGTGGAGGGATTTCATGGGCGAGATGGTTCAGTTCAAGCGGCCGGACGGAAAGACCTGCCCAGGCTATTTGGCAACCCCCAAATCAGCATCGGGCGCGGCCGGGTTTGTTTGCATTCAGGAGTGGTGGGGGCTCAACGATCAAATCAAGAGGACCGCCGACCGGCTTGCCGAAGCGGGCTACCGGGCGCTCGTGCCGGACCTCTACCGGGGCAAGATCGCCAAGGCTGCGGACGAGGCAAGCCACTTGATGACGAATCTCAATTTTCCCGATGCCGCCGAGCAAGATATTCGCGGCGCAGTGCAGTACCTGAAGCAAAGCTGCAAGAAAGTGGCAGTGGGCGGTTTCTGTATGGGCGGCGCGCTGACGATTCTCTCTGCCGTGCGCGTGCCGGAGATGGACGCCGGCGCATGCTTCTACGGCATCCCGGATCTACCCACCGACGAATTGAAAAAAATCAAGATTCCTCTGATTTGCCATTTCGCGAACCGTGACGGCCACTGGACGCCCGCCAAAGTGAATGAACTCGAAGCCGCGCTCAAGCAATCCAAATCTCAATTCGAGATCTATCGCTACGACGCCCAGCACGCCTTTATGAACGAAGCCCGCCCCGATGTCTACCATGCCGCCAGCGCCAAGTTAGCCTGGGACCGCACCCTAAAGTTCCTGAACACAGCCCTCAAGTAGCCGGTCGCCCACCACTTTGGTGCCCTATCGCTCTCCGTCCAGATCATGCTTACTACCCGCGACGACGGACCGACCTGACACGAATGCGCAGCTGTTGCGCTGCCCTATTCCGGCTCTACCTCCGGCACTTCTTCTCTTTCAACCGCCTTCAATTCCCGCCGCACCACGTCCGCCGAAAACCCCGCCCGCAGCAAGCTCCTGTAGATGGAAGCCATTTTCTTCTCATCGATTTCGCCGCGATACGCCCGCAGCTTCCGCTCGATCCGCTGTCGGACCATCGCGTCCTCATCGGTTTCCTTGGCCGCTTCTTCCAGCGCCGTCGCGATGTGCTGGTCCGGAACCCCGCGTGCCCGCAGATCGCGCGCAACACGAAACTTCCCCTGCTTGCGACCCGCGGTCCGCTGCCGCGCGAACTGCTTCGCATAACGCGCGTCATCGATCTGACCATTTTCCTTCAAACGCGCCATCACCAGTTGCACCAGCAGCTTGTTATCGCACCGTCGCTCTAGTTTCTGCTTCATTTCATGCA
>JGI12635J15846_10002391_pt1 | contig 16405 bp, 9 predicted proteins | sample BlaSpr_A8_OM2_M2_FD_15846 | JGI IMG/M metagenome (IMG submission 15846) | reverse complement strand
GAGTGGGAGGCGGGACGGGCGATTCGGTGCGATCTGGTGGAACCGGGCGCGCCGAGCTTAGGGGATGTGGGGATTTCTGCTCTCGCTGACTCTGCCGAGCTTCGCTCGGCTGGACGGCCNGGGACGGCCGTCCCTAGGCGAGATGGGCGGGATGGAGTGCCTGCCCCTACGCGAGCATGGGTGGAAGCGGCTTCGCGGATTGATGAGGTGGTGGTTACTTTTTTTGCGGCGCCTCATTCTTATACCACGGACGATATTGTTGAGATTTCGGCGCATGGGTCGCCGGTGGTTCTGCGGCACATTGTCGAGCTGTCGCTTGCCGGCGGGGCGCGGTTGGCGGAGCCGGGCGAGTTTACCATGCGCGCGTTTCTTAATGGGCGGCTTGATCTGACGCAGGCGGAGGCGGTACGGGATCTGATCGATTCGCAGACGCTTTTTCAGGCTAAGGTGGCGGCGCAACAACTGGAGGGCGCGCTATCGAATCGATTGAAGCCTATTAAACAGAAGTTAGTGGATTTGATTGCGCTGCTGGAGGCGGGTATTGATTTTGCCGAGGATGATGTGTCGGTGGCGGCGGACGCTACGATTGTTGAGCGGATTGGATGCGTGAAGGCGCCACTGCTGGAGCTGGCGGCTAGTTTTACTTTTGGAAAGATTGTGCGTGAGGGGTTGACGCTGGCGATTGTGGGGCGTCCGAATGTGGGGAAGTCGAGTTTGTTTAATCGGCTGGTGGAGCGGGAGCGGGCGATAGTTACGGCGCAGCCGGGGACGACGCGGGACTTAGTCAGCGAGACGGTGGCGATCGGTGGAATTCCTGTGGAACTGGTGGATACAGCGGGGATCAGGCGGGCGCTGGACGAGGCGGAGAGTATTGGGATCAAGAAGTCGATGGAGGCGCTGGCGGATGCCGATTTAGTGCTGGTGGTTATTGATGCTACGGAGGATTGGTTGGAGGAAGATAGGGAGTTGCTGAGTCTGATTAAGGGCAGGGCGGCGATTTTGGTGGAGAATAAGAGCGATTTGGTGAGCGCTGCCGGGCTTCGCCCGGCCTGGACGGCCGAGGGCGGCCGTCCCTACTTGAGTTCGGCGGACGCGGACAAAGCGGTGCTTCACATTTCTACTTCGGCGGTTACTGGGGAGGGGATTGCTGAGTTGCGGGCGGCTATTCTTGGGCATATTGGTGGGGAGTCCGGCGGGCAGGGGGAATCGGGCTTTCTAACCAGCGTTCGTCATCAGAAACTTGTTGGTGATGCGCTGATTGCGCTGCGGGCGGCGATTGCGGCGGTGGGATTACGGGTTCCGCATGAGATGTTGCTGCTTGACCTATACGGAGCGCTGCGGCCGCTTGACGAAATAACGGGGGCGACTACGAGCGACGACATACTTAACCTTATTTTCGGGACGTTTTGTATTGGGAAGTAAGCGCCGCGATGAGATGTGCGGATCGGGGCGATTATAAAAAGCGGATCCCCGGGCGGGTCACGACAAGATCGCATGCAGGAGAGAACCTGACCTCAGCGCCTAAAGGCGAGGTCGAAACAAAGCTTTTATCAGAGCGCTGAAGCGCTGCGCCACCAAAAGCAGAGGCTGTCTTTACTGGACCTACGGGTCCTGTTTGCGGCACGGCTGAAGCCGGCCCTACCCCAACCCGATGGCTTTTAGTGGAGGCGGCCGTAGCGGGCGTCCAGGGCCAGGTTTAGTTCCAGGACGTTGACTCGGGGTTCGCCCAGGAATCCCCATTGGCGATTCTCTGAATTGGCTTGGACGAGTTGTGCTACTTCGGCTTCGGGAATCTTGCGCTCGGAGGCTACGCGGTGGATCTGAAACTCGGCTGCAGCTGGCGAGATATGCGGATCGAGTCCCGAAGCGGAGGTGGTCACCAGATCGACGGGGACGGGGGTTCCGGGATTTTCGGCTTGCAGTTTTGTAACGTCTCCGTTGACGCGAGCGATCAGCTGGGCGTTGGTGGGGCCGAGGTTGGAACCGCTGGAGGCGCTGGCATCATAACCCGCGGCGCCGGCGGCGGAGGGGCGGGAGTGGAAGTAGCCTGGTCCGGAAAAGGGCTGGCCGATCAGGCGCGAGCCAACTACGGTTCCATCTTTTGCTTTGATGAGTTCGCCGTTTGCCTGTTGGGGGAAGAATAGCTGGGCGAGTCCGGTGATCAGGAGGGGGTAGAGGATTCCCAAGAGGACGGTGGTTGCGATGGTCATAAGTACGGCGGTGATGAGATTTTTTTTCATGGCCTTCTCGTTTCGTGTGTCTGTCGTCCCTCCGCGACTTGGATCATTGGTTTTGCTTTACCCAGCGCTTACGCGCTGGGCTAAGCTCGGTCGCCCCTTCGGGGCTGGACTTAGCAGTGTCATATCAGCTTGACTCCGGTGATGAACATGTCGATCAGCTTGATGCCGATGAATGGGACCACGAGGCCACCGAATCCGTAGACGAGGAGGTTACGGCGGAGCAGGGATTCGGCGCTCATGGCTTTGTAGGCGACTCCGCGTAACGCCAAGGGAATGAGGGCGACGATGATCAGGGCGTTGAAGATGACCGCCGAAAGGACCGCCGACTGCGGCGTCTGGAGGTGCATGATGTTGAGCGCATTCAAGACGGGGAAAGTTCCGGCAAACATGGCGGGGATGATGGCGAAATATTTGGCGACGTCGTTGGCGATGGAGAAGGTGGTGAGGGCGCCGCGAGTCATCAATAACTGTTTGCCGATGGCGACGACTTCGATGAGCTTGGTGGGATTCGAATCGAGGTCGACCATGTTGCCGGCTTCTTTGGCGGCTTGGGTGCCAGTGTTCATGGCCACGCCTACGTCGGCCTGAGCGAGGGCGGGAGCGTCGTTGGTGCCGTCTCCGGTCATGGCCACAAGTTTGCCGTCGCCTTGCTCGCGACGAATCAGATCCATCTTGTCTTTGGGAGTTGCTTCGGCCAGAAAGTCATCGACGCCGGCCTCGCGCGCGATGGCCGCGGCGGTGAGTGGATTGTCGCCGGTGATCATGACGGTCTTGATGCCCATGGCGCGGAGTTGATTGAAACGCTCGCGCATGCCGCCTTTGACGATGTCTTTGAGGTAGATGACACCGAGGGCGCGCTGATTTTCGGCGACGATGAGGGGGGTTCCGCCGGAGCGCGCGATCTGCTCGACGCTGGCCTGAATTTCGCGCGGGAGCGAAGTGTCGAACTGGCGGAGATACTTGACGATGGCATCGACCGATCCTTTGCGAATCTCGCGGCCGTCGAGGTTAACGCCGGACATGCGAGTTTGTGCGGTAAAGGGGACGAAGACGGCTTCGTGGGAAGACAGTTCGCGGCCGCGCAGGTTGTATTTTTCTTTGGCGAGGACGACGATGGAGCGGCCTTCGGGGGTTTCGTCGGCGAGCGAGGAAAGTTGGGCGGCGTCGGCCATTTCGGCGTCGGTGATGCCGGGGGCCGCGATGAATTCGGCCGCCTGGCGGTTGCCGAGGGTGATGGTTCCGGTCTTGTCGAGAAGCAAGGTGTTGACGTCTCCGGCGGCCTCGACCGCGCGACCGGACATGGCGAGGACGTTGTGTTGGACTAGACGGTCCATGCCGGCGATGCCGATGGCGGAGAGCAGGCCACCGATGGTGGTCGGGATGAGACAGACGAGCAGGGAGACGAGGACGAATACAGTTTGGGGCGATCCGGAGTAGATGGCGAAGGGCTGGAGGGTAACGACGGCGAGCAGAAAGATGATGGTTAGGCCAGCCAAGAGAATGTTAAGCGCGATTTCGTTCGGAGTCTTCTGGCGCTCGGCGCCTTCGACCAAGGCGATCATGCGATCGAGGAAAGTTTCGCCGGGGTTGGAGGTGATGCGAACTTTGATTATGTCGGAAAGTACGCGGGTGCCACCGGTGACGGCGGAGCGATCGCCTCCGGCTTCGCGGATGACGGGGGCGGATTCGCCGGTGATTGCGGATTCGTCGACCGAGGCGACGCCTTCGATGACTTCGCCATCGCCGGGGATAAATTCACTGGCGGCAACCATCACGATATCGCCGGAGCGCAGGTTCGAACTGGGTACGGTTTCTGTGGCGCCATTGGCGAGCAAGCGTTTGGCGACGGTTTCGGAGCGAGCTTTACGCAGGGTGTCGGCTTGGGCTTTGCCGCGGCCCTCGGCCATGGCTTCGGCGAAATTCGCGAACAGGACGGTGAACCAGAGCCAGAGGGTGATCTGGAGATTGAAGGCGAAGCTCTGCTGCTCACGAAACAGCAGCAAGGTGGTGACCACGCTGCCGACCTCGACCACGAACATGACGGGATTCTTCATCATGGTGCGGGGATCGAGCTTGACGACGGCATCGACGAGCGCGCGCCGGATAATTTTTGCATCCCACAGACTCTTGCTTTTTTTCTCTGCCATGTTTTTCTTCAGACGCTGTGCGTCAAAAATTTCTACTTAGAAAGTTTTTCCTGCCATCATCAGCAGGTGTTCGAGTACCGGCCCCAGACTGAGGGCGGGGAAAAATGTGAGGGCCCCGACGATGACGATCACGGACACCAGCAAAAGGGAAAACAGAGGAGTGGTGACCGGGAACGTTCCGGCGGAAGCGGGGACTACTTTTTTCTTCGCCAGGCTGCCGGCAATTGCTAGCATGGGAATGATCATGAAGAAGCGCCCGAGGAGCATGGTGGCGGCGCCGACTGCGTTATACCAGAGCGTGTTGCCGTTCAAGCCGCCGAATGCGGAACCGTTGTTGCCCGCCATGGAGGTGAAGGCATAGAGGATTTGGGTCAAGCCGTGTGGACCTGCATTGCTGATGCTCGATGTGCCAAATCCTTCGACCGATGAAATGCCGGTGAGCACGAGAATGACGAGCGGGAAAACCAGCGTGACCAGCATGGCCATCTTCACGTCGTAGGCTTCAATCTTCTTGCCCAGATACTCGGGGGTGCGTCCGACCATGAGGCCGGCGATAAAGACGGAGAGAACGACATAGATCAGGATGCCGTAGAGGCCGGCGCCCACTCCGCCAAAAACGGTCTCGCTGAGCATGATGTTGACGAGGGGAATCATTCCTCCGAGGGGAGTGAAAGAATCATGTTGGCCGTTGATGGCGCCGCAACTCGCGTCCGTGGTGACGGTGGCGAAGAGGGCGGAATTGGCGATGCCAAAGCGCACTTCCTTGCCTTCCATGTTGCCGCCCGGTTGTTGCGCGGTGGCATGCTGGTCGACGCCATGCAGCAGGGGATTGCCTCTGGCCTCGGCCCAGTAAGCCGTTGTCACTCCACATAGAAACAGAACCGCCATCGCCGCCCAGACGGCCCAGCCATGACGCTGTGATCCAGTCATTCGACCGAGGGTGTACGTAAGACCGGCGGGAATGGCGAAGATGGAAAGCATCTGGAGGAGGTTGCTGAGCGGTGTGGGATTCTCAAAGGGATGGGCGCTGTTGGCGCCGAAGAATCCGCCGCCATTGGTGCCGAGCATCTTGATTGCCTCTTGCGAAGCAACCGGCCCTTGCGCGATGGTCTGGCTGGTGACAGTGTCCATCACGGGCTTGCCATCGGTCCCAACCATGGGCTTGCCGTCGGTTCCGGTCTTCTGCACCTGTTGCGATTCGACTAGCGTGGCGGTGTCGTAGGGCTTGAGGTTCTGCACGACTCCCTGCGACACCAGGAGGAGCGCGTAGACGATGCAGGCCGGCAGCAGCACCCACAAAGTCGAGCGGGTCATATCGACCCAGAAATTACCGATGGTTTCTTTTTCCTTGCGGGCGATGCCGCGAACGAATGCAATCGCCAGCGCGATCCCCACCGCGGCCGACGTGAAATTATGGTAGGCCAGACCAGCCATCTGCGTGAGATAGCTCATGGCCGACTCGCCAGAATAGTTCTGCCAGTTCGTGTTGGTGGTGAAAGACGCGGCGGTGTTGAAAGCCAGCGCCTGAGCGACTGCCCCGAACTTCTGCGGATTCCACGGCAGGAACTGCTGGGCGCGCTCGATCACGTAGAGCAGCAGCATGGAAGCGCCGCTGAACAGAAGCATGGTGAAGGCGTATTCCGTCCAGCGCATCTCGTGCTCTTCATCGACGCCGGTAAGGCGATAGAGCAAGCGTTCGACGGGGCGAAGTACGGGATCGAGAAAAGTGCGTTCACCGCTAAACACTCTGGCCATGAAGACCCCGAGCGGCTTGGTGATCGCCAGGATCAGGGCCAGGAACACGAAGATCTGTAGCCAGCCATTGCTTGTCATTTCAGAATTTCTCCGGTCGCAACAGGGCGTAGAGGAGGTACACCATCAGCCCAGCGCTAATAATCAGCATGACGATCGATTCAGCATTCATAGTTGTTTGCCGCCTTCTCGCCGCAGGCGATTTTCGGTGTTTTTAAAGTGCATTCCCTCAGCGGCTAAACCGTTTTGCTGAAAAACTCCGATCTCGGCGCGCAGCCCCTAAACGGGGGCTTCTGATTCGTAAGAGCTTGCGCTATCGCGAAAGCGATACCCTGATACGAACGCGAGTTTTTCAGCAAACTGTAAAGCCACATTAATGTGCGACAAGTTCAGCGAATGCGATCGCAGAACTTCACATAAGCGAGCGACAGTGCGAAGAAAGCCATGGTTGCGACGACAAAGATTACATCCTGCATGCTCGATCTCCTCCGCTCATGGTGCGCATGAGGATGAACCATTGTCATGCGCCCCGCGAGGCGGTTTTCGCGATCTTTCAAATTAGATTCGGCGCCCCATAAGAAGGGGGTAAACAGTTCGTAAGGATTCCATAAAGAAAAAGGAACCAGCTGGGAGAATTCTAGAAACGTAGCGAGCTGCCCGCCGGGCAGCTCGCAGGCGCTGCTAGAACTTCACCAGGATGTCGATATCGACAATGGACTCGTCCCGGCGCAGATCTGGGAACCAGACGCTGCTCGTACTGCCGGGGCTACCGCAAGCGGTTTCCGCGGCACTGAGTGTCTCTTGCATGGACGAATTCCCGTTCAGGCAGGCAAAGTACTCGGGAAATCCGTTATTGGTGTAAGGCACGCCCCCCGGACCTGGCGGCGTAATTCCGCCGTGACCAGTCCAATACGGCACACTGGCGTGACGGTAGTCGTACTCCCATCGGAAAGTGAGCCACTGCCTGGGCATGTAATCGAATGTGAACGAAGAATCCCAGGCCTTGAATGGGTCTCCGGGATTCCCGGTAAAGTAGGGCGCGTTGATGGCGGCGGAAGGGGCGGTTTCGCCGTTAATCGGAGGATCTAGGACGAGATAACGTCCGGGATTGTTGATTTGGCCACCGCCGACGGTAACTCCGAACAAATCCTTCTTGAACCACATGCGGTTGTAAAGCATGTAGCCGACAAAGCTTTGCTTAGGATCGATTCCGCCCTGCGGGAAATTGGCGCTCGGCGCCGCCAGCGCATCTTTCCTGTCGCCGTGACAGCTCACGCCAGCCAAGGTGGCCGTGCTGGGGCCAAATTCGCAACCCAGATCGCCGGTGAACGAGAACGCCATCTTGTCGAGGGTGTGCCCGGGCCGGTCGAAATACTTGACCTCAATACTGTTGTCGGTATGAATGCGGCCTCGATTCGGTATGTAGAGATCGTCGTGGCCGAGGCCGTAATTGTTGGAGATGATATTCACCCAGGGTCTCGGGGTCCACTTGATCTGCCCACCCAGACCTTTCCTCGAATTGGCCGAGCCATAGGATTGCCAGCCATTGATGAACCAGGGCTCAATCTTTAAGTGGGGAGTGGGAAAAATCTGCACCCGCAGTCCCTCGAAAAACCATGGCGTGTTGGAAGAAACATAGGAAGGCTGATAAGCCCAGTTATCGGCGTTGTAATAGCTGAACAGACCGATGTACGACAAGAAAATTCCCGCGTCGACGTTGATTCCGTTCAACGCGTTAATGTGGTAGCCACCATAGGCCTCCGCGATGTAGCGATCGGCAGTGTCGAGGTCCCACTGGCCCTTTGCCGGGCTGGGATCGTTGCGTGGAGTGGTTGCGGAATACATGCCAAACTGCGTCATGAAACGGGCGCGAACGTTGTCGAGGTGGAAGTCGCCGCCGATGCCGAGCTGCTCCAACTGGATTTCGTTGGCGCGAAATATTTCGCTCGACCCGCCTATCGAGTTGTCAATCGGCTTGTTGAAATCGTAGTTGTAGGTAATATCGGCCCGGATTTCCGGGGTGAAGAATTTCGAATCGAAAGCAGTGTCCTTGTTGCGTGGGTTGCCATTGAGCCAGGTCCAGTCCCAGTCGGAGAAAGGTTCGATCTTTTCCTTTTTCGTGGCCGCGGCTGGGTCGGTTGAGGTTTGCGCGGCCATGGCTTGCGCGGGGAGGGCTGCGGATGTGGTGGTTGCTGCGACTGCGGGTGCGCCCTCTGGTGTTCTCAGGGGTGTTACCGCCAACAAAGGCGCCTCGGGCGCTGGCGTGCGGCTCTTCAGTTCTGCTTCGAGCAATTCGATGCGCGCCTTCATGGCTGCCAACTCTTTGGCGATATCGGCGGTGCTGGCGGGATCTGGTGCGGCGGCGGGGCGAGTGGAGGATACGTCTGGCGATGCTCCAGTCGACGGGGCCGACGACGCACCGGTTACGGCGGCGGGTTCGTGGAGGGCAGCCACTTTTGCCGGAGCGTCGGGTTGCGCCGCGGTTTGCGCGTAAGAGCGGGAAGCGTTGGAGAGCGCAAGAACCAAGATAAGCGCCGCGGGGAAAGTTAAAATCGCTGTGGCTTTACGCACGAGAGCTTTTGTATTTTTCAAGATCGCGTCCTTTTCCGGTCCGAAGGAGGACCGGTTTCTTTCAATGATGGTTTCCACTTTGAGTCAAGGGACAAATTGCTTTTGTCGGCCAAATCACCATCACATCCGAAAACGCATAAAGGCCGCCTAAAAAATTCATAAAGAGCGCATAAAGATTTCGACGATATTTTCTTATTTCATGCATTGGACTTTTCGATCATTGCGGTTGGGCAGTCACTTCCGGCGGGCCCAGGAAGGCTGGGAGATCGCGGGATACGCTAGCGGTTGAAAGTTTGCTGGAAAACTCCGATCTCGGCGCGCAGCCCCTAAAGGGGCATTTGATTCCGAAGAACTACGGCATCGCTAAAAGCGATACCCGGATACGAAACAAAGCGATACGCTGATACAAAACGCGAGTTTTTCAGCAATCTGTGAAGCCGGCGAGAGGATTCGATCTAGATGCGGGTCCTGATCATTGAAGACGAAATTCGGCTGGCGGCGAATATTGCTGCGGCGCTCCGGCAGGGGGCTGGGGTGGCGGTGGATTGTTCGCACAATGGGCGCGAGGGGTTGGCGCTCACGGAAGCGGAGCATTACGATCTCCTGCTGCTGGACTTGATGCTGCCGGCCCTTGATGGGCTGAGTATTGTGCGGCGGGTTCGGGCGCGCGGGGATCGTACGCCGATTCTTGTGCTGACGGCTCGGGACGAACGGAGCCAGGTGGTGACGCTTCTGAATGCCGGGGCTGACGACTATCTGACGAAGCCGTTCGATCTGGGCGAACTGATTGCGCGGGTGAAAGCGCTGATACGGCGTGGAAAGGGCGCGGCGGATTCTTTGCTGACCGTAGGACGGCTCAGTATGAATGCGGTTGAGCAGACGGTGCGATGCGGCGGGCAGTTGATCGATCTTTCTCCCACGGAGTATCGAATTCTGGAGTACCTGATGTTTCGCCCGCGGGCGATTGTGTCGAAGCGGGAGCTGCTGGAGCATCTTTACGATTACACGTGGGAACATCACTCGAACGTGATCGAAGCGCACGTCTCGAACCTGCGGAAGCGATTGCGGACGGCGGGTGAAGAGGCGACGGTGGAGACGGTTCGGGGGCGTGGTTACAGGCTGGAAGCTCCGGAACCGAAGTTGTGAGAATGCGATCGCTGACACGGCGGCTGATTGTTGGAGTGTTGCTGGCGGAGTTGTCGTGCGCGGCGGGATTTGCCGTGGTGGCGATCGTGCATGAGATGCATGTGCGGCGTCGAGCCTTTGACATCATGTTGCGCGGGCGCGCGGACTCACTGCTCGGAGCGGTGCAGGACGCGGACGATCCCGAGGCAAACGTGACGGTGGACAGGAGCGAACTTGTGCTCCCGGCGGAGGATATTTATGAGGTGTTGAGTCCGACCGGGCGGGTGTTGGGGGAGTCGGAGAATGGGGACGCGCGGGCGCTGCGCGGGCTGGCGGCGTCGCAGAAAGCTGGATACTTCGAAATCAGGGTGGGCAGAGTTCATTATCGGGTGCTTCGTACGCAAGGCGTACGGGTGATTGACCGGCTGGAGAATGGCGGGACGCGGCGGCCGGTGGTGCTGATTTATGGGGCTCCGATGCGGCATCTTTTTCGTGAGGTAGTGGAAGCGGCCCGCTTTTATGTGCTGACGAGCGTGCTGTTGCTGGCGGTAACGGGAGCGGTGCTGGCGTGGCTTTTGGGGCGATGGCTCTCGCCATTGCGTGAGCTTGCGCTGAGTGCATCGCGGGTATCGGTTTCATCGTGGGAGTTCGCGCCCACGGAGAATGCGCTGCGAACGCGCGAATTGAATCCGATTATTTTGTCGATGCGGCAGTTGCTTGCGGGATTGCGGGAAGCATTCGAGCGGCAGCGGCGCTTCACGGGCGATGCGGCACATGAGCTGAAGACGTCGGTTACGCTGCTGAAGTCGAGTCTGCAACTGTTGACGATGGGGCGGCGAAATGCGGAGGAATATGAAGCGGGGCTGGGGGATCTAACCATCGACATCCAACGGATGGAAGAACTGACGGAGCGGATGCTCGCGCTGGCGCGAATTGAGGAGGAGGGAGAAAAACCGGCGGAGGTGGTTGATCTGGGGATGACGGTGCGGTCGCTGGCCGAGCGGCTGAAGCCGTTAGCAGGGGCGAAACAGGTGACGATTGGCGTCATCGCGGACGGGGCATGTCTGGTGAGTGTGCAGGCGAGCGATGCGGAGATTTTGAGTTCGAATCTTTTGATGAATGCGGTGCAGCACAGTCCGGCGGGGGCGGAGGTTAGGGTCTCTTTGACGGCGCAGGATGGAATGGCGGAGATGCGAGTGGTGGATCAGGGAGATGGAATTCCGGAGAGCGCGTTGCCGCACATTTTCGAGCGCTTCTACCGCACCGACGCGTCACGCAGTCGGCAAAGCGGCGGAACTGGGTTGGGATTGGCGATATGCAAGGCGATCGTGGAGCGGTCGCGCGGGACGATTGCGGTGGAGAGCGCCACGGGCCGAGGGACGTGGATTATTGTCAGGCTGCCGACGGTGGTGTGATTCGGCGTGTTGCCGCCCACTCTTCGCGAAAGAGCCGCGAAGAATGGGACACCCTCGGCTTTGGTTGTGCACCCGAAGGGCTCTATTTTGTTGTGCTAACAGATTCAGCAAATCTTAAGGTCGAGATGATAGAAGGTAGGACGTAAGCACATCTCAGGCGGACAGGGAAAATTTATGGATATCGTCAACCGATCACTTTTTGTCGGGAGCAGGCTACTGGGCGCAATCGCCGTTTGCGGCGGGATGCTGGCAGTTGCCCCGGCCGTTGCACAACAGCCATATCAGATATTGGATCACTGGAAAATCGGCGGCACGGGCGGTTGGGATTATCTGCTGGCCGACTCCGCTAACCATCTTGTTTATGTTACGCATGGGCCGCGGGTGGAAGTGATCGATACGGATACGGGCAAAGCCGTGGGGGCGATTACGGGGATGAAGGGCACGCACGGCGTTGCGCTCGATGGGCAAGGGAAATTCGGCTACATCAGCGACGGCGGGAGCAACAACGTGGTGGTATTTGATCGGCATAACTTTCAGACTGTTACGACGATCGCAGCCGGCACTAACCCGGATGGAATCGTGTTTGATCCGTCGACTAAGAGCGTGTGGGCCTTCAACGGGCGCAGCAGTAACGTCACGGTGATTGATGCGACGACGAACCAGGTGGTCGCGACGATCGATGTTCCGGGGAAGCCGGAGTTTGCGGTTGCGGATGGCCGCGGTTCGATCTATGACAACATCGAGACGGCCAACGAGATTGTGCGCTTTGATGCGAAGGCGCGGAAAATAACGGCGACGTGGAAGCTCGAGAATTGCGATTCGCCGTCTGGGCTGGCCATGGATCGCGAGCATCGGAAGCTGTTTGCGGTTTGCGATGGGAAGAAAATGGCGGTGGTCGATGCGGACAGCGGGAAGCCGATTGCGTCGCCGGAGATTGGCCAGGGGCCGGACGCGGCGAACTTCAGCGCGAAGCATCAGCTGGCGTTCAGTTCGAATGGAGCGGGCACGTTGACGGTGGTGGATGCGGCGAACGGATATAAAGTGCTCGAAGATCTGCCGACGGCGCGCGGGGCGCGCACCATGAGTTACGACGACGTGAAGGATCGCGTTTATCTGGTGACGGCGAAGTTGGGGCCGGCTCCGGAGGCGACGGCGCAGATGCCGCATCCGCGGCCTACGGTGCTGCCGGATAGTTTTGAAGTGATTGTGGTGGGGCGGAAGTAAGCGAGGGTGGTGGAAAAGCCGTTTGCTGGCGGCGGATGCGCCCGCAGCGCCTAAAGGCGCAGTTAGACAATAGTGCTTTATGGCAGCGCCCTGTAGCGCTGCGCCACCCAAAGGCTAAGGACAAAGCAGGAAGGGTTGGTCGCGCTGGCGACTTGACGCGCGCCCCTGCGCGGCGCCTAAAGGGGTATTTGAAGGCGGCGGACTTACGGTATCGCTAAAGCGATGCCCCGATACGAAGATCGGACGCCTGAACGAAACTCGGGCGAGAGGTATTGAGAGATCTTTTGGCGACGCCGCGTCGCGACCTTACGGCTTAGCCTCGTCGGGTTGCTTCTGCTCGACTTGCGGCGTGGCTGGTTCTTTCGGTCCTAGCAGAACCTGAATGCCGACGTATGCGATCCAGCTGGGCTGGCCGTTGGAGACGGAGATGGTTTGGAAGCTGCGGCCTCCCATGAGCAACAGGTTCAGCGTCTTCGCTTTGTTGAGGGCCTGCCTTCCACCCAGGCCAATTGTGGTTTCGCGCTGCTTGGGATAGCCGGTGGCGAATTGTCCTACTCCCAGGCCGGGGGGAATCCGGTTGGCGTCCTGCGCGTCGTAGAGTTCGAGGTAAGCCTCGGTGCGATCACTGAACTCATGGCCGACAAGGAGGCCACGGCCCCAACTTTGGGGGACGGAGTGGTTTCCGAAGTTATAGCCGACCTCGCCTAACAATCGAATGGGCCCGATGCGGCCGTTGACTTCGAGGGGAAGAAAGAATGTGGGACCGGCGGCGACCAATCCGCGCTCGACGGCGCGCGTTGGGTTGTTGAGAAACAATTGCGGATAGGTTGATACGCTCAGGTTGACTAACGATTCGGAAGAGTCTTCTTCTCCGGGCGAGTCGCCGGAGGCGGAGGCGGGTCGAGTTTGATCCGGATGATGGCCGAAGACCGCCGGCAGTCCAGTGCCGAAGCGATCCTTGAGCCAAGGATCTTTCGGATGATGCTCGTAGAAACGCCACTTGATCCCGAGAAGACTTTCGCCGAGGCCGGTAATTACCTGGCCTTGGACTGCCGGTGTGGACGGGGTTGCGGGCTGGGGGCGAGTTTCTTCGATGGCGATGGGAAGTTCGTACTTCAACTGAATGCGGTCGCCCAACCCGTAGTTGATATCGAAGTCCGGGATCTGATAGGCACCGGCCGCGGGGTTGCGATCGCCGATCCAGCCGAAGTTAATTTCCCAATGCTTGTTGCCGGGAGTTTCGGGATCGTCGGTGCGGAATGGCGGTCCGCCCTGGGCGTGGGCGGTGACAGCAAGTAAAAGGGAGATGGAAAACAACAGCGCGCAGATATATAGGCCGGATTGGAACCCACATAGTTTTGCTTGGGTTGAGCACCTCGAGTCAGGACCAACGGACATTCAATGATGGTATCGAGGGTAGCTTAATTGTGGCTGAAGAGTTTCTTTCTTTTGGGGAAGGCGGTCGTTGGGCGCGCGGAAGTCGACCTCAGCAGCTAAAGCCGGTGGTGAAAAGAAGCCTTTTATCGCAGCGGTGAAGCGCTGCGCCACCCAAAAGCCAGGACAAAATCGAGTTTTTCCGTAACCTCTGGAACTCGTGCCCTTCCCGAAGCCCGATCGAATGGGAGCTTCTTAGCGAACTGTTCATGAGCTCCACTGGATTGTGGTGTAGGAGCGTGGGGGTAATTCTAGTTTTGTGCTGGTGGCGGTGGTTGAGGGTTTGTCGGCGGGCTGAGGAACGACTCGCTGCGGGGCTTCGAAACTGTTGGAGGCTTTTAGGTCGGCGCCGGTTAGGACGGTGGAGGTTAGGATTCGGCTGGGAGTGCGGTCCTGCCAATTGATTTCTACCGCATGAGAGTTTTGCAGATCGCGATTGAGGAGGAAGAGAGAGAGTTTGCCATCGTCGGGGTTTAGAGTGCCAGTGACGTCGAGGTAGGGGACCTGGCCCATTCCTGCCACTTCGTAGGTGGGCGAGGTGACTAGCAGGTTGAGCACGTTGCCGCGCGCGAATTGCAGGGCCCAACTGTAGGGATAGTAGATGGTCTGGCGGAAGAGACCGTTGGCGTTGGTCATGATTGGGGCGATTACGTTAACTAGCTGCGCGAGGCAGGCGATTTTGATGCGGTCGGCGTTGCGGATCAGGGTGTTGAGAATTCCTCCTACTAAGAGCGCATCTTCGAGGTTGTAAATTTCTTCGAGAAGATGCGGAACTTCGTGCTCGTGTCCGTTCATGGCGTCGCCTCGGCGGGCGCGATACCAGACATTCCATTCGTCGAAAGAGAGCCAGAGTTTTTTGGGCGAACGCTTGTGGCCGCGGACTAAATCGCAGACGGCCAGGGTTTCGGAGATTTGCTGCTCCATGCTTAGGTTCATGGCGAGGAACTTGGCGCTGTTTTCACCGGTCTCTTCGGGAGTGTTGCCGATGTAGCGATGGAGGGAGAGAGCGTCGACATATTCGTAGCATTGTTCGAGGACTTCGCGATCCCATTCGAGATAGGTGGGCATGCCAGGGCCACTTGATCCGCAGGCGATCAGTTTGAGAGAGGGGTCGACGGCGCGCATCTGGCGGGCGGCGTCCTGGGCTTTGAGGCCGTATTCGGCGGCGGTCATGTGGCCGATTTGCCAAGGACCATCCATCTCATTGCCGAGGCACCAGTGTTCGACTTTGTGGGGCTGATCGACGCCGTGAGAGCGGCGGAGGTCGCTCCATTTCGTTCCCTTCTCTATGTTGCAGTATTCGACCAGAGCGGCGGCTTTTTCGGCGGTGCCGGTGCCCAGGTTGAGACCCATGAGCGGGCGCGAGCCTACTTGCTTCGACCAGGCCATGAATTCGTTGGTGCCGAATTGGTTGGTGTCGAGGGTGTTCCAGGCTTTGTCGAGAATGCGCGGGCGCTCTTTCTTGGGGCCAACTCCATCGAGCCAGTTGTAGCCGGAGACGAAGTTTCCTCCGGGATAACGAATGATGGGAACGCCGAGCTGGTGGACTTCGTCGATCACATCTTTGCGGAAGCCGGAGCTGTCGGAGAGGCGGGAGCCGGGATCGTAGATCCCTTCGTAGATGGCGCGGCCCAGGTGCTCGAGGAAAGAGCCGAAGAGATTGCGATCTAAAGGAGCGATGGTGCGGCGGGAGTCGACGTAGATTTGAGCAACGGCGGTTGGGATGAGCTGCGTCGAGGGTTGGGCCGAGATTTGCGCGAAACGGGAACCATTGGTGGAGCAGGCAATTCCAGCGGCTGCGGCTTGCTTCAGGAATTGGCGGCGGTTATCGGAAAACATTGTGCAGTCTCCTCGGGGGGATTGTTCGCTCGTTTTCTATTGGGTGTTGGATCACGCTTCTATTTCGCTCATGGTTCTACCTGGTGATAGAGACGATAGGTAAGGTCGCGAGTGGCGGCGGGATGTGTAGGTCATGGGGGAGCCTGCCTGCTGCGTACGGGGAGCGCTTTTATTTTATTCGTAGCAAACGTTTTCCGAGGCTTTCTATATCATCTGTAAGCGGCGTGGGTCAAATGGGTGCGGTGTTGGGGATCGTCAAATCTGACGTCCAGTTGCTGCCGACAAAAAGCGGGTCTCCCTACGTGAGGGTCGCGGGTGTGAGAGATGCGACCGTGAGAGGAAGGAGAGTTGAGACGTTGCTACGATTTTTGTTGAATGGGTGGGAACGACTGTCGGCTTATTGCTGCGTGACTCTTGCGCTGGCTTGTGCGGGAAGTGCTGCCGGCGGGGTGGGCGGGTTGGCTAGCACTCCGCCTATGGGATGGAATTCCTGGGATGGATATGGGACCACTATTAATGAGGCGGATTTCAAGGCCAATGCGGAGTGGTTGGCGAAACATCTCAGGGCTTATGGTTGGGAGTATGTGGTGGTGGATGCGGATTGGTTTGTGACCAATCCGGTGGCGGAGGGGAATTCGAAAACGTTTCAGTATGTGAT
>JGI12635J15846_10002389_pt1 | contig 16413 bp, 20 predicted proteins | sample BlaSpr_A8_OM2_M2_FD_15846 | JGI IMG/M metagenome (IMG submission 15846) | reverse complement strand
CGGCAACCTGCGCAAGCTAACCATGGACAAACTGCGTGACGACGACACCATTGGAAAGATCCAGCAGGACCAGATCATCTCGGACTTCCGAATTCGGTCCATCGAGCGATCCAAGGATGCCCCGTGGAGTTACGTGGTATTTGCCGTGAAAGAGATTCACAGAATCAAGAACGGGACCGAAGTGACAGACCGGATCGTTGGCCAGTACAGCCTGCGCCTGATGGAAGAACGCCGCACCGAGCTGAACCCGAGCGGCCTGTTGATAGCCGACTATTCCGAACAACAGATGGTGGGAGACCGGGACAACAGTCTCCTACAGCGCAGTGAACTGGACAAGTGAAATCACGGATGTCGGAAGAGGACCATTATGGCGACCATGATTGCATCTCCGCCCGATGAAAAAGCAAGCCAATCTAGCAACCGTCTGGCCAGCAAGGAGAATCGGCGCGCACGCTCCGCGAGAGAAGAGGAAACCATGTCTGGGGCGCGCTTCTTCTTGCCTAAGTCAGGCGCCAACGGCCACGCCCCCGAACTGGGCCGGGAGTTTTCGAATGAAGGTGAAGCTCGGGTTGAGGCCCTTAAGTTGGGCGTGACCTATTACAGCCTGCAAGAGTGGCGCCCTGTGGCAGATTTTGCTGGCAAAAACCCGGAACTGAAGCGGGAACCGGTCACAAGGAAAGGAACTGGGTGAGGGACCGGGAGTAGATCTTGGCATTCATAGCACACGGTTTCATCACAGACGTTGGTCTGTAGTGAGCGATCCGCAAGCTGATTGTGGATGAGTGCTGGTCCGGTTCTTTCGCGAACCTGGCCGGGAACCTGAAACGTTTTCGACCAGGACAGCGAAGAGAGCCGCGCAAGCGCCCTCTTGTCTGTGCTGGTTCCAGACAGAAAAGGAGGAAAAGAAATGGTGAAGCAACGGTTCCTGACACACTTCAAGCCGTGGCTCTTCGCCGTAACTAAAGTCGTCGGGCTCATTGTCGGGTATCAACTCTTCAATGAGACTCGCACGTACCTTCAATATGCGCCCCTCAACATCGTTGATGTTGTGGTGGCGGCAATAGTTGCTCTCCTCGCGATCGGCCTGCTCTGTGGGCTGTGGGCATGGGGAGAGTGGTGCTGGTTCAAACTGCGCAGTCTTCGGCGGTTTTGTAGCGAGCTGAAACAAGCTTTCAACAATCACAGCCGTCCGCGAACAGTCAGAACCTCACGATCCGTAGCGGGAACGATGGTCTAACAACAAACAACTCGTGCAGGCCTGGCGCTTCGCTGCTTGGCCGAAACCTTTTTCACCGTTTTCGGCAATGGGCAGCGAGGAGACTGGCACGAGCCACCTCCTTTTTTGTCCATTGCCCGACAGATAAGGAGATCAGAGATGCCAAACGTTATGGAGTACAACACGATGCCGATCTTCGCGCTCGAGCTTGATCGCGACGGTCATTTGTCGAAGAAAACCATGAAACTCGCCCGAGAAGAGCAGCTCACGAACACTCTGCTGCAGGGATTTTATCCAGGCATTCGCGTGGCTACAGTTGATGTGCCCACGGAGCCCTTGGACGCCTGTGAGCAAGCGATCGTGGAGCAGGCTCTCACCCGGGTCGAATTCGACGGGATTCGCTACAACCTTGTTGGGGCCAGCGGCAGCGCGAAGAAAGGAAAGTTCTACGCAGTCGAGACGAAATACGAGAAACGGCTGGCGGAGAGGTTCCGCTTCTCGCCGCAGGCTGCCATGACCTACTTCGGGATTCTAGTGTCCTCGTGCAAAGTGATGATCGAGGTGCCGGACTGCCGATTGTTGGTCACGGAGGATCGTCAGCTTGGCACCAACGACTGCCGGGGATGGATTTCGCAGTCCCTATTCAAGAGGCTTCAAGCAAAACACCGGGACGACCTTGTCGCTCAAGAGATGCAGAAGCTATTGGCGAACCTGAAGCAACAGTGTCCAGGTGAGCATGAGGATTGCCAACTGAACCGGGAAGAACAAGCGACACTCGCAGAGCGCGCACGTTCAAAAACCGACCACAAGGTTCTGCGTGGCGGTCGCTTCTACCAATTCCGCTTAGCGTTCGACAAAGCGCAGGCGAAAGGCTCCTTCAAGGTCATGGCGGATGAGCTAGCCGAGAAACTCGAGGCTGACATCATCTTGCCGAAATCGTCGGTCAAGCCCAAGTACCAAGGAGGAGTATTACGGACGATCAGGTCAATACTTGGAGATCGGCAGGCTCACGCTTTCCGTGGGCCCGTGTTGATCGGCATTCGTGATGTTTCTCGTGATCTCGAATTCCAATCGAGCTACACATTGGTCGAACACGCACCCGACGACTCCATTGAGCTTGAGATCAAGCCGTACGCTCTCAGGCAGATCGAGAGGCTGCAGAAGGCCTGGGAGGAAAACAACTTCACGGAACTATTCGAACTGCTCGGCACACAGGAAGCTCAGAGTGTGCTCGATGTCGGCGAAGACGCTAATCCCGAATACACCAGCAGCGAATACACCGTCGCCGATGGTGCACTGGTTGCCGATAGCACCGGCTACATGCTCAAGCATCCGTTCGTGAACCATCACCTGCAGAAAGTGCTGGCTCGATGGGCGTACCGCCTCTGCACCAGCGGCGGCTTTCGTCTTCCCGGTTTCGCGCTGGCAGACGATGGCTACCTGGTGCTCGACCGCGGACAGGTGTTCTGCAGTTCGGACTGGATTCCGAATGACCGTGGCATTGCTTCTGTTCCATCCCGCCACGGTCTGATCGTTCGCTATCCAATCCGCATGAAGGAGGATCTGTTGCCCTTCGAGAACCTCTCTGTCGACGAGGTCCTCAGCCTGTTATCTTCCGATCTCGAAAAGCGCGGCTGCCATATGTCAGACCAGCAAGCCGCGGCGGTGGTGGATCAGCAACTGCGACTGAAAGGCACGTTGACCTTGCATTCGGAAGCGGCTGCACGCAACGGCGGCGACTTCGACTTCGACCAAGTATGCGTGGTGGAAGGAGACAAGTTTCCGCGATTTGTCCGAGACCGGATCATGTACCAGGAACAGCACGCGGCACAAAAGAACAAAGCTCCGAAACCGCCGAGTCCCTGGTGGAACCTGCCACAGGTTGCGATGCAGGCGCGAGGAAATCAGATCGGCTCTATTACCGATCTGAAGACATCATGCCTGGCAAACGGAAGGGACGACTTGGCGCGGCAACTGGTGGACCAACTTCAGAACGCGCTTGACCAGTTGAAGCATGGCACCCAGCCCGACCAGGACGTCATTCGCAACGTCCGAAATGAAGTTAGCAAAGCGCCCTGGTTGAAGCTCAAGCAGAAACAGCGCATCGCGGACATGGACGAGCATCTGCCCGTCACCGAACGCGACAAGATCGGAAAGTTGTACAACTTTCTGCGCAAAGAGTTGGGTCGGTACTTCTCAGACGCCGCAGTGGCACCTCTCAGCGACTTCCGCGGACTCATCGGAGGCGGAGAGTTCACTCCTGAAATCTTCTCGGAGTGCTCCACCATCAACAAGTATTACGCCAACGTAGTGACTCAGATCCTGAGTCGGCGGAGAGAACTCTGGAACGCACTGGAAAAGGCGAATGCCGCAGTCGAGGCAAAGAAGGATGATGCCGAGGCGCGGAAAGAACTGTTGTTCCGGCGCAACCAGGCTTCTGCCGCCTACTCGGCTTTTGAGCAACGCTCAAAGGAAGAGCTGAGGGCCTTGATTGACCAAGTGCGAGTCTGGGCCCAAGGCAAGAATGGAACGCGGTTGGCCTATCTGTCTGCCTTGCACGCAATCGTGTGTCGAGACAGACGGCCAGACCCAGAACACGAGTTTGTACCCGGAACAGGGTCGATTGTGTTTTACGCGTTCCCGCAAGAAGTCGTAGACCAAATAGCCGCACGAACTGGAGGCCGTCCGGTCAGCGTGGAGATCCCCAGTCTCCGCGACGGCGAAGTGGAAATCGACCGTGAGGGGCGAATCTTCCTGGTTAGCCACTTTACCAACGGCGATGGTCAAGTGCATGAACGCCTGATTTTTCTGGCCCAAGTGACCAGGAAAGGTGAGGTCTTTCGTGAGCGGGACGCGCAGGGCTCACCCATTATTGCTGAGCGAGTTCGTCCTTTTCCAATCGAGGCTGGAAGGAGCGAGGTACAGGGCGGGATTGTCACATTTCCCGGAACCCAGCGGCGACCCGAAGTCCCAAAGGGGAGTGTCGCGCTGCCGGGATCACCCAACTAATACAACGGTCCGGGAGGTTACCTCGAAACCTCCTGGGCCACAACCGCAAGAGGAGCAACTTATGAAACGGCTCTGGATCATCCTTATTATTACGGCGCTGGTCACAACGACGATATCGGTACTCGGACAAAAGATTGAGCGTGAAACGAATGACGGCAGTCAAATCGTGCACCTCAAGACGGCTCTCAATCACCTGACTGTGATCGAGCTTCGCGAGCCCGTCATTCAAGTCGCGACGGGCAGTCAATCCTTCAAGGTGGAGTGGCGGGAGAACAAGGTCTTTGTTCAGCCAAGCGAGCCCGATGTCTCCACAAATCTATTCATCTGGACGACATCGCAACGGCTGAACTATGAGTTGGAGCCAGCCGGTGCAGTGGTCTCAATGGACTTCGCGGTTGATCAGATGTTCGTCCCAGTCACTACTCCAAAACCCGCCAGCGTTGCGCCGGTACAACCCTCACCTTCAGAAGTGTTGCTCGCAGGAAAACCTGTGAGGCTGGAATCAGCCAAGCCCACCAAGAAACCAGTCGAAGTTGTCATTCGCGATCTCTATGAGGGGGACGGCCGGGTGTTGGTCCGGTACGCAGTTCGCAACCGGGGCACCCGCGACTACGACGTCGCCACCCCCAAGGTGTACCTTTTGCCTGGAGCGCGCTACCCACAATCCCTCTACAGCCTGGTGGACTCGCAATTGGGGGACCAGGAAGCAGCACGATTGACGATCAAGCAAGAGACTCCAGTCCCAGTTCTCGAAGGCCACGTGCAGTCCTCTCATCTTGCGCCGGGACAGGAATCCATGGGTGTCGTGGCCGTGCGCTTGCCGGCGAGCACGGAGCCAACTGTGTTGCGTTTTCAATTTGCGGATGACGACCGGGAGCGGATCGCCGCATTCCTGGTGCGTTAGGCCATGGCTGAGCAGATTACAGCCAGGGAGGTTTACGTGATGCTCCGGGATGACCTCCAGAAACGGCCCGACATCGGATTTCGCAGGACCGTAGCGGATCACCTGCTGGAGCCGCTAAGCCCTTTCGATGCGAATTCGGTTCGCAGACCACAACGATGGTTCGTGCTCGCCTCGATCGTCTTGTTGGCGGCTGTCGGATCCGTTGTCTATTTCAACTTTTGGAACTAGCGCGTAAGGAAATACAACCGTGCTGCTCAGACTTGAAGCTTTCGTTTTTTTCTTTGCCATGATGCTGGCCGTCACACTGGAAGGCGCATGTGTGTACTGGATGTGCGGATACCCACGCCTGTCCGCCACAACTGAGGGTTCACACAACTTCGTGGGTCAGTGGACCGGCCTCGCCCTGCCGCAGGGCTGGCTGCTGGGAGCGTTGCTCGTGCTCATCTACCGTGTGACTGCCATGTTCGTTCCGCCGAGGCGCTGGACGGACAACGAGTTCCTGCAGAACCGGCGAGACTTCCTGCGTTTGTGGCGCTGGGCAATGGCCCTGGTCGGGATGCAAGGACTCACGCTCTTCTTGGGGCGGGCGGCGACCGCGTTATGATGCGGGATTCCCATGCCGACCGCCACCATCATCCCCCTGTGCTCGAAAGCGCTGAGATCCTAGCGGCGCTTATCCTCATGTCGGCGTGCTGGTTTGTTTGGTACGTCGCGCGCGAGCGGTACCACCTCACGAGCCGCCAACTGGCCGAACTTGCTGCCTACCTTATTACCACCGCCCTTGCTGTCGTGGGAGGGGCGATTCTGTGGGTCACGCGACGTTCCCGGCGCGAAGAGCGGTGGCCCCATCCTCCCGTTGTCATATCCCGGAAACGCGACGACCGAATCGTGAAAGAAGCCTGGCAACAGAACGAAGTTGTTCTGGGTTACGACATTCACGGTCAGCCCTGGTGCTGGCCTGACCGCGTGCGTGTCATGCAGGCGATCGTCCTGGGTATGACTGGCACCGGTAAGACAACACTATTGCGGAACATTATCTCGCAGGATCTCGCACGCGTTGTTGGTCCGCCAGGCGAGCCGCATCGGCTGCCGATGGTGATCTTCGACGGTAAGGGCGACCTTGAGTTCTTCCATGACCTGCTGCCGCACGTGCACCGGGCGGGCCGGCTGCACCAGTTGAGAGTCCTGAACCCCGCCCGCCCGGATCTCTCCGTTCGCTACAACCCGTTCCAGTGCGCCGACGACGAGTACATGCCGATAGTCAGCATGATCTTTGGATCATTCAATTTGCGTAAGGAGTTCTTCGCCAAGCACCAGTTGAACTACCTGGCCGACATCGTGCGAGTGCTGTTTTACACAGGGCTGAAGTTCAGTTTCTACGACGTACTGGTTATGGCGATGGACGAACGAGTCATGAAGGAGCAGGTCGAGAAGGCTCGTAAGCGAATCGCACTGGACTCGTCGCTTCCCATGCAACGCCGGCTCAACTTCGAGATGTCGGTCAGGAACCTCTACACCTCACTCACCGATCGGGAGCGTGTGCAGAAGATCCAGGGGCTGCTCAACGAATGCATGACATTTCTCGACGACCAGCTCAGCGTCCTGACCGGCCCGTACGAGCGGTTGTTGTCACTGGACGATGTGATCGATCAGGAACTCATCCTGCTTGTCTCCTTGAACATCAACAAGAACCCGGAGCCCATGCGGTCACTGGGGAAGATGCTCCTGCAAAACCTGCAACTGGTCATAGGGAAAAGGTATGAGAGCGAGGAGCACCGGCTGCGCATCAACCGCCCAATGTTCAGCGTGGTGCTGGACGAGTTTGCGCCGTTCGGATATCGCAACTTTGCTCAAATCCTGCAGACCGCACGTGGAACGAACACGGCCTTCCTGTTCTCCATGCAAAGCCTGCCGCAACTCATGCAAGTCGACAGAGGGTTCAAGGAGGATGTCTCATCTGCACCCAACACGACGATGATCCTGCGGACTCGGGACGAAGAGACCACACGCTATTTCCTCCGCGCTTCGGCGGAACACAGCGTTGCCCGGCGCAGCGTGTCGATGCATCGTTGGAGACTCTTTGGCTTCGAGACATACACTCAAACAGAAAACGCGGTCGAGCACGAAGACAAGGAAACCCGAGCACTCGATGAGCACATCAAGAATCTTCCTAAGGCACAAATGGAAATTTTGATGACGGACGACGCGCGTGGAACTCTGCACCGGTTGTTGCATGTGCGCGCGCCGGAAGACGTCAGCATTCCCCGGTTCAAACCACAGATCTACCCGACGCTGAGGCAGTCACGTGAGGATTCTGCTGGCGCGAACCTTAGATTCAAGACGCCGGAACTCGCTGCGGTCGGCAGGCGTCGCCGCAGTGGAGGGGGGTTGTGAACTGGAGGCTAACCCTACTCGGCATCTTAATGATTGGGTTGACGCTCGGTAGTCCGGTGAGCTCGCGAGGATCAACGCAGCTGCCGCAATCTGCGCAGCCGAAAGCGCGACCCCGTGCTGCGGCCGATCCTGCTCACCCCGCATATCAGCGCCAAGATACGTGGTACGAGTTCCTGCTGAAGCAGTTCAATCCGGACAATGTTGACTACGGTCGCTGGATCGAACGTGAGCGCCAGGCATTCATTGAAGCTCGAGCAAAGAACCCCTACTTCTTATACAGCCTGTGCGCCACCCTGGTGTTGCTATCGATGGCAATGGTCTTCGCCAAGCTGTGGAGCGATCATCGCCGTGGGATGCGGATCACGGCGGAGATGATGGCCGACATCTACAACCAGGATGCCTATTCGCGGCGGATCGCTCAGGAAGCAATCGAAAAGTACAACACCCACATTGAACGCTGCAATCGTGCGATTGAGGCAGCGGAACATGGTGAGGCCGCCTCTGCTACGGGCTCTGAGGTCGAACAGTTACGAGGCGAGTTGACTTGTGTGACCGGTGAGCGGGACACGGCGACAAGGGAGAGGGACCTCGCACGGGAAGAATTGCGACAGAAGGCAGAGATCCTCGCCGAGATGTCCATTCGGCTGGAGACTCTCACGAACAAGTCCGGCGTAGCTGGCGATGCCAAGAGGCCCTCTGATTTGCGGGGTGCGGATCCGAAGTTGGTGACTCACATCAACAATCTGCAAGAGCAGTTGTACGCCGAGCGGAACAACAACCGAAGACTGAAGGGCGCGTAGACGTATGTTGGTGTCGGTTACAGGCTTCGGCAGTGTGTGGCGGCACCGATTCGGAAACACGGACGATGCTCACCGCTTTTCTCGGGCGGTCTACTACAACACTACGGGTGTGGTCGTAGAAGATAAGGTGCGCCAACGGACCCGGATTTGTGGCTATGCACGATTCGATGCTGTTAGCGGTTTCAATCCAAACTTCCCCTCGAGGACGATCAATCGTGTATTCGAATGCGGGGAACCATCCGTGGGGATGGGACACAACAAACTGCTGTTCAAGCGCATGTTGACGGCCGGTGAGCCGCCCGACTGCTTCTTTGTGGTCGTACGTCCGGAACTGACAGGAGTATTGGCGGTGGGAACGGCTGGATGGAGATCGCCAGACACATGGCTTCTCTCCTTTAGTGAATGTGCGCAACAGCAAGAAGTCATGCTGTTGATGCCCGCATATGGCTGGGTTGTGGGTCAGTTCGGTCGATTCGTGCTCGAACCTTCAGAGCGGCGGCCCTGGACCGCGCGACTTGTCCTCAACGGCGGAGACTGATGGAGTCAGACCATGCGGTATTGGAAAGGGTCAATTGCGCTCAGCACCACAAGAGATTACCCTCTCCTGCGCGAGGTGCTGCATTCGGGCTTCGTTACGCACGGCCAACTATTTGAGTTTATGAGACTGGATTATTGCGCGTCATCGCGCAATGCCTTCTGCAACCGCGTGCTCCGATTGGTAAAGCATGGGCTGCTCATCCGCCACGAACTGCCTTTCGTCAACCGAGAATCTGTCTACTCACTATCGGAAGCGGGAGCATCAGAGTTGGCTGGCAAAGGGGAATGCTGCGCGCGCTCGGCAGACCACCTCAAGTCTGACAACGGACAATGCCATTTTCACCACTCCCTGGAATTGAACGAAATTCATCTGGCACTGAAGCGTACCGGCACCCTGGTTTACTGGACACCAGAGACGGAAATCCGGTCTCGAAATGACCTGACCGCGACTGGGTATTGGAAGTATTACGACGCGGTTGTGGTGGTTCGTCTCGCCGGACAACACTATAAGTTCGCACTGGAGTATGAGCGCACACCCAAAGCAGCACGCCAGTACTTGAGTGTCCGGCAGCGGATTGAACAGGAAACGTCAATCACGCATTTTCTGTACTTGATGCCGAACTACGATCTCCTGTGGTTCGTTGCCGACAAGCTGTCAGAGTGTAGGCGCGCCGTTCACTTTGGGCTGCTCAAGGATTTTCTTCAGCTAACGTTGGCACTGCCAGTGAGAAGGAACGGATCCCCTGTCTCCATGACGCTCGCTTCTGTCCTGACTCACGGGCGGGCAGTGCAAACGACCGGCACTCTCTGGAAGAACACTGCGGTGTGATTGAGGTGTGGTTGCGGTGTCATTGGCGTGTTTTTGCGGTGTCGCAAAATGCCGAATCCCTTTAGAAATAATGACCTAACTGCTGACTATATCTTCCTGATGGAGCGATTAGACCCACGCCGCGTTTGTGACTCGCGCGGAGTTGACTTCCCCATTTGCCGACGATTCGGGAATTGGCGGCAAGGCGAGTGACATCATAGCCTGCATGAAAAGTGGAACGAAGGTCGGGCGGGGAAGGAATCGCTAGAATAAGGAGTGATCGAGAACGGATACAAGATGAGCGAAGAACCGCCTGCCCTTGTCTGGCCTCGGCTGCTGGAACTTCCGTCAGACGATGTGAACATCGTTTACTTCGACCTTAACCACTGGATATCCCTGGCGCAGGCGTCGGTCGGCCATTCCCAGGGCACTTCTTTCGTGAAGATATTTGAGGCATGCCGTGCTGCTCGCTCATCGGGTACGGCGGTGTTCGTCTTGTCGAGCACTCACTACGTTGAGATGCTCAAGATAAAGGATCCCAGACAACGCCGAGAAATAGCGGACGTAATGGAGGAGTTAACTGACTTCGCGACTCTTGTGAGCCGCGTGGTCGTTATGGAAGTCGAACTCGCGGCGATGCTCGACCAGTTCGCGATAGGGCCTAGCCTCTTGCCGAGGATCCCCCTCATCGGACGAGGGGTCAGGCACAGCGCGGGCCTGCAGAGCGGACTGAGGATCATGGGACCGAGCGGTGACGAAACCGACCGAGTTCGAGAGCATATGGGGGCGGCAGGCTTTTCTGGTTTTTTGGCTCAGATGAATCTAGATCTGGAGCGGTCGGTACTCCGCGGTCCCGCTGACAACAACGAAGTCGACGGCTTGCTCGCACTAGGCTGGAATCCTGAACGGGTCATACAAGTAGCAGAGAAGAGAGCCACAGAGGAGAGAGAGCAGACGCTTCGACTCGACAATGAAACCCGGTGGCGGCGCGGTCGTCTGCGCGACGTCATATCAGCACGCGAGTTCGTTATCGAGTTCCAAAATATCCTCCCACGTGCCTTGGCTGAACGTGGCCTTAAATTCTCTGATGCGATTCAAGATCAACAATCAGCCCGTGCGTTTGCTCGCGCAATGCCGAGCACCGAGGTGTCGATCGAATTGAAGACAGCCTGGCACCGAAATCGGGACAAGCACTGGACCGCCAATGACATCTATGACATCGACGCTATGTCGATGGCTGTTCCGTATTGCGATGTCGTGGTGACTGAGAAGGCATGTCACCATGTATTGAATGCTGCACGCCTCGGTGAACGAATGCACACGGCACTTCTCCGAGACCTTCGGGATCTTCCAGGCGCTCTTGACCACTGGGAACCTAAACGTGCACCTCACAGCCTTATTCCGCAAGATCTGTAGAAGCTTTGTTGTGTTGGCCGCCCATTGCGGAAGGGTAACGGGCCACTCTGAAATAACCTGCTTAGACAAAACCACCTTAAGCCACGTGCGAAGCCGGTCATGCCGCTAGAAGTTCGTTCTGGGTAAGTCACAGCGCATCGTCGGTTGATGAGCTCCGACTCTGGCGCTGCCTGCCGCGAACGATCTGAGGACACACTCTCTCGTTATTGAGGACTCAGGTTTCATGAGACTTCTTTTCCGCCTCGGTCAAGATCCAATCCTCTAGCTTTTCCCACATGCCACCGATGTCAGACAAAGTTGAGTAATGAGCCCGTGAAGGCGAGCCGTACTCGGCTTGGTCCAAGCAACGGAGCGGAAACCGCTCCAGAAAGGAAGCCCGGTTATGTTCGGTCACATGAAAGCGGAACCAATTCTCAGCCTGCAGCTCGCCTGTTCGGCGGAGGAGGCGCTCGTCACCCTCATCAAAGCAACCGATGAGACCCGAGCCATTCGATGGATAGAGTTTCCAGCGGCAGTCCTAGTGTTTGTCATCGTCGTCGGGGACTTACGGTCCGGGGCGTTCTACGTCTTGGATCGCAGAAGCAACACCTGGCTCTGGCTTGATTTCGAAGACGACCAATACGGCGGGTACAGCACGAGCGACTTTGACCTGCTGGTACATGAGTACGACTTCCTCAGTCTCGTGGAACGTCCCGCTTTATTAAGAGCCGATGCTGGCTGGCTATTGGAACCGCACAAACCGGCCGAGATGGCAGGCGGAGCTTGCAGATGAGGGGCTTGCGACGGCCGTTTGACAGAAATTCAATCCCGAATTATCTAGCACATAGCACCCAAGCGGAAGGTACCGGAAAGGAGGTGGATCGTGGAGCGACGAATGGTAGCAAACCACGCTTTAGTAAAAGAGTATGTCAATCTGTTCGTCAATCGCCGCGCCTACACGGTCCAGTCCTTCCGGCCTCATCCTCAGAGAGGCCATCATTATTATTACCGCCCTACGGAACGTGGCTCAGGGGCCCCTATCCATCTGAACGAGAAAACCATCTCCGATCACATAGAGGGAAAGATCACGATTGGCCTGTACGCCATTAACCCAGCCAACCAACGCTGCAAGTGGGTCGCAATCGATGCCGATTACGCCAAGGCGATGGAAGATCTGATCAAGCTTCAATATCACCTAAGCGGCGACCATGTGGATTCCGCCCTGGAGATGAGCAAGCGAGGTGGACACCTCTGGATATTCCTGGCAGTACCGCTGCTTGCCAGAAAATGCCGGCTCTATATCCACGACCTGGCCTCGCGGCTGGGCGTTCCGGTGAAGGGCTCAGGTTTGGTCGAAGGAATCGAGATCTTCCCCAAACACGATGTGATCGCGGCAGGAGCATTCGGCAACGCCATCCGTGGTCCGCTGGGAATTCACCGCGGCGCGAAGCGGCGTTTCTGGTTCTATGGCGCCGACTACACATTGGAAGCTCAGATGCAATTCCTCACCCGGCTCCGCAGGGTCACTGAAGATGAACTCGACCGGTTTACTGCAGGCAAAGAACTGCCTGCCAATATCGTGAAGCCTCGACACGAAGCAGCCGCAACAAGCGACAAGCCTAGGGGAAGTCGGACGATGTTTTGCATTCTCGACCACGTGGGCAAGACAAGAATCCTGGGAAAGAACCACGTCACTCGATGCCCGTCGTGTGAGAAGGCAGGGCGCGACCGTGGCGGCGACAACCTCGCAATTTTGGTGGCAGATCCCCGGTTCTATCTGTGCTGGGCGGGCTGCACCAAAGAAATGATTCGGGCAGCGGTTGGGAAGCCGATACCGGTCCGGAGGATTGCATAAATAAAGGAGGGACGACCGTCATGGCTAAAGAGAAGTTTACGGGCACGGTGGGACTGCCCCTGGCAAGGCGCGCAGTCAGGACTCTGAGAGAGCGCGGCATCTATGCTCACTCTCTAGTCAGCGTGGAACACCAGCAACTGGCGCGACGCTATGTAATACGTGGCCTGGAGTCGGGGGGCTCGGCAGGCGATGCAGGCCGGTATGTGACTTTTGCAACTGAAGAAGGCCAGCCGCTCGAGTATCTGCATCCGGTCGAGGCCATCGGAGTGAATGGCCTGCACGCAGTCGTCATATCTACTGCCATCCTGCGCGCGGACATGCTTCGGAAGGGCCGAACGTACGAACTCCTGATCACGCGGCACTCGCTGAATTCGGTGACGGACGGACAGAGGCCGCAACTGGAGACCGGGATTCTTTTCCGGGGTATTCATGGGCGTGTGGAACTGGACCTGAGCGGGAAGGATAAGGCCCAAGCCGGCAACGTGGTGCCCACATTCTATTCGCTGGCCGGTGAGGTGATCGCGATTCCTGAAAAGTTCCTGGCGCTGGTTCGCGCCACGACAAAAGCTGTCAATTGCAGCGGCTGTACTCACACGCACTATTTGCGAAAGCCCCGTCCTGTCGGTCAGCCGAAGCTCAATGAGGCGGCACAGCAAAGCGCTGTCCACGCTGACACAAGGGAGACTTTAGCCAGTAGACAAGAGCAACTGGAAACAATCTAAATCCCTGCCGCATTGGAGGGTTACGGTGCTCACAAAGACTAAACAAGGCGCGTTGATCGATGGCGTAGACATCGTGATCGGCTGTGTCGACACTCGGAAGGCGCGCTCGGCAATCGCGAAGTGCGCAGAAGATTGGAGTGAAGTCGATTACTGGCTGGACTTGGGCAACAATGCCGACGCTGGTCAATTCATTTTGGGTGAACCGTTGAATCGCAGGAACCGGAGACACAGACTCCGGTTACGAACAGTCTCAGAGCTTTTCCCGGAGGTCATCCAAGGAGAACTGGACGGAGATGGCCTCCCGAGCTGCAGCGCGGCGGAAGCCCTCGACCGGCAGGAACCGTTCGTCAATCCTACATTGGCCAATCACTCACTTGCTCTGCTTGCACGGCTGTTTCGCTACGGGACGATCTCCTGTCACGGAGGATTCGTCAGTCTGTCCTCGTTATGTAGCGTTCAGGCTTTACGTGTTGATCCCAAGCATTGGCAATGGTCTCGCAGCAGAGGCCGGCTCTCCAAGAACCTTTGAGACCAAGGCCCGTGTTGGTAAATTTGCCTCAGCGGGATAAGGATGGAAGGCTCCCATCCCGGTCTCGCCTTGCGAGCGGAATAAGTAAGGCGTAATATACAGGTAATGACCTTCTTTTGGGTAAGGATAAGACGATGCTGCATTCTACAGTGACGAGTAAGGGACAAACGACCATTCCCGAGAAAATTCGGAAGGCTTTGCGAATTAAACCGGGCGACAAGTTGGAATACGAAGTGGAGGGAGACCGAGCCACCATTCGTGTGCATCCCGGCATTCGGTCGCTGAAGGGCGCGCTCGCCAGCAACAAGGGAAAGGGGATGTCTTTCGCTGAAATCCGCGAGGCCGCCGCCAAGGCAGCGCGTCATGAGGGTACCCGGTGAGCAAGCAAAGACTTGTCGACACTAATGTGATTGTCCGCTATCTGGTACAGGACCACGACAAACATGCACGAGCAGCCGGCAAGTTGTTCGATGCCTGCGATCGGGGCGACGTGGTCATCGTGGTATTGCCGGTCGTTTTGGCAGAGTGTGTGTTTGTGCTTGAGTCTTTTTACCGGCACCCACGCGCGGCTATCGCCTCTGCACTCGGAGGCTTGATCTCCAGTCCTGGCGTCGAGATCGATGAGGTAACGGTCCACCTGGACGCTCTGAACCGCTATAAGGGAACGAAGGCTCACTTTGTCGACTGTCTGATCGCCGCCACCGCGGTGGCTAAAAACGTACCAGTCTCGACGTTTGATCAGGACTTTCGAAAGTTTGGCGACGTGCGCGTGGAAACCGAATAGCTGCAAGCGAATTGCTACTCCCGTCCTTCGTCAGTCGGCAACCAGGAAATCCCCTTGATAACGTGGAACCAGCGTAAGAGCCACCGATTCAAAGGGAAGAACATTATCATTCCTCGAAACTCCATTTGGAAGACACGCCTGGTGGAGGGCAGTTTCCCTGATCGCTCGTTCTACATCGAGTTTTGGCAGGAGCAGAGAGACGAGGCCATCTTTGCTGCCGCATGGGAAATGGTGGAATTAGCCGAGGAAGTCAGCCATGGCAGAAAACCCACACTACAAAGAACTGCTACAACTCTTAAACGAATTTGAGGTTGAATCTCCGTAGTCGGTGCAGCCTGATCTTGACGGAGACGATCTACCGAGTCGCAATGCTGCAGACGCCCTCGAACGCTAGGAGCCATTCGTCAATCCGACCTTAGCCACTCACTCACTGACTTTGCTGGCACGGCTGTTTCGGTACGGGACGATCTCTTATCACGGCGCATTCGTCAGCCTCGGATCCATTGTTGGTGTGGAAGCATCGCGTCGACTCCAAGAGTTGGCGGTACCTGCTCCACCGCTCCAACGCGAAACAGGTCGCGTTAGCCGAGGACAGGTCCCCGGGCTGCCAGAAGTGAAAGCAGGGTTCCAGATTCCGTAATATAACAACATATGTTATAATACAAAAAAGAGCCTCCGGCAGGGAAGGGATCTCGTATGGATGGAGCTGCGCTAAGAGAAGCACGACAAAACAAGATTTGGACCCAGGCGCAAGCAGCGCGAGCGCTTGGCGTCACACAGGCCTACTTGTCGATGCTCGAGAAAGGACGTCGTACAGTCTCCGAATCTTTCGTTCGCAAGGCGCTCAAAGTATTCGATCTCCCGCCAACCGCGTTACCCTTGCCATCGGAAGTCTCAGGAGCGCCGGTGCGTTCACGGAAACACGATTTCACGGTCGATTTGGCCGCGTTGGGGTATCCAGTGTTTGCGTATCTCCGAACAAGGGTTCAAAAGAACCCGGCTGTAGTCTTGCTTGAGGCGCTGGATGAGCCGAACCTTGACGCCCGAGTTGCCGAGGGCCTGCCATGGTTGACGCTGACATACGTTGATATGGATTGGGATTGGCTGGTCCGAAACGTCAAAGTGCGTGACCGGCAAAACCGATTGGGGTTCGCCGTTTCGCTCGCGAGCGAAGTCGCGCAGAGCAAAAACGACACCGAGCGGGCCCGAAAACTTCGGCAGTGGCTGGATGTTCTGGAAAGTGCCCGCCTTGCGCGTGAGGATACCTTCTGCCACGACTCGATGACACAGGCCGAACGAAGGTGGCTACGCCAACACCGGTCGCCCGTTGCCGAACACTGGAATCTGCTCACGGACATGAAGGGAGAACACTTTGCCTACGCATCCCCATAGGGGCATTCCAGAGCCGTGGCTCTCGTTTCTCCGCGAACTCGATTCGACAGCGCAGGAAGAAGTCCGCC
>JGI12635J15846_10002387_pt1 | contig 16416 bp, 15 predicted proteins | sample BlaSpr_A8_OM2_M2_FD_15846 | JGI IMG/M metagenome (IMG submission 15846) | reverse complement strand
AAGACGACCGATTTCCTGCAAGAGATCCGGGATCTTTCGCGCCTTGGCGTGATAAACAGAAAACTCGCGGTTTTCGAAAAGACAGGCGCGGGAGCCGAGATTTTCTATGTTGCGGAGAAGCGCTTCTGCCGGCACAGCGTCGGCCACCAGCTGCGACTTTTTCCGCGTGAAAACTGAAGCAAGAACCGGGGGAAGGCTTCGCTCTGCGTGACCTCGTTGCGACAGGATGTAGGTCCGCCAGCGCAAGTAACTAGCTGCCTCCCGATCCGACCCCACACTACGAAGTATCTCGGCCGGAATCCTGCTGCCAATCCGAACTTCCACCGTGCGATCGGTCTGTTGCAGAAATTCGCTCGGCAGCCATGCTGTCCGCAGCTGCGAATGCAGCAAACCAAGAACCTGAAAGGTTGCGCTGTTGCAGCCCGGCAAGAACACGGGCAGCGCGACCGCGCCGGTCATGCGCACCAATCGTGCCGCCATGGAGTTCCACTCAGGATCGGTTATACCGAGACCCGGATCCGAAAATCGGAGATGAGAAACTTCGCCAGCGGGAAACGTCACCAACACTCCGCCGGCAGATAGCCAGGCCAATGCTTGCTTTACCCCACGACGGTTGCGAGCGACGGATTCGCTTTCTCCAAATGGATCAACGAAAATGCAGTGTTCATGCAGTTCTGGGATTCCGGCCAGCATGAAGTTGGTTAGAATCTTTACGTCGGGCCGCACTCGATTCAAAAGCGCGCCCAGGACGGCGCCGTCGAGCAATCCAAACGGGTGATTGGCGGTGACGACCGCGGGCCCGCTGGCAGGAACACGCGCCAGGTCGGAATCCGTCACCTGGCACTCGACCCGTAACTCCGTGAGCACATTCTCCAGGATTGAGCGGTTAACCGGCTGCTGCGCCCGGCGATAGAGTTCACGAACGCGCTCCAATGGCATCAAGCGCCGCACGAAACGCTGGAATGGAAAAAGATCGGGGCTTTGTACCGGAGACGCAGGTTGCGGAGGCGTGAGCAGACCAAGGTTCGGCATACTCTTTGACTAACGCAAACTGTTTGCAGCCAGATGATACAAATATTAAAAGCCTGTGACAGATTTGATCGAAAGGGTACGTGCCCACATGTACTTGCGGGCGCTCCGCTTTGCACCAGGCCCTGTGCAAGTTGCTGTTTCAGATTCCCTTAGAGTCTTATTTCCACTTGCCAACGCCAGCGCAACTTCGGATAATGGACATCGAACGTTCCCTATAACCGTGTACCGCTATAGTCGAGCAGACTTGCTCCGGATTCTTCGGCTCACGGCGCGTCAGTTGGCAGGTTGGGAAAAAGCCGGACTGGTAGCCGCCGCTGAGAGCTATTCCTTTTTTGATCTGCTGCAAATCAAAAAAGTTCGGGACCTGTGCGCCGCAAAGGTGCGCCCCGCGGTGATTCGGCAATCTCTTGAGGCCATGCAGAAACAGGCCGCGGGAATGGAAAATCCATTGCTCGAGGCCGGCACCTTCAGCGCTGGAAGCCGCGTCGCGTTCCGCCACGAGGGCAAATTGGTCGAACCCATTGCTGGCCAGTTCATGTTCGACTTCTCCGCGCGAGACAAAGTGGTCACCAGCACCGCAACCCCCAAAACTCCCACTCCGTTGGTCAAGCCGGGACCGATCCCCGCCGACGTCGCTGGTCTTTTCGCGCAAGGCATTGCCCTCGAGGAAGATCCTAATACGCAGGCACAAGCGATCGCGGCTTATCAACGGGTGCTCGAACTCGATCCTGGACACGCCGCCGCGCATATCAACCTAGGCACGCTGCACTACAACCGGCAGGATTACACATTGTCGGAAAAGCATTACCGCGCCGCGATCGCTATCGATCCGCGTTACGCCCTGGCCTATTTCGATCTAGGCAATGTGCTGGATGAAACCGGACGCGTTGCTGAGGCGATCCAGGCTTACAACACCGCGCTCCAACTCGCACCTACCTACGGCGACGCTCATTACAATGTGGCGCTGGCGTATGAGAAGGTCCGCGAGCCGCGCAAGGCGCTGAAGCACTGGCGCGCGTATGTGAAGTTGGACACAAGCGGCCCGTGGGCAGTCCATGCTCGAAATCAGATCCAGCGNATTCTGCAGGCCGACGGCCTCAAGTTGGTATACGGTGGCAAACGGAACTAGGTCTTTCCTTCCAATCAACCCATTGAACTGCCTTCTATCGTTTCGCGTCCGCCCGTTAGAGTTCTTAGTCGGACGATCCGAACCTGCTTCGGCGTCCTTCCATAAATGTTCTTGAAATCTCTGACGAAGTGACTAACGTCCGCGAAGTCCACGATCGATGCTATTTCCTTTACCGAAAGAAACGATTCCTCCAATAGCTGTTTGGCTTGCCGCATTCGCCTCAGTTTGTACCAGCGCGCCGGAGGAAGCCCCGTGTCCCGTTTGAAAAGATGACGCCACCGCGATGGGGACATATGCAATTGCGCGCTGATTTCCACCAAGCCTTTCGCATCCAGCCGTTTTCCTTGCAGCAGTTCCAATGACAGAAGGATGCGCGGATCTGCGCGCTCGGGTTGTTCGGCGGAGGCGGGACTACGCTTGTTGCAATAATCTGTCACTGCAAAGCTCTTGAGGCTACGAGGCTACGTCGGATGACGGCCCTTTCAAGGATAAGAGAGGGATCGGGGCCACTGAACAAGAAAAAACAGTTGCGCTCCCATTTCGGGAAGGGCCAAACCGAAGGATCGACGAGTCCCCTCGAATCAATCGTGGCAGCGGACAAAATGGCGGGGCTGGGTATCCCAGACTCCCGCCATTTGTACGCCGAGCGGTGGGGAAGAACTCTATCTCCCGGGAGGATAGTCGATCACGCCCCCAACAACGTACGCCGTAGCTTGCTGCACGGGCACTGTGCCGCTGGGCACTGGCGGCCCCAGAGTAACCGTAACCGAGCCGTCCGAAGATGAGCTGTCGATATTCTGTACTTGGTAACTCTCCGATGCAGAGCCGATGGGGAATATGTCAAAAAGGTTCAGCGAAACCGACGCGTTCTGCTTGAAGTTCGAACGCACGGTTTGCAGGTTGGCTCCAGTGAACTTCAGCTTGATGGTGGGTACTTGGCTGACCACGAAGGTTCGTACCCTGGCAAATTGCTTGCCCTGGCCGAATAGCTCCGGCACCGAAAACTCGGTGCCTTGGAGTTGAAATCCGGTGCTGTCCTTCCCGGTCTTCGTGACCACCTCCTGCAAGAGGTTGCTGTCGTACCAACCCGCGCTCAGGTCCTGGGTGAGCGGGACAGGATCCAGCCGCAACTTGGTAAGCCCCGGATAGACGATGCTGATCGTTATCGCAGAGGCTGAACCGCTGTATTGGTAGAGGCTGTAGTTTGCGCTGGCGCCAAATCCAATACTTATGAACGGCAGGGGAATCGTGAAACCGGCGCTGCCCTCCACGTTTAGAGTGGATTCGGTGGACGTGAAATTGGTGAGGGTGCAATCGATCTCCACCTGATTTGTGGCAGTGTCGAGCGCGGCCACGATGTCATTCACTGCCGGGAAGGTGCCGTATCCCACATCGTAGGAGGACGCGCCGGTCTGCAGGCCGCCGTTTGCGGCCGACGGAGTAGTGGTATTGGCCAGCGCCGCTGCCAGTTCCGAGGCGGCGTTCGTCGCCCGCGTCGTGATGCTCAAGAAGAGCGCTGCGACATTCAGAAAAGCCTGGTAAGCGCCGCGGAAATCCGCCAGCGTCACCGGAATCTTGGTCGGATCGCCGCCGTAGTATTGTTGAACGAACCACGCGACGTAGCCAATTTTTGATGCGGGCACACATTTGCTGGAGGTAATCTCGGTAACCGTGATCGTTCCCATGTCGTTCTCAAAAGTCTGTATGACCGCCGACATTTGGGCCGCGAACTGAGTTTGGGCTTGATCGATGGTTTTTTGGTCCGCGCTGGAGATCTTATAGACCACGTTCTGGAGGATATTCTGGTACAACGTGCTGAAGCGCTGGCCGGTGAGTGACTCAATGCCATTGTCCTGCGCTGCGACCAGTTGATCCACCGAACTGATTGTGGCCTCGTTGTAGTAGTTGTTTGGTCCCCATTGCACCATGTAGTTGAAGCCCGATGTATAGTTCACCACGGAGAAGGGGCCATCGAGCTGGCTGCCCAGGAAGTCAGTCATCTTGTTCTGCAAAGCGGTGACGAAGGCTTGCTGCGCTTGTGTCGCGTTTTCGTTGACGAGAGCAAGTTTAGTTGCAGTTCCACTTTTTGCCATTGCTTATCTCCTTTTGTGACTCTATTGGGGGAAACCAGCTTATTTCTGTTTTCGCAAAGCAGCGGAAATTAGTATTAGCGGAATTGGCTATTTGTTGGCTGTGGTCGCTACTTGACGCATTTTGGAACTGCCCCAACTGCCGCCGTCCGTGGCCTCAGGCACGTGCCGCTTCCAGGTGCTAGAATTTCTAGTTTCGCGATATACCTTCTGAAGGGACTCGAATGCCCGATACTGCGTTGCAAACCCCATCGCCGACTCCTCTAACCAGCTTCACCGAAGACGAGATTCTTTTCCGCGACAACATCCGCCAGTTCGCCGACGAGAAAGTTCGCCCCCTTGTGAAAGAGATGGACGAAAAAGGCGTCTTCGACAAAGACCTCATTCACCAGTTCTTTCATCTCGGACTGATGGGCATCGAAGTGCCCGAGCAATACGGCGGAGCAGGCGGCAAATTCTTCGAAGCGATCCTCGCAGTGGAAGAACTCTCGCGCGTGGACGCTTCCGCAGGTGTGATCGTGGATGTGCAGAACACCCTGGTCAACAACGCCTTGCTGCGCTGGACGACCGAGGAACAGAAAAAGCGCTATCTACCCCGAATGGTAGCCGACCTGTGCGGCGCGTACGCCTTGAGCGAGGCGGGATCGGGCTCAGACGCGTTTGCTCTTCAGACGAAAGCGGAACTCAAAGGCGGCGATTATGTCCTCAATGGACGCAAGTTGTGGATCACGAATGGCAAAGAGGCCGGCGTCTTTATTCTCTTTGCCACCATCGATCCCGCCGCAGGATATAAAGGCATCACCGCTTTCATCATCGAGAAAGAGTTTCCCGGATTCACCGTTGGCAAGAAAGAAGACAAGCTCGGCATTCGCGCTTCCTCAACCTGCGAGTTGATTCTCGAAGATTGCCGCGTGCCCAAGTCGAACGTCCTCGGCGAAGTAGGCAAGGGATATAAGATCGCCATCGAAACTCTGAACGAAGGCCGCATCGGCATCGGCGCGCAGATGGCAGGAGTGGCTCGCGGCGCCTGGGAATACGCGGCGAAGTACGCCCAGGAACGCAAGCAATTCGGAAAATCGATTGCTGATTTTCAGGGCATCCAGTTCCAGATAGCCCAAATGGCCACCGAAATCGAAGCCGCCCGCCTGATGGTCTACAATGCGGCTCGTATGAAAGATGCCGGCATTCCCTTCGTCAAAGAAGCCGCCATGACCAAGCTGTTCTGCTCCCAGGTAGCCGAGCGCGTCACCTCGCTGGCCATCGAGATTTACGGTGGCTACGGATTCACCAAAGATTATCCAGTGGAGAAGTACTGGCGCGATTCAAAAATCGGCAAGATCTACGAAGGCACGTCAAACATGCAGCTTGCCACGATCGCCAAGCTGGTGATGAGCGCGAAGTAGCCCAGACCTCGAAGTCGTTGATTAGCGGCGCAGGCCCGCCCTATTTAGATAGCTCGATGCTCGCCAGACCACGTTCATGAAGGCGCGCAGGATGGCGTTGATGCGCGTTTGGTAGCTGCGTTGTTGCCGGAACCAGAACAGCAAGTCCGCATCCGGCCGCATGGTCACAACTGTTTGTCGGGTGGGCCTTACCACCTGAGCGTTCTTTCCAAACCTACGGAAGGACTACCTCGCCCCCGCAGACCTTGCAAGAAGTGCTAAACTCATGCCGCGTAATCGCGGGCGACCATGCGATGTCTCTCGGACTAAACCTCGGACTGAGCAATCCTGGGCCAGTGGGAGCTTTCGTTCCTCCAACTCCCCACAAGAGTGCGGGCTGGGCCTTTGTGCTGTCTCTGCTCCTGCCGGGCGCAGGGCAGTTGTACTGTGGCAAGAAGGCGCGCGGATGGGTCACACTCGGCTGTTGGTTGGTGGGACTGCTTTTTTCTTTCTCGCCGCACGAAGGCTTAAAAGGGACCGGCTTGATTGTGATCTTCGTTCTCTGGATATTCTCGTTTCTCGATGCCTATTTCACTGCGATCGAAATCAATCGGGGGCAAGACATTCAGTTGGATGCCCAGAATCCGCGCGTGGCTGTGACTCTGAATCTCCTGACTGCCGGGTTCGGATACTTCTATCTTGGAGAGCGGGTCAAGGGCACCGTGATCTTCGTGGCGACGCAAGTCGTACGCTTCGGTACGCCGCGGCTCACGGGATATGCCGGCGGCGTGGTTTCGATAGCGCTCATCGTATTGCAAATGCTGATGGGCGCCGATGCCTATCGCATAGCACGCATGCAACTAACGGAAGCGCTCGCTTCCGAGCCGTCCCCAGCAGCCGGCAAAGCTTCCCGAATGCCCTCGTTCGTCCCGCTCGGTTTGGCGAGCGCTGCGGCGATTTGTTTCGTTGGATTCCTTATTTTCGGCGTGGCGCTCGTTGCCGTACGCGGTCCTCGGGTTCCTCCCGCAGCGACCCGCGCGCAGAGTCGGAGCCTTCCCGCTGTCGCCCGGTCCGGCTCCGGGAACATGGCTGCGCGTGTACCTCCCGCACCAGCGGTCGACCTGACTTCTGCGGTCGAGCAGGTGCAGTGGCTCGAAAAGAAAACAGAGCGCGGGAAAGCGGACATTCCGGAGCTGAAGCGCGACGTTCAAATATTCGATGCGGCCCTCAATAGCAGCAAGATCGATGCCGCCGACGTTGTGGTAGCGCATTTTTATCGGGCTGAGGGTCTCAGGTTAATCAATTCTATCCATGAGCGTGAAGGCGAAGCATTGGAGCCCTCCGCAGCCCAGGGAGCGATCGAAGACTTCGACCGTGTGATTTCGGCGGGTGCCAGTACCTACATCCCTGCCGTCAATGTCACCAATGCCGAGTACTTCGCCGGTTTTGTTGCCAGAAACTATTTACGATCGTATTCGTTGGCCTACCAGTACTGGGAAAAATGCGCACTGGAAGGACATGCCGGGTGCCTGCGCATAATGGCGAGCGCCAGACTGACAGGCGATGGTGGGCAGAAAGTCGATGTTGCCGAAGCGCTTGATCTGCACACTATCGTGTTTAACAGTGGACTCCGCTATCGGTGCGCAGGTGCGCAATCGGCGCTGAGTATCGCCCAGATCGTCTACTTCACCGGTGTACGCCGTCCCGGAGACGACGAGTTGCAGTGGGTCAATAAGTCGAATGGTCTCATGGACCAACTGGAAGCGGCAGAAGGAAACAGAAATGTTTGCCAGCGGGCGCATATTGAAATCGAAGAATTTCTATTGCAGTTGAGCAAGGGCCAACGCAAGGAAGATATGTTGCAGGAAGCCGCCGGAAGGCTGGGCGAAGAATCGCCTCCGACGAGGGCGGTGATTCAACTGCTGTCCGGATCGACCAGCGAAACAGAATTTGACTCAGCCGTGCAGGCGAGCAAGTCAGAAGGTGAGCGGTGTTCGGCATACTTCGACGCTATGTGGTATGCCACGATCACGAACCAGGATGCCGCCGCGCAGCAATATCACCGGCGCCTCGCGGACATTGGGAAATTTCATTGCGGTATAGAGCTCGCATTCGCAAGCAAGTTCAAACCATAAATTTGCCTGGTAGAGATGTCCTACGTAATGAGCCTCGGCGAAGGGCACGCGCCTGTACTAAGTGAAGAATCGTTGCCCGCAAAAATCACGTACTGATCCGTGCCCGCGATTCTCGTGAATGCCGTACTCCGCGTCAGCACAGACTCGAGCAGCGGGTTGTGATACAGCCCGAACACCGGCCTGGGATGTTCCCGCAATGAATGCTCCAGATTGCTGATCATCTTGGCCAATCCGTATTCGGGCAAGGGATTGAACAGATAAAGGACCAGTGGCTCCGGTGGAAAAGCGAAACCGCTGGCGTCAGCACGTACCGACTCGATAGCGAAGCACTGCTGCGAATCGCTTTTGTACTTGCCGATATTCTCTTTCGCTACCCGGTGTAATTCCGGCAGTAGCTCGATTCCTAGAACGCGCCGGAAGGGATAATCGGCAGCCATCAGCAGGGCGCGTCCCTTGCCCGAACCGATATCGATGAAGGTAAATTCGCGAAAGTCGATTTTCGGACTCGCCTGCGTCAGGCTCACCAGCATTTCGCGAAACAGCGCGGGCTCGGTTGGTTGATAAGGCGAATGAAACATTCCCAGCAGTCGATCGCGCCAACCAACCGTCGCACCGGTCGTATCCACGCGGAAGTCCCAGTCATATTCCACGTCGCCATAGCGTTGCCGCCGTCGCGTGGGAGTCGACTCGCGAACGAACTCCCACAGTATGGAGACGAACCGCCTCAAGGTGGAAATGAACCCACGGTGCGCAGAATTTTCCTTCCACCAATCGCGGATGGTCGCAACAAGACTTGGGCCTGGATTGGGCTCGCCTCGCATTGCTGACTATGGTGCCACGAATCTGTCTCGCTTCGCCCGGCTGGACTGCCGAGGGCGGCTGTCTCCACGCGAATTTTTGCCGCTATCAGCACGCGGACAGGTGTGTCCGCGCTACACGGGTTATGCGAGGGGCTTTGACATCTTCACAAGATGGCAAGGCTGGTTTGGCGACTGGTCTGAGGGAAATGGCAGAATCCCGCTTTCGACATAGCCAAGACGGTGATAAAACGCGGGCAGCTCGATGCGCAGATTCACGATAGTGAGGTCCATGAAGCGGCAACCAGCAGCGCGACAATATTCCTCGGCAGCTGCGATCAGGCCAGATCCGAGGCCTGAACGTTGCCGTTTAGGCTGGACGGCGAGCAGGCCGAAATACCCACGATCTTCCCGCAGTTCCACGTAGACGCAGCCGGTCAGAGCACCGGCTTCCTCGGTGAGCAGGAACTTGCCTTTCTGCAATAGCGCGCGCACTTTTTCGGGGTTCGTGCGGTCACCGTCGATGAAGAAACGTTCCGGGCGAAAGGCGATATTCACCAGGCGTGCAATGTTCTCGGCATCTTCGACCTGCGCCGTACGCGTCTTCATGGGTTGGACCTGCATGGGCGAGGACGCCCGCGTCCGCATCATTTGAATTTTAATTCACAGGGGGTAATTTCGGATTTCGGGGTGGAATGTAGCCGATTGGGGTTCCTTTTTCAAGGAAGGGCAAATCATCGGGAACTCGCACTTCGACGCGGCCGTCTGGCATCAGCCGGTAGGCGTGTCCAAGCGGATCCACCGGAGTGCCTCGCAACAGGTTCGCCGCTTCCAAATCCGAAAAATTCTGTGGCAGATGCCCGGTCTTTTCGCGGTAATGCGATACGAGCCTTTCGAGAGTGGTCACATCTTCATCCACCTGCAACGCATTCAAATGAGCGACCGCGTTGGATTTGACGTTGGGGTCGCGTGTGATCTGATAAGTCGTAATCCACATCATCCGAGCAGTCTCGATGTTTCCCGCGTGCTCTGCCATCTTGGCGGCCATGAGGGGCATGATTTGATGCGTATTCGGCAATTTGGCGCCATCGGCGAATGCCTTCTGTGCATTTCCGTAGTCCTCGAGGTCCATGTAGTAAATGAAACCAAGGTCGTAGTAGAGGCGCCACTGGTTAGGGTTATTGCGAATCCCGAACTCCACCAACTTGATGGCCCGCTCCGGTTGCCCAGCACCACCCGGTATCTTTGGAGCCAGGAAGCTGGCGCCATACTCGTAGGCGACCATGAGTTGTGGATCGAGCGTAGTGGTGATTTCGAGCAGAGGCGCCAACAAATCAAAATGCTCGGAGCCGCGAGTGAGCTTGTCGCCGAAATACTGGACGGCGCGGGTCCAATAAACGTCAGCGAGCAAACCATCGTATCCCAGGCTCATGCGCTTGAGCAGCGTGGGCGAGGAGATGTAAAGTACTTCCTCGAGTGTAGCTCCAGTGCGCTCGCGATCGATGCTTCGTAGCAACAACACCGACGCCGTCAGGCAAATTACGAGCAGCGTGCTGGCCACAATTGTGATCCGACGCGACGGCTTCATTTCAGATTCCGGCGCTCGAAAATCAGCACCGCTCCGCAGAGTGCCATGCTGGCGTAGACCAGCGCATAAGCCGTGTTCGAGAGGATGAGTTGGCTGGCAACCGGCTGCTCGTGGGCCACTGAACTAATCACATTCAAGGCTGAGAAATTCGGAACCAGATATGCCACGCCCGTCGCCAGCCAGCGCACGATGCCTTTGGTCAAGGCGGCGAATCCTCGGAGGTCTTCCGCGAAGGTGCCGATTACGAACAATGCAAAAGCAAAGACAGCTGACAGCAACGGAGATGAGAACGAGGAAAACAAAAGCGCCAAAGAGGTGATGATCAGGAACTGGAGGATGATGAAATACAATGCCACCAGCACCCAGCCGTCGGTCGCCTGGAAGTGGCGCGAAACGTAGAACAATGCAGCGAATACTCCAAGCGCCATGAAGAAGGCATTCACTACCAGCGTGCCTGCCAGACCAAAAAACTTACCGATAATGAACTCCCAACGCTGAACCGGGCGGGAAAGGACAGTGTAGAGAGTTCTCTTGTCAATCTCTTTCGAGACCAGCCCGATGCCAATAAAAATGGCGATCACGATGCCAAACAGCGAAACTGCCGTGAGGCCAAGGTTGATCACCACTAAACGCTCGATGCCGATGGAAATCTGCCCGACCAGGATGGCCGCTCCCGACATCAGCAGCGCGAACGCGATGAGGTTATAGAGGACGCGATCGCGTACCGCTTCGCGGAAGGTGTTGGAGGCGATGTATACGATTCGTCCGCTCATTGCGTCACCTTCATTGTGTAACCCCGGCAACCGCCTTTGACGGTTGCAGCTTGCGAACAAAATACTCTTCCAGCGAAGTGCGGACAGGAATCAAAGATACAATGCGCAATTGTTCGCGCCGCAGCGCCTCAAGGGCGGCGTCCTGATTGCCCTCGAGAAGGACGGCACGGACGGTGTCGCCGGTTACGTGGCAATCCGCGCCCAACGCTTTCATCGCGGCAGGGATCTTGTTTCCATGCCAGACCAGTTCGATTTTGCCTTCGACGCTCGAGGTGAGATCCGCGACCGCACCCACGCTCCGCAGTTCGCCCAAATGAATGATTGCCACTCGATCGCAAAGTGCCTCTGCGTCGGAAAGAATGTGCGTGGAAAAAAATACCGTCTTACCTTCGTGCTTCAATTCTTCCATTAAGTCCCGCACTTCGCGGCGTCCCATGGGATCAAGTCCGGACATAGGTTCGTCGAAGAAGACGATCCTGGGATTGTGCAGGATGGCTTGCGCGATGCCCACTCGCTGCAGCATACCTTTGGAAAACTTCCGCAACTGAACTCGCATGACATTCGGCAGCCCTACCCGATCGAGAACTTCACGGACCTTGCGTTCTCGATCTTTGGCCGGCACGCCGGAAAGCTGTCCGTAGTAATTCAATAGTTCGCCAGCTGTGAGGTAATCATAGAAATACGGCTGCTCAGGGAGAAAACCGATCTGTGCCTTCATCCGGGGGTCGTTAATGTCCATGCCCAGAATTTGCGCCGATCCGGCAGTTGGGTAGACCAAGCCCATCAGGATCTTGAGGGTGGTCGTCTTGCCTGCTCCATTGGGGCCGAGAAAGCCGAAAATCTCTCCCTCCTCCACTCTTAGGTGCAGCGGTTTCAATGCACACCTCGGCTTCTTGCGCCAGAAACCTACGCTGTAGGTTTTTTCGAGACCGAGAATATCGATTGCGGTCATGGCTGCGGAACTGAACTGTCCTCCTTTCATGTGTGTAAGAAAATTATATGCAAAATACGCCCGGAAGGTAGAGTGCACGCAGGTTACGTGATTACGAAAGTAAAACGGCGATGATCGACGGATGGGCGATTCTGGATTTTTGGTTGGTTCTACGGGCAACAGCCCGGCTAGGATACCGCTAGAGGCGCGAAGGCAATGCAAAAAAAACAAAGGAGCAACGGATTTCTCCGTTGCTCCCCGGCTGGTACCCTCCCCCAGGTACTTCGCCAAACCAACTTACTGCAACTGGCTCCAGCCGGTGCAGGTCGCCCACGTTACTGTCGGGGCGCCAGCCTGCGACGCGAGGAAGTGAATTACGCCGTCTTCGTTAGAGCAGAAGCCGCGCACACCAGTCTGGTTGAATGCTGCAGCCGAGCCGCTGGCGGTATAGCTCAGGTACGGAACTCCGCCGGAGGTGCTGGTAAGACCGAAGTAGTAGCCGCTCTTGGCGAGTGGTACTGTGGCAGCCTGCGAGAGGTTCCAGTCGATCAAGCAAGCCGCAGTGACCAGCGGGCCGCCAGCCGGACAACCAGTGACCGCTCCCGGCCCAAGGGCCGTCAAGCCAGCCGCGCCAGGCGTCGAATAGCCTTGCGCCGGGTAAGTGGAATAAAAGCTGACTTCCGCCGTGTTGATGGTACGAATCGAGCTGGCCGCAGATGATTCATTGGCCGAGATACGAGCGCGCAACAGGTTCGGAATAGCGATAGCAGCGATGATAAGAATAATCGCCACCACGATGAGCAACTCAATCAGTGAAAAACCCTTCTGTTTCCGCATGTGTGTTCCCTTCTTCTCCGTTATCAGATGTGGTCTCAGTAGACCCAATTGCCGATTATGTTCGCATTTTAGCGGCCAGAAGCAGAAGTTACTATAGGGTAGGGTCGGATTCTTGGCTGTGTTTTGTTTTCAAGGGCTCAGCAATCTTCGGTAACCCTCGAGTCCGAAGCGGGTTGGGCTTGGAAAGACAGTATCTGGCAGATTTTGTCGGCGGCATGACAAGTTGTGTCATTTTGAGTCCCTACCAACCGAGATTGCTCTTTCCCGGATTTCGAGCCAATTGTCGTGTGGGTCGTGATATTTGTAGCCCCAAAAAGCAAAGGGAGCAACGGATTTCTCCGTTGCTCCCGGCTTGTACCCTCCCCCAGGTACTTCGCCAAATCAACTTACTGCAACTGGCTCCAGCCGGTGCAGGTCGCCCACGTAACTGTCGGGGCGCCAGCCTGCGACGCGAGGAAGTGAACTACGCCGTCTTCGTTGGAGCAAAAGCCGCGCACACCAGTCTGGTTGAATGCTGCGGCCGAGGCGCTGGCGGTGTAGCTCTGGTACGGCACTCCGCCTGAGGTGCTGGTAAGACCGAAGTAGTAGCCACTCTTGGCGAGTGGTACTGTGGCGGCTTGCGAGAGGTTCCAGTCAATCAAGCAAGCCGCGGTGACCAGCGGTCCGCCAGCTGGACAACCAGTGACCGCTCCCGGCCCAAGGGCCGTCAAACCAGCGGCGCCCGGAGTCGAATAGCCTTGCGTTGGGTAGGTGGAAGCAAAGCTAACTTCAGCCGTGCTGAGGGTGCGAATCGAGCTGGCGGCGGATGATTCGTTGGCCGAAATGCGCGCGCGCAGCAGGTTTGGAATTGCGATAGCAGCGATGATAAGAATGATCGCCACCACGATGAGCAACTCAATCAATGAAAAGCCGTTTTGTTTCCGCGTGTTCTTCACAATGTCTCCATTAACCGGTGAGTTTCTTACGCCCGACTCTAGACTAGTGGCAATTTGCTTGCCATCGCCGACAGCAATCGGGACTCCGAGTCACCATTCATAAGTCCCACGCCTGCCACACCTAGGAAAGAACGAGACCACGTTTAGAGTGGGAACGAGTCCGGAGAGAGACTCAAAACAGCAAAGCCTGACAAATTTTGTCAATCACATTCCCGTTTCTGGAGAGATTCCCATTTAGAATGCCGATTTGCTGATCACAGTTCGTCCCATGAAAGCCTCCGTCGAATCCCTGCACATCGATCCAGATATCGAACAGGCGTGGTCGCTTCCAAGTCCCTTCTACGCCGATCCTTCCATCCTTGAACGGGAGCACGAAAAGATATTTCGAAAGGCCTGGCAGGTCGTGGGCCATGCCCATCAAGTAGCGAATCCGGGGGACTTCTTTACTACGGAACTGCAAGGAGAGCCCTTGCTCCTGGTGCGCGGAGCAGATGGCGAGCTGCGCGGCTTTTACAATGTTTGCCGGCATCGCGCCGGGCCACCGGCGGAAGGATGCGGCTCGCGCAAGCTCTTCCGCTGTAGCTACCACGGTTGGACTTATGGGCTGGATGGATCCCTGATCAGCGCTCCCGAGTTCGAAGGCCAGCAGGACTTCTCGCCCAGCGACTTCGCGCTCAGGCCCGTGTGCGCTGCGGAGTGGTTTAACCTCATCTTTGTCAACCTCGATCCCAATGCCGAGCCATTGGTAAAGAGCCTGGGGAATCTTCCAAAGCAGGTAGGGCGCTTCGATTTCGCCAGTATGAAGCTCTTTCAGCGCCGGACGTACGACATGAAATGCAATTGGAAGACCTACGTTGACAATTATCTTGAGGGCTACCACTTACCCAGCGTGCACCCGGGGCTGAATCGTGAATTGGACTACGGAGCCTACACGGTGGAACCCTACGCGCGTCACGTGCGGCAATTCAGTCCAATCCGGGGAGCACAGCCTGGGGATGCCGCTCCGCGCCGCTACCGCGAAGCCCCGGAGGATCTGACCACGGATTATTTCTGGATCTTTCCCAACTGGATGCTGAACTGCTATCCCGACAATGTTTCGTTGAACATCGTTCTGCCGCTGGAGGCCGAGCGTTCCATGGCGATTTTCGAATGGTATGTGCGCGAGGAAGACCTCGATAGTAAAGCCGCGCGTGACTCGGTCGAGTTCAGCGACCAGATTCAGATTGAAGACGTCGCAATTTGCGAGACGGTGCAGAGGAATCTGCACTCACGCAGCTACGAACACGGACGTTACAGCGTGAAGCAGGAAAAGGGCGTCCACGCGTTTCATCGGATGTACGCGGAGGTCATGAAAAGCGGAACGGCTTAATGGCGAGCCGATGCCGGGCAAAGCTTGAAACAAACTCTTTCCTTCTTTTGCAGATATGCGACGATTTCGAACAGGTTGCTGGCGTGCGGATTTCCGGACGGGCCAAGCATCCGCATTAAACTCTTGGGCGAATGGTGTGTGTTCTCGGCGAGTTCGCTAAAGCCAATCGTGGCGTTGATGTAATCGCGCAGCACCGTTTTCCCTGTTTCAATATCTCCGGAGAGAAAACTCTCGATGCCTCCGCGCAGAAGTTCCCTGCGGAAAGTGGAGTCACGGCGTACTCGCGCTCGAATCGTTTCCTTGAAGTCTCGTGTCAAAGCCATTGCCGATTCCCTCATCGCTTTCTCTTCTTGTAGTCCTGCCACTTGCTGATAGCTTCGTTGATATCCCTTTGCTGCTTCTTTTTTGTTCCTCCGCCGAGAAGGATGACAAGGCGCCTGCCGTCGATGCCGAAGTAAACACGGTAACCCGGACCGAAGTCGATCTTGGACTCATGAACTCCCGAGCCAACGCTTTTCACATTGGAAAAGTTGCCCTGGCCAATGCGCGTGATCGCTATGGTTACTCTTGCTGCGTTCAGGCGGTCGAACCATTCGGCGTAAGGACATCGGCCATTCCGGTCGAGGTATTCGCGGATATCTGTCGCATGTGATGGTAACATAATTGTTACCTTTGTCAAGAGCGTGGCGAGCCACTCAGTCTAGGCGGCCTTGACCAGCATGCAGGTTATGTCATCGTGCTGAGGGGTGGGGCCGACGAAGGCGTCGAGGTCGCTCATCGCTCGGCGTAGGAGTTCCTGTGGAGTAGCCGTAGCGCCGCCTTGCAAAAGGTTTAGCAAGCGCTGCTCCCCGTACTCTTCCGTACGCGCATTCTCTGCTTCGACAACGCCGTCGGTGAAAATCACAAGCCAATCGCCCGGTTGCAGGATCACCTTTCCGGCTTCATAAGTTTTATCCGCCCACATTCCCAAGGGCAGTCCGCCGTTTGACAGCCGTTCGATTGCGCCCGAGCTGCGCCGCAGGATGGGTGCGTTGTGTCCGGCGTTGGTGTAGGTCAAGGTCCGGCTGGCCGGGTCGAACTCGGCCAGGAAAGCGGTGGTGAAGCGAAGGCCGCTCTGGCTGTTGGTGCAGGCGTAGTGATTCATGCCGGTGACCAAATCGGCGAGGGAACAGCGAGTCTCCGAAAGAGTTTTCAGGCTGGCCTGGAAGGTGGCCATCAGCAACGCCGCTGGAATACTTTTTCCTGCGACATCGGCGACGGCCAATAGAAAATGAGGTTCCGCGGAGTCCGATACCGGCCGGGCGAAGACGTCGTAGAAATCACCCGCGACCGTATTCGCCGCGCGAGTGGTGAAGGCGATGTCCAAACCGGGCACCTGCGGGGGCGTGGCTGGCAGCAGCCATTTCTGAATATCGCGG
>JGI12635J15846_10002386_pt1 | contig 16421 bp, 20 predicted proteins | sample BlaSpr_A8_OM2_M2_FD_15846 | JGI IMG/M metagenome (IMG submission 15846) | reverse complement strand
GGCAACCCAGCCGGCGGCAAGGGGCGCCCCGCCTATCCCTCGGGATGTCCATTATCAGCGGCATGCGCACCGCCAGCGCGGACTTGAATCAAATCGGCGCGTGCGGTGCTTTCCTCTCTGAGGTCGCCGACCTCGCTCGCCAGGCAGAACTCGATAAGTACGGTCATCAGGCCCTAGCCGGCGCCAATGTCTTGAGCTCGCTAGCAGGCCATCGTCGAGATGCGCTGTGGGCTGCGGCTGCAGCCGCACCCGACAAGCACCTGCTTCATGTCACGCAAAACATTTCCAACTATCTTCGCCTCTGCTTTCGCCGAATCGGTCTTGCACAGCGAAGAGTCAAACCCTCCTGCAGAGGCCGGTTCGAGCCCTCAAGCCAAAGCGTCAATCGCTTCGGGCTAGCGTTCGAGGGTGAACAGTCGTCGAATTTCGCCAACCGGGTAGGCGGTAATCATAAGCGCCTTGGCAAGGAACAGAACGGTCTCGATCATGCCAGGCTAAAGCGTGCCACAGGGCTGATGGAAAAACTCTCTTCTAGCCCCCAACGGCAGTTCGAACGGTTTTGCTGCCCTCAGTTCACCACACGCGTATTTAGGGTCTCCGTCGCCAACGATCGAGCGCAACTCAGCAAGATGGCGCTGGCGGCAAGGGCTGCGATGGGAAAATCGCAACTGAAGGTGCTAGCCGATCGCGGCTACTTAAGCGGTCCGGAGATTCTAGCCTGTGATACAGAGGGCATCGCGGCTTTCGCGCCAAAACCATCGACCTCCGCGTCGAAAAAAAGGGCTCTTCACCAAAGCCGACTTCGTCTACATCGCGAAAGACGACGAATACAAATGCCCGGCGGGCGAGCGGGCAATCTATCGGTTCCCAACTGTCGATCACAAATTGAATCTACGGGTGTACTGGATCAGCGCGTGTCCACGTGCGTCCGCTGAAAGAGCAATGTTCGCCAAGTCCATATCGTCGTATTCGTCGATGGGCGCACGAGGATGTACTGGAAGCCATGCAACGCCGCCTCGACCGTCGGCCCGACGCCATGACGATCCGACGACGCACGGTTGAGCACGTATTCGGTACGCTAAAGCACTGGATGGGATCGACCCACTTCTTGACTCGCACACTAGAACGGGTGAGCCCCGAAATGAGCCTTCACGTACTGGCGTACAACCTGAAGGGAGTCGTCAAAATATTAGGCGTCGCTAAGGTGCTAAAAGCAATGAGACTGGCCGGTGCGTGAAGCACCGGAATGTGTTTTTATTTGATTCTGACGGGGCCCACCAATACGGAGCCATAGCTCTGATGAATTGCGCTAACCTGCCGCGGTCGATGCGCAGTGCTGCAATGCGCCCAAAGAACGCGTTTCCACACGCCCTCGGCCAGTCGCGGCCATCGATATACCTCCCGCATCGGCTCTTCAACGTCAGACATGAGCACCGCTGTCACGGCATCGCGTGGCTGCAACGGAGTTACACTGAATGAGACTGCGCCGCGGAGAAGGCAAAGGGTTCCGTTGACGAAGAAATGGATGCCATCGAGGTGAGCGAGTAGTGGAATGTTGCGATGGAGTCGGAAATTATGAAAGGGCCCAAGCTTTAGGGCACGCCGTGCCGATTGCGAAACCGACCTCATCGGTGCCGTGCCCCGATTGCTACCCTTGAGCGCTAGTCGTCGGCCCATCGAGACACGGGGCCGCGATATTTCCATTGAACACACGAGGGACTGAAGATGCGACTGATCGAACCGGATGAACACAAGGAGTTTCTCGCGACCTTGCAGCGCATTGGTCTGGCAAGAGATGATTTTGGTCTTCAGGAGACGGATACGACGGATCCAAAAGGCGACGAGAATTTCGGTCTACGGGGCTATGTCACCATTACCAAACTATCGACGCAGGTGACGAAGGAATACACGATCGGCGACGAAAGCGATTGGCTGCAGCATTTCAGGAAAGATCTCGAAGCGGGCGCTTTCGATAAACCGGAATGAAATCCCGCTTGCCATTGGAGCGAAGGTGAAAAATAGTTACCCGGGCGGGCGCTCGGCTCGCACTTTGCTGGCTGCGGCGCTTCAGCTGAAGGGCCGAAGTTGCCGCCCACCGTCGTTCGCGGCGAAGAGCCGGCGACGCCGCATTCTGAACTCCGCAATTGGCATATTCCTTCCGTTCGAGCAGCCGGTGACATTCATATTGTCGCAACGGTGACTTTTTTATCGCGGTCTACGGCGATGGGTACCGAAGAACTGGGCTACCTAACACTGATACATAGGCTCGCCACCTGTGCGATCGCGACGGCTGACGGATCCGCCCGGCGCTGGATGGCTCGCCGGTGTCGGCGCATCCTCGGCATGCCCCGGCGCAACAATCATTGAAGCTCGACGCGAGCGCTAGAGATGCACGCCTCGCGAACCCTGCGGCGTGGCGCTTAATTGACGTCTTGGCGCCATACTGCATGCGCCACCTCGGACTTGTCGATTTTTCGTTAAGACAACGAGGCAAGCAGGATCGACAGTCTTCTGACATGAGCCCTGAACGCCTCGCTCGTTTCGCGGTCGCTTGTCGAACTCAAGTGTGACGTCTCCGCGATTTCGACCTGCTCATGGAAGTCGTTGGCGACCTTGCTCCTTATGTCCGGTGGCAACGATCGAACGATGGAGACTAGCAAAGCCTCCTCAGCGTGAATCATGCCCAGTATGGAATGGGTATCCATGCGAAGCTCCATTGAAGGCGTGGTAGGAGCAATCTAGCACGATCCGCTGGTCCGTTGAGGTCGCCTTATCTGCCTTGATCTAGTTCCGATGGCTCTGATGTGGTGGACGACTCCCTCCCCACGGCAAAAGGTATCTGCCAAAGGCAGTGAAGAAGTCGTGACTTCCACGGCAGCCACACGGGGATGGCCCATATCTCTTTCAGCTTCAACGGGATCTTCTGCCTGGTCAGCTTCCCCTTGTTCCAGGGCTCTCGGTGTGCGCTATGAATTTCGATGAATTCCATGACCGTCCGCTCCGTGAATGGAGATCCAGTCTGCGCTTTGAGAACCGCACTCCCCGTCCCAACCCGGACATTCGCCCGCAGAATCCGATCGTCCGCTTGTCGGCTTTTGAAAAGCTTCTCATCAGGCCGAACTTCCGACATTCGCGACGCCTGTGCGATTGGTCGCGTCGGTTTGCGAAGGACGTTAGAGCATTGCTCGCGTTTCACAAATCGCAGTCAACGGGGTGCAGAAATTCGCAACTCCAAAGGCAGCCGTCGTTTGACATATTTAAGAATGGTCAACTTTTCGAGTGTGCGGCAACTCAATCCGTGCTGATGGTTGGCCGAGCGCAGCCTAGCGAAGTACGAATTGTTGCTGTCCTCTATCTTGGAGGTTTCTCGAACGGTGTTGACGCCGACATAATATTTATGGGAATGCCGACATTGGACTGATCAGCCGACCGATCAAAAAAAGACTAGGCAGCAACGACTCGCGGCCCGATCTGGATGGTCAGCCGAATTTCGGCATACGGGTCAAACTGGTATCGGCGACAACAGCCGTACACCCTTCCCCCACAGCGACGGAGACGATATCGATGGTCGCCGCGTGGCTTCAGCATCGACGGCAGCCACCAAGTGCGCGACAAAGGAGGCGACAAGTTCTGGGCAGGCGGCACGCCGATGGCAGAGTCGTCGTCCTGCTCCCTTCGACGGTCAGCTTCGTCCCCCGCAGCCGCTGGCGTTCGCCGCGCACCGGTACCGAATATCCGGTCTCGGTGCAGGTCCGCGCAGGTGAATTCACACTCGACCTAGTGCCCTTGATGGACGACCAGGAGTTCGACAGCCGAGCCAGTACCGGCGCGATCTATTGAGGGGCGCGGTCACCGCGTGGCGCGGCACGGCTATCTCGAACTGACCGGATACTTCTAGCGGCTCGGCCCCTGATCTGTGCTATCCATGGCGGGGTGCGGTAGGCTGGAATACATGAATGCCGACGTTTCGCCGAATTGATGGAACGGCGGGAATGCATGAACCAATGCCAGCAGGCATCCACAAAAAATTTCATCTGCCGGAACAATATAGGACTAAACTAGTCCTAATTAAAGGCCAACGGTGGCGACCATGTTGAGACTGAGCAAACTGACCGATTACGGCACGGTGATCATGACCCACATGGCGCGCGAACCTGGTCGGATCTACAGTGCCAGCGAGGCGGCTGCCGCGATCGGCGTGGCGGTGCCGACGGCGAGCAAGATCCTGAAGATGCTGGCGCGGCAAAACCTGCTGCAGTCGCTGCGCGGCGCCAAAGGCGGCTACCTGTTAGCGCGACCGCCGGGCGAAATCTCGATTGCCCAGGTGCTCAATGCGATGGAGGGACCTACCGGCATAACCGAGTGCAGCATCGCGGCTGGCTTGTGCGCTCAGGAAGGCTGGTGTTCCATCCGCGCGAACTGGCAGCGCATCAACCAGGTGATTTTGCGTGCCCTGAACGACGTGACGCTGGCAGACATGATGCAACCGACGTTCCACCCGGTGGATATCGGTGCGCTTCGCGTCTGGAAGCCGCACGCACCGCAATGAGGCATTGCGGCGATAAGTGGTAACCGAAGGCAGAAAATGGCAACTCAAGCACACAAACTTGATGAACTAATCAGCCAAAACTACCAACATGGCTTCTACACGTTCGTGGAAACGGACACGGTGCCGTGCGGGCTGAGCGAGGGCGTGATCCGCATGATCTCGGTCATGAAGGACGAGCCGGAATTCATGCGCGAGTGGCGCCTCAAGGCCTATCGGCATTGGCTGACGATGTCCGAGCCGCACTGGGCGACGGTGAAGCATCCGCCCATCGACTACCAGGACATCGCTTACTATTCCGCGCCACGCTCCCAGAAGGGCGGGCCCAAGACGCTAGATGAGGTCGATCCCGAACTGCTCCGGACCTACGAGAAGCTGGGTGTTCCGCTGCAGGAGCGCGCGTTACTTGCAGGGGTCGCGGTGGATGCGGTGTTCGACAGCGTCTCAGTGGCGACCACCTTTAAGCAGAAACTGGGCGAACTCGGCATCATTTTCTGTTCGTTTTCCGAAGCAGTGCGGGAGCACCCTGACCTGGTCCAGCAGTACCTTGGCACGGTCGTGCCCTACACCGACAACTTCTTTGCCACGCTCAATTCGGCGGTGTTCAGCGACGGTTCGTTTTGCTATATCCCGCCCGGGGTACGCTGCCCGATGGAGTTGTCCACCTACTTCCGTATCAATGCCCAGAAGACCGGCCAGTTCGAGCGTACCTTGATCATCGCCGACGAGGGGGCTTACGTCAGCTATCTGGAAGGCTGCACCGCGCCAATGCGCGACGAGAACCAGTTGCATGCCGCAGTGGTGGAGCTGATTGCCCTGGAAGGCGCACAGATCAAATACTCGACCGTGCAGAACTGGTATCCGGGCGACAAGGAAGGCAAAGGTGGCATCTACAACTTCGTCACCAAACGCGGCGACTGCCGCGGCGCCCGTTCGAAGATTTCGTGGACCCAGGTGGAGACCGGCTCGGCGATCACCTGGAAGTACCCAAGTGTCATCCTGCGGGGCGACCATTCGGTTGGCGAGTTCTTTTCGGTCGCGCTTACCAACCACTACCAGCAGGCGGACACCGGCACCAAGATGACCCACATCGGCCGGTACACGAAGAGCACGATCCTCTCCAAGGGCATCTCGGCCGGCCACGGGCAGAATGCCTACCGCGGGCTGGTGAAGGTGGCGAAGAGCGCCATTGGCGCGCGCAACTACTCGCAGTGCGACTCCCTGCTGCTGGGCGACAAATGCGCCGCTCACACCTTCCCGTATATCGAGGTCAAGAACCCCACTGCCCGCGTCGAGCACGAGGCCTCCACCTCGCGCATCGGCGAGGACCAACTGTTCTATTGCCAAAGCCGCGGCATCTCTGCCGAGGATGCGGTATCGATGATCGTTAATGGCTTCTGCAGGGAAGTGTTCAAGGAGCTGCCGATGGAATTCGAAGTGGAAGCGCAGAAGCTGCTGGGCGTGAGCCTGGAAGGCAGTATCGGTTAAGGGGAGCGTGTATGGGGCGCGCGGGGCGCCCCGCAGCAGAGCGAGGATCGACAATGCTTGAAATCCGAAACCTACACGCCACCGTCGACGACAAGCCCATCCTGCGCGGCATCAACCTCACCGTGAAGGCCGGAGAAGTGCATGCCATCATGGGCCCGAATGGTTCGGGCAAGAGTACCCTCGCCCATGTGCTGGCCGGGCGAGATCGCTACATTGTGACCGACGGCGAGGTTCGCTACGACGCCCTGAACCTGCTTGACATGCCGCCCGAGGAGCGGGCGCGGGCGGGCATCTTCCTGGCGTTCCAGTATCCGGTCGAAATTCCCGGCGTCTCCAACGTCTACCTGCTCAAGGCCGCGCTCAACGCGATCCGCAAGCATCGCGGCGAGCCGGCACTGGACGCGATGGACTTCCTCGCGCTGGTGAAGGACAAGCTCAAGCTCATGGGGATGGACCCAAGCCTGCTTTACCGCTCGGTGAACGAAGGTTTTTCTGGTGGCGAAAAGAAACGCAACGAGATCCTGCAGATGGCGGTGCTGGAGCCCAGGCTCGCCATCCTTGATGAGACCGACTCTGGCCTGGACATCGACGCGCTCAAAATCGTCGCCAACGGCATCGAGACCATGCGCAGCCCCGAGCGGGCCATCGTGCTGGTGACCCACTACCAACGGCTGCTCAACTACATCGTGCCGGACCAGGTCCACGTAATGGCACAGGGTCGCATCGTGATGTCCGGCGGGCGCGAATTGGCGCTCGAACTGGAGAGCCGCGGCTATGCCTGGATCGAGACGCAGGCAGCCACCCAGGCGGAGGCCGCACCGTGAGCGCAACCGCACCGGAACACTATCTCGCCGAGTTCACCCGCGTCGAGGCCATCCTACCTGGCCGACGCCTACCCTGGTTGACGCGCGCGCGCAAAGAGGCGCTGGCACATTTCGCGCAAGCCGGATTTCCGACGCTACGCCAGGAGGACTGGAAATACACAAACGTAGCCGCGCTTGAGCGAAACCGCTTTGCCGTGTCACCGCAGCATCCGGACGACGCTCTGAACGCTGCCGTGAGCGTGCAAATCGAAATGCTCGCCTTGCCCGACACACATCTGTTGGTATTCGTGAATGGCCGACACCAGCCGCAATGGTCGCACCTCGGCGCCCTGCCCTCCGGCGTGACGCTCACCAGTCTCGCCGCTGCGCTGGAGCGCGAACCAGAGCGCCTGGAAGACCTGATTTGCCGCCGCGCGCACAACTATCCGTCTGGCTTCGCGGCCTTGAATGCGGCGTTCATGGCCGACGGCGCCTATATCCGTCTGGCGGCAGGTGCCGCGCTCGAAAACCCGATTCACCTGCTGTTCCTCGCCACCGAGCCCGGCCTGGTAACGCATCCGCGCAATGTCGTGATTGCGGAAGAAGGGAGCCGCGTTGCCATCGTCGAGCACCACGCGGGTACCAATGGTTTGACCTATTCCACCAACACCCTCACCGACATCATCGCCGCGCGCGACGCACAGGTCGAGCATCACAAGCTGCAACAGGAAAGCCTCAAGGCGTTCCATATCGCAGGCGTGAATGTGGACCAGCAGCACGGCAGCCGCTTCGCCTCCAGCTCGTTTGCCCTAGGCGGCGAGTTGGCGCGGGTCGACATCAATGTAGGGCTCAATGCCGAGCGCACCGAATGCACGCTTAACGGGCTGTACATGACGGGCGGCCGGCAGCATGTCGACCATCACACCCGTATCGACCACACCAAACCGCACGGCAAGAGCCGCGAGTTCTATAAGGGCATATTGACTGGCGCCTCGCGCGCCGTGTTCAACGGCAAGGTGGTCGTGCATCCCGATGCCCAGCAGACCGATGCGAACCAGTCAAACCGCAACCTGCTGCTGTCCGAGAATGCCGAGGTTGACACCAAGCCCCAATTGGAGATCTACGCCGACGACGTCAAATGCAGCCACGGCGCGACCGTAGGCCAGCTCGACGCAGACCAGATCTACTACCTGCGTTCGCGCGGGGTGGACGATATCTCGGCGCGGGCTCTGCTGACCTTTGCCTTCGCCAAGGACGTGGTCGAGCGGCTAAGTCTGGCGCCGTTGCGATCACGGCTGGAGAAACTATTGCTCGGCCAGCTGCCCGAGCAAGTGAAGGAGCTGCTATGAGCACCGCAGCGAACGAACTGACGGTGCTGAAGAGTGCGGTACCGCCCGGTCCTCTGGACGTCACGCGGCTGCGGCAGGATTTCCCCATCCTGCGCCAGACGGTCAATGGCAAGCCTCTGGTCTACCTGGACAACGCCGCCACCAGCCAGAAGCCGCAAAGCGTAATCGAGTGTGAAGCGCATTACTACACCGCGCTCAACGCCAACATCCACCGCGGCGTGCACAGCCTGAGCCAGCAGGCGACCGACGCATACGAGGCAGCGCGCGACGTAGTGCAATGTTTCATCAACGCGGCCAAACGCGAAGAGATTGTGTTCGTGCGCGGCACGACCGAGGCCATCAATCTCGTGGCGGCGAGCTATGGGCAGCGCATGCGGCCCGGCGATGAGATCCTGATCACCGCGATGGAGCACCACTCCAACATCGTCCCATGGCAACTGGCGTGCGAGCGAACGGGTGCCATATTGCAAGTCGCACCGATCGATGATACTGGCGAGCTGATGGTGGAAGAATTCGCGCGCTTGCTTGGCCCCCGCACAAAGCTGGTCGCCGTGACCCACCTCTCTAACGCGCTTGGCACCGTTACCCCGGTGCGGCACATCATTAAACTGTCGCATGCCAAGGGCATTCCGGTGCTGGTAGATGGCGCTCAAGCTGTGCCTCACCTCACGGTTGACGTGCAGGCACTCGATTGCGATTTCTACGCCTTCTCAGGGCACAAACTCTACGGCCCCACCGGCATCGGCGTGCTCTACGGAAAGGCCGCGCTGCTGGACGCCATGCCGCCTTATCAGGGTGGTGGCGACATGATTCGCGAGGTCACATTCCGCAAGACCACTTACAACGACCTGCCCTACAGGTTCGAGGCCGGCACGCCCAACGTCGCTGGCGTTATCGGTCTCGGCGCGGCGATCGCCTATGTGAATGCGGTCGGCCTCGAGGCCGTCGCCGCCCACGAGCACGTGCTGCTCGCCTACGCCACCGGGCAGGCGACCGAGATCGTCGGCCTGCGCATCATCGGGACGGCTACGGACAAGGCGAGCATCCTCTCGTTCACCCTGGATGGTGTGCATCCCCACGATGTCGGCACCATTCTCGACTTTGAAGGCGTGGCGGTGCGTACCGGCCACCATTGCGCCATGCCCGTGATGGCACGGTTTGGCGTACCCGCTACGGTGCGCGCCTCCTTTGCACTGTACAACACGTGTGAAGAAGTGGATGCGCTGTTCCGCGCCGTCCGCAAAGCACAGGAGGTATTCGCCTGATGTCTGACCTGCGAGATCTCTATCGGGACGTCATCGTTGACCACAGTCGTACCCCTCAGAATTTCGGGCGGCTGACGGGAGCGAACCGCAGCGCCGAGGGCTTCAACCCGCTGTGTGGTGACAGGCTGACGCTGTACCTGAAAGTCACGGATAGCGTGATCGAGGACGTGAGCTTCGAGGGGTCGGGCTGCGCCATCTCCACCGCCTCGGCCTCGCTCATGACGGAAGCGCTGAAGGGTAAGACCGAGGCGCAGGCGCAGGCACTGTTCTCCAGTTTTCATGCGCTAGTGACCGAGGGCAACGCGGCGCAGGCGAGCGTGCCGCTAGGCAAGCTAGAGGCGTTGAGCGGCGTGTGCGAGTTCCCCGCGCGAGTGAAGTGCGCCACTTTGGCCTGGCATACGCTGCAAGCGGCGTTGCGTAACAAGACCGAACCGGTTTCGACGGAGTGAAGCGATGGGCCTGATCGATTGGCTGCACAAGGCCGAGGAATGCGAGGGCAAACCCCAAGCCGACCCAGAGGGCCTGGAAGGCCTGGTGATCGCGGCGTTGCGTACCGTGTATGACCCAGAGATCCCGGTCAATATCTACGATCTGGGCTTGGTCTACGCGCTGGAGGTGGAGCAAGCCAGCCGCAAGGTGCGCATCCACATGACACTGACCGCCCCGGGATGTCCAGTCGCACAGACCTTCCCCGCCACGGTAGAAAGCGCGGTCATGGACGTCAGCGGCGCGAGTGAAGTCAAGGTTGAATTAGTGTGGGACCCGCCTTGGTCGAAAGATCGGATGAGCGAGGCGGCGCGCCTGGAACTGGGGCTGCTGTGACATGACTGAGTGGATCGATGTCGCGCTGGCCGAAGAGTTTACGCCCGGGACATGCCGCACCGTTGATGTCGACGGCGTGCGGATCGCGGTATTCAACGTAGGCGGCAGCTACCACGCCATCGAAGACGTCTGCTCCCACGAGGCAGAGCCCCTTTCCGGGGGAGAAGTGGAAGGCACGGAAATCATCTGTCCGCGCCACGGCGCGCACTTTTCCCTCATCACCGGCGCGGCGCTGTCCCCGCCCGCTTATGAACCGGTGGCGACGTTTCCGATTCGGGTCCTGGAAGGCAAGGTGCAGGTGAAAGACGACCGCTGGGACTAGCTGCACCAGACTGTCGAAGACCGGCCTGGCCTGAGTAACCGTGCTCTCGGCGCTCAATCTGGCGGCACATGGCCAGAAAGCGTTGGTGTGCGCGGGATTTCGGAAGACACACTGTCGGAAAACGGCTCGCTCAAAAAAGCCCTTTCAGATCAACGCGTTGCGTCAACGAAGCGCCAGATTTTGCACCGAGAGCACGATTACCGCAGGCTTCACAAACATTTTTTCCGCAGGCGTATAAACCGGGGACATAGCTGACAGGTATGCGAGGACATGGTTGACACTTTCGGGCATTGAATTGCCCGGACCCGACCATGCCCTAGACTGCACGAAACACCATGAGCCTGCGACAAGAGTTTGCTTTGCTGGCTCGGCCAGGACGGCGGTAAGCTCGGTGAGTTGTGCCGCCGTTTCGGCGTCAGCCGGCCTCAATCCGAGGTACGCGAATTCAGAGTTGACTCAGAGGGCGCCGCTCGAGCCCACCCGAAGGACGCAAGCGTGGCCCGGTTCTTATCGGCTTTTGACGCATTGTTCTGAACCGGCCCCGCCCTGCGCGGGGCCTTTCATTTCTGGGTGGGCGCGCCATCAATGCTTATGGTGCAGCCAGCCCATGTGATGCGCATCAAGCCACTGAACCATCCCTTCTCCCGGGTGATCGCGCATGTAACGTCGCACGAGCATGAACCCGACGGCCAACAGGACCGCCAGGCCGACCACAAAGCTAATCATTGACTGAGTCATGGCAGCCTCCTTGCCAGGTCGCGATCATGCTTACAGTGTAGGTGATGCGCTTATTGAAAGCGGCGTCCGGGCTGTTCCCTTCATTTCCTCGAATGCGATGCCTTCCCCCGTTCGTTCGCTAGAAATTCGACCTTAGTCGCCGACTGGAATACCGAATCCTGTTGCAACTTTCTCGGTTGGGACGCTGACCACCATTGCGACGGCGTCATGCGGAATAAAGAACTTCATGTCGCCGCGCTTGAATTCGATCAACGAGCCCGACGTGTCGAAGCTATCGCAAAGCACGGTGCTGTACTCGGGCACTTTGTGAGCGTCGAATGTATCGGGCGAGATGTCGCGCCAGTGCGCGCCGTGAAGAATCACAAAGTAGTTCATGGCCTGCTCCGTAGTGACTTTCGAGAAATCCTAACGAGGCTGTACGGCTATATGATTGTCAGATGCCGCGCAGTGTCCAAAAGGGCGTGGTGACCGGCTGGCCGTCACTTGCGGCTCATCTCCTCAAGAGTCTTCTCTCGGCCGCTTACCTGCGCGAGCTCAGTAAGCACCACGGACATCGCGGCGACCAGATCGTCAAAGGTAACGATGCCGACCAGTTCATCTGCATCGTTGGTAATGGGCATCCGTCTCATCCCGTGCAGCCGCATGCGGTGGATCACTTGCCACAAGTCCTCCCAGTCGAAGGCGGTCACCAGTGGCGCAGACATCATGTCCGACACGAAGACCGCAGCGGGGTCCACTTCCTTGGCCACCACCGACACGACAATGTCGCGATCGGTGATGATGCCAACCGGCGTTTGCTTACCGTTCGAGTCATCGATCACCACCAAGTCACCGACGTGGTGGTTGCGTATCAGCCGCGCTGCATCCAGTGCGGTGGTATCGCGGTGGCACACGACGATGTCGCGGGTGCAGATGTTTCCGACGTTCATGATTGCCGCTCCGTGCTTTCGGATCACTCGAGCTTGAACGTCAGCTTTGCGCTGATCCGATAATTGACGATCTTGACGTTATCGACTTCGGCCGACATGTCCTTGACATAGAGCCAGTTGGGGCATGAGCTGGTGTTTGGTGACACGCCCGACGCACCCGTTCTCGCATGTCCGCTAAAGATGCCTTCCAGATCCAGCGGCGGTTCTGATACGTGGCACTGCACTGCCGGCAACTGGCGAGCCCAGCCGGGCCGTATCGGCCTCTTGTGCTGTCATCGACACCCTGAGACAGCTTTGGTGCGGAAACCTTTTGACGAAGGAACTCATGCGAGCCGGCAGTGCCGGTTGCTGCAGGAAAACGCCTTACGGCACTACGAGCCGGCGAGGGCACAGCCTCCGTCGGCAAGCTGCATTGACCGTTCGTCAGCGCGGCCCCCTGTTGGCACTATAGATCGCTTTCGATTGGATGCGTGAACTCATGCGGCTTCAACCGCACATGCGCTTATAAACGACGAACATCTGACCAGCGCGGCTCACCGGCGCCGCGATCTCTTCCTGATGCAAGCAACAAGCACATACTTGTCCAGCGCCTCGGTCAGGCGAAGAACACGAACGGCAGCGTAATCGTCAGGTAAATCGCAAGACCGGTGATCGGCAGACCGGCGGCGATCGCGATTGCTGCGACCGCGCTGCCGGCAAGCGCGAGCGCAAGCAACTGGCGCCGGTGAGCTTGCTGAGCGCTGACGTCGGCGCGTAGGCTTGCATCGACGCGATGTTGGTTGTGCCGCGCCGCGCGTTTGCGGATGTGCAGATCAAACATGGCTATTTACCCCAAAAACATATTCGTTGCCCTACGATCGCGCGTCCAGGTGCCTCCACAACTCCACAACCTTTGCAGTACATGCGTTCACTTGGCACGTCAGCTCGCGGAGGGGGCCAAACTTCGGAACCAGATGATCTGTGCACTTGCCGGTTTTTGAAAGTCGCAAAAACGCGAAAGCTGTTGGACCTTGCAGGTTCCACGGCTTTCGCGATGTACTTGGCGCAAGCACATCGGCAAATTCTCACCGCTCGTCCTTATCCAGCAGTGAGTTGAGCGACAAAAAACGGGCATTCACCGCAAAGTCCGTGATGAGATCACCGCCGCGGGGTTGATCGCGGCCATTCGCGCACACGAGGCTGACCTGCCGGGCAAGCAACACATACGTAACGGCAAGCTTAGCGCCGTTCGCTGCAGCCTGGCATTCCAAGCGTGCAGCAGAATCCTTGGAGGAACCGGAACGCCGTAATCGATCAGGCGAGATCCGACGGGTATCGTGTGATATCAGTTGTTCCTGAGTGATATTGGGAGCAGTTCGATGACGACGTACCACCGCGAGCGAGATTGTATGGCAGCAGAAATGAAACGGCCTGATGAGGCACTTGCGCCTGCGGCCCACATGGCCAGCGGCTTGAGCAGCGAACGCTGGGTTTCAACGATCGGGTACAGCATCTGACCTCCACAGAGAAGGGCAGAAAATTCGGCCCCAGCCCACCGGCACGGTCGAAATGAATAACGTTGCGCTTGATGAGTACGATGAGTGTTCAGAACGGGTTGGCTCATTACGCGTCCGGCAACGCGCCGTTTGGAACCATAAGAGGGTCACCACCACCCGGAGGTCGAGGCGTTCGCAACGGCCCTATCCTAGTGTCCTAGGATTGACCATAGGTCAGGCACGACACGCGTTCCGTGCCATATTTCCCATCGACTATTCTAGGGTTAGGCGGTCCAGTTAATCCGCCACCGGAGGGAGTTATGGAACTTCATATGCGTTCTCACCATTTTACGCACCGTCGGCCAGATTGGCGCGCTGCCATCATGGCAGGAGTCGTGTTCCTGGCACTGGAACTGGTGCTGGCGACGCTGATCCCGGGAGGGAGTCCGTGGGCGTCACCGCGCATGATCGCTTCCACTCTCCTCGGCCGCAGCGTGTTGCACGCCCCCGGCACCTTCGAAGCGAGCATCATGGTCGCGGCCCTCGTGCTGCACTTCGTCCTGGCGATCGTGTTTGCCCTTATGTTGAGCCTGATCATGGCGCCGTTCCGCTTCGACTCGAGCACGGCCATGGCGTCGCTGGTGGGGGCGGTGTTCGGCCTCGCGATGTACTTGCTCAATTTCTACGGCATGACCCGATTTTTCCCGTGGTTCGCGGAGGCCCGCAACTGGGTCAACGTTGTGTCGCATCTCGTGTTCGGCGTGGTGGTGGCGGATGCGTACCAGAGACTGGCGCGGAAGGACGCGCACTCGGGCCGCGCCGGCTTCACCGGTGCCTCCTGACGCCCGGAGCTGAGTGAGTCCCGATGCCACGGCGATAACTGACAACGCAGCCCACGGCCGTCCTCGAAACAGGTACGGCCATTTTGCGGCGTTAAGCCGTGCGGCGATTACGTCCAGCATACGAACCAGCGTGTTGCCAAGGGCCGTTTCCAGCCACGGTGTGCGATCAAGCCTTCAAAACTTGACGCGGGAGCTTCGAATCCGGAGACGCCCCCAACCTGAGGAGACCGCGTCACCGGGGGCCAGGCGGAGGGGATACCCAGCCGGCCGTCAACGGGCCACGACGCTGCGTTGTACAGTGGTGAGAACCCTAACGTGTCGGTCGCGAGCCAACCGGCTGTTGAATTGCATCAGACAGACCGACGCGGGTGCACGAGCAGCGTTGGCGTTCACATTGACGCTGTTTGTAATACGCCTGGCAGCTCATCCCCGATCCAGGCGTGGATGCGCTGAAGCAACCGGGATCAAACGAGTCGTTTGCGCGTCTTGGCATAGGTGCGGACCACCAGACAGCTAAAATAAAATTTGGCATCCGCCGCATCATCTCAGCAGCAGGTTCGCCATGTATCTTGCCCGTTTTTCGTATGACATACTGCCGGCGAATCGCGAGCGTGCGATTGATTTCATTCGCTGGGGAGGTGGGGCAGCGCTACAGTCGAGGCCGAGCTGACCAACCTCGATCAGATCAACGATCTGCGCCATCAAGGCGTCGGCTCCAGCGAAGAGGCTGGGAGTTGGATGCAAGATCTCGAAGCTGGCGGCTGCAATAAGCCCGGAACGAGATCCCCCGTGTCATTTGCCATTGGGGCGCAGGTAAAAGACGACCGCCTACCCGGTGCCGGTACTAGCTGGAAGCAGGCGTACTCGGGCTCTGCGCATGCATCTGGAAGAACAACTATTCCTGCCACGGCGCGTCCAGTTTGCCACTATGTGGTCCGCCGGCTTGGTAGCCGACGCCAATCAGACGCGCCTACGAGAGCGACGAGTTTCGTAGGCCGCTGTTCATCGCCCGAACGCGTGCGCCCTCGCGTTCTCGGTCGCTCACCCGCAACGAAAAATCGAACTGTTGGCAGGTAGACTTCAGCTCTTTTTCGATGTCTTCGCGACAAAACGCGTTGGTATGTGCTGAACCTTCTCGCTTCCGCACTTTGGACAATGCGGATGAGCGTTTTCATGTTCAGCGAGATGTTCGGCGTGCTCGAACATCTCGCCGCACGCGTCACAACGGTACTGGTAAGTCGGCATGGCACTGCTCCCACACAAATCCCGCGCGTGCTCGCTAGATACGATGCACTCGCGGCGTCCGGCATTGTAGTAACCCATTCCAGTGCAGGAACAGCACGCGTACTCGTCTCACCCAGCATGTCAACCCGACGCAGCCATTGGCTCCAGGCTCAATCGAGGTATTGAAGCCCGCTTGGCGGTATTTCGGAGCGCATCGTGAGCGATATAAGTGTCCATATTGCTCACGTATTCTCGACCGCGCTCAGAGATCCGCCATTCACCGTTCGGCACCTCTTCGATAAAATCGCGCTGCTTGAGTTCGCTCTCGGCGCCTCACTCCAACATGAGCGGCAGTTCGCCACGAGGACGATGGTTAAGTTCGCGCAGCGCTTCTATCGCCTCGGGACTCAGTTTTTCTGCCATGACACCCCGCCATCGTTTTCGGCGCTTCGGCGGTTGCCGAGGCTCGGAGGGTCACTCTATGAAGCTACTGCAAGTTGTACTGTTTGCGCAGTTCGTTGATGATCTCAGCGGCCGCTGGCATGACGATTTCCTTTACATCTGCATCTTTGCTGTCACCATGCAGATAATTGATGTTCCAATTGCATCCCTCCGAGT
>JGI12635J15846_10002385_pt1 | contig 16422 bp, 9 predicted proteins | sample BlaSpr_A8_OM2_M2_FD_15846 | JGI IMG/M metagenome (IMG submission 15846) | reverse complement strand
ACAGGAAGCCACGCTCTGGCTCGCCGCTATCTTCGCCGTCGACGTCGCCGCGTTTGCCCGCGTAGCCGGAGGGGATGATCTTCTCGCCGTAGTCGGTCACGTACGCGGCGGTGGACCAGATGTGCCCTTGCGAGCTGACCTCGGCGTTAACGAAGAAGCGGTCGAAGAGTCCGAAGCGCCGCGCCAGCGCGTGATGGTTCGGGGTAACGGTGATGTCGGGGAAGTAGACGAGGCTGCCGTCACCGTCGCCCTCCTTCATGTCGCCGAGCACCTGATCGTAGGTGCGATTCTCTTTGATGATGTATACCACGTGCTTGAACGGCGGATAACGTCGCGCCGCAGGGCTCGGCTGCCAATTATTGGCGGCGGCGACGCGCCGGGTGAAGGCTGTCAGTTGTGGCGCGTTCATGGTTGACGGCAACAACCGCAAGCTGCCATTTAACTGTCCCAGCGTGTAGGCCAGTGGCTTCTCATCTGGCCATTTCGTGAGCGGCACGGGGCCATCGGGGTTGGCGTGTGTGCCGTGGCCTTTGCCCGAGAGGATCAGAAGTTGCGCGCCGACTTCTGCGGCGGCGGTCGGATACCAGTCGGTCGGGATGCGTCCGCGCAGCTTGCCCGTGGCGAGATCGAAAACGGCAACGGCGTTGTTATCGCCTTCCGCGATGAGTAAGCGGGTGCGATCGGCGCTGATCGCGAGGGCGTTGGGCGTGCTGCCTTCGGGCGGGGCGCCGGGCGCGGAGTCGTGAAGATAACCGGTCACTCTGCGGGAGTGGGTGTCGACGATCGCGACGCGATCACTGCCGGCAAGGGCGACGTAAAGCAGCGAGCCGTTTACCCCCAATGCCGAGGGGTGGCGGCCAACTTCGATGCGCCCGAGATAGGCGAGCGTACCGTCAGCCAGAACACGAAAGTCGGAGATGGTCGTGCCGCCCCAGGCGGAGACGAAAAGATGGCCATTGGCGCTGAGCATGACGCCGTAGGGATAGTGATCAGTGGGGAAGCGCTGCACAATCTCGCCAGTCGCGGTGTTTACGACCGCAAGGCGATCGCCGACATTCTCTGCCACGTAAACGAACTTGCCGTTCGGCGCGACCGCGAGCCCTCCCGGATAGCTCGTGCCCGTGCCGTCAGCCGTCTTCGCCCGGGCCAGTTCGAATTTATTTGCGAGCGTCGCTGTCCCATCTTTCCANGCGTAAATGAAGAGCTTATCGGTGTTGCCGCCGGAGACGTATAGCATGTGGCCGTCGGGCGAGAAGCCAGCACCGTAAAATGCGCCATCCTGTAGCAGCGTCTGCTTGACCTGCCGCGTCTTCAGGTCGACGACTTGGATGCCTTGCTCGCGCCAGCCGCTGAGCACGACAACGGCGTCGCCACCGCCGGGCGCGACCACAACGTTCAGCGGCAGGCTCCCGAGCTCGACAACATCGCCAACGGGATCGAGGCGGACGCCGGTGGGTAGAGGCGAGGTAAAGACAGAAGTCTGCGTGGACGCGGCTGCGCACAACAGGGCGGAGAGAGAAAGAGCGAGTCGACAAAGGCGGAGCAAACGCATGGCGTCCTCAAAGAGTTAGAGTGACTAATAACATATTGCGGATAATCTTCCCGAGCCGCGGCATAACCTTCTTCAGCGCCTCGTGGGAAGAACATAGTTGGTTTTCCCAGCGCAGGCCTCGGGCATGCCAAAGCTGACCGATATTAGCCTAGGCTCGCGCCCGAGAAACACGGGTGTCCATTGAGCGGCAGAGCACCGTTTCGCGATTTTGGCTTGGTTAGGCAATCGATCAAACAGGCGATGGCACTGACGACGGGAAGTGCTGATCGGATTCCGGTCGTGTTACAAGCTACCGGAAATTTTTCCGGACCAGAAATCCGGATAGGGAGCAGGTGCGCCAGCGGAACTTGACGCTCGCGACCTGTCCTCGAACGCCGTTCCTGGCCAACAACGGCGCTTGTCCGGTTCTGCGACTCATCCGCTGGTGGCTCGTCGTCAGCCATGATGGGCAACGGGTTAAAGCCCACTACAACTATGGATTTTCGATTGCGCTCGACCAAATGTCCAGTAGAGAATCTTATTCATGAGGTCGCGCCGTGATAGGTATTATAGCGACGAAGAATAGATCGTCCCTATTACGCTGCCGATATGGATTAGCCGATGAGCATCCAACGAAGAGAGGTTCCGGACATTCGAGGCCAAGGATCGAGCTTGCTGGGGCCGAGTATTGAAGCGCGCATGAGCCAGGGAAAAGCTCTGCGAGAAAGAGTTTCCCGGACTTCTCATGCCGAGTGGGCCGCTCCCTCCGGCCGCCCCGATGTCATCAAGGTCCTGCAGCATTCCGACCGAGGCCGTGTCCCCGAGCTCCTACCGCTCCGCTACGGCCGAATGCGGCAATCGCCTTTTGCGTTTTTCCGGGGTTCGGCTGCAGTGATGGCGTGGGATTTGTCGAAGACTCCCGCGACGGGAATTCACGTGCAGGCGTGCGGCGATTGCCATGCAGCGAATTTCGGTGGCTTTGCGAGCCCGGAGCGGCGGCTGCTGTTCGACATTAACGATTTCGATGAAACCCTTCCGGCGCCGTGGGAATGGGACATCAAGCGCCTGGCCGCGAGTGTTGTCCTCGCGTCTCGGGAACTCGGCATGGGCGGCGGGCGTTGCGGCGACGCCGTGCTTACCATGGCGGGATCGTATCGTCAGCATATGCGCGAGTACGCTCAAATGCGCGCGCTCGAGGTCTGGTATTCGCATATGGACGCCGAGGTGTTCATCGAAGAAGCGAAGACGGCGGCGGCGAGAAAACGCTGGCAGCGAGTGGAGAAGGAAGCGCGGCTGCAGACAGCGGAGCACATATTTCCGAAAATTGCCGACGTGGTAAACGGACGGACGCGGATTGTGGATCATCCGCCACTGGTGTACCATCCGCGCTCGATCGAGTTGATACGGAAGCGCGTGACTGAGATGTTCCACCGCTACCGGGAGACGCTACCGGGAGACCGCCGCTTGATTTTGGACCGATACCGCATCGTGGATGTTGCGCGAAAGGTGGTGGGAGTGGGCAGCGTGGGAACGCGCTGCGCCGTGGCCTTGCTGATGGCCAGTGAGCACGACCCGATGCTGCTGCAATTCAAAGAAGCGCTCCCTTCGGTGCTCGAGCCGTACGCGGGCAAGGGCCGGTATGCCAATCACGGCGAGCGCGTGGTGACAGGGCAGCGCATGCTGCAATCGGCGAGTGACGTTTTCCTTGGTTGGACGAGCGACGGGAACGGCCGCGACTATTATTTCCGCCAGCTCCGTGACATGAAGATGAAGATTGATCTGGAAAATATGTCGAAATGCGACTGGCTCGAGTATGTTGAGATCTGCGGCTGGACGCTGGCGCGCGCTCACGCGCGGACAGGGGATGCAGCAGTGATTGGCGGATATCTTGGGACCAATGACGCGTTTGATTTGGCCCTCGCGAAATTTGCGGCCTCCTATGCTGACCAAGCCGAGCGCGACCATACGACCTTGGTGAAGGCGATTCGCGCCGGGCGGGTGAAAGCACGAGCGACCACAGCCAAGTCAGCCGATCTCAAGCGACCGTGATTTAGCATTCTGGCCGGCCCGAACTAGCCGGTTCGGGTGAGTCAGCTGCCTAGACGAACGGCCTTTATGGCCCACAATTATGCCCGGTCTCGCACCCGATACGTCACCGGGTCGAGAACCTGGGGAAATATCGCCGTAGTGGCCTGACTTGCCGCCGCCGCTCCGGCCGGCCAGACCGCAAATGCGGTGAATTACAATACAATCCATTGAGCCTGAGTCGCAGTCTTACACGGGAGGAGGAAGATACGGACGACGGAGCTTGGCGAAGTGCTCGTTAGGTTCGAGCCTCCGTTCGAGATCTGTTGCGCCACAGTCAGTGCGCTTTGATCTCAACCCTTATGCGCTCCCGGCACTTTCGGGTATTCGCAATGTTTTTCCTGCTACTAGTGGGGGTAGGCAGTGCGCAAAATACCACGCGAATCAGTCTTGATCAGGCCATTGATCTGGCGCTGACGCACAACCATTCCATAAACGCCACGCGAACTTTGATTCTTCAGAATCAGGCCCAGGAGATTACTGCGAACCTTCGCCCTAATCCGACTCTTGGGGCTGATAGTCAGTTTATCCCATTTTTTAGTCCGCAAGATTTTTCTGGGGAGAACCTGAACGAGACCCAGCAGTTCGACATTGGAATTGGGTATCTGTTCGAACGTGGTCACAAGCGGCAACGGCGCTTGCAAGCTGCTCGCGATCAAACGGCCGTCACCCGTGCCCAAGTCACCGACGCCGAACGAAGCCTAGTTTTCAATGTGGGCCAGCAATTTGTCAGCGTATTGTTGGCGGAATCCACGCTTCAGTTCGCGCTCCTTGACCTAAAGAGTTTCCAGCAAACGGTTGATATCAGCGAGGCACAACTCAAGGCGGGGGCCCTCAGTGAAGGTGACTATCTTAAGATCAAGCTGCAGCTTTTGCAGTTTCAGATCGACGTCTCATCTGCCCGTCTTGCCAAGGTACAAGCGCTTGTCGGACTGCGGGAGTTCCTGGGCTACAACGCGGTACCAGCCGATTTTGACGTGATTGGCGATCTGGCGTATCAGCCGCTCAAGGCCAACCTCGAAGATTTGCAGAAGAAGGGATTGAGCGAGCGCCCCGACTATCGTGCGGCGGAACTGGGTATAACGGCAGGCCAAAGCCAAATCCTTCTGGCCAAAGCAAACGGTAAGGTGGACGTGAACGGCACTTATGACTTTACGCATGTTTCCGACGAGAACACTGCTTCAATCTTTGTGAATTTTGAATTGCCGGTTTTCAATCGCAATCAGGGAGAAATCGCGCGCACTGGTTATGCGCTTAGGCAGGCGCAAGAGCAAGAGCAAGCGGCCAGTGACACGGTTCTCTCCGATGTTGCCAATGCCTATGAGGCGGTGAAGAGCAATGACGAAGTGGTGCAGCTCTATACCTCGGGGTATCGCAAGCAGGCGCAGGATTCACGCGATATCAGCGAATATGCGTATCAACGCGGCGCCGCGAACTTATTGGATTTTCTCGACGCCGAGCGCAGTTACCGGTCCGTCGAGCTGGCTTATCGCCAAACACTGGCCTCTTATATGACCGCCCTGGAGCAACTGAAGGAAGCAGTGGGAACGAGGAATCTGCCATGAACCTCGGCGAGAGGCGTCAGCGCCGATTGACTGCAGGGGCTGCCGCATTCGCAATCACCGTGGTACTGGGCGGCTGCGGAAGATCGGCAGAACAGGCGGGCAAGCTGACCTCGTTCTCGACAGCGGAAAGTCGCGAGTCGAAAGCCGAGATGTTCTCGCTGTCCCGGGACCAGATGGCCCATATCCAGATCGTGACCGTCGAGCCCGGACCGCTGGCGCGCATGCTTCGCCTGACCGGCGCGGTCGAATACAACGACTTCAAGACCACGCCGGTAATCACGCAGGTGGGTGGACCGGTCAGCCGTGTGCTGGTGGTGCAGGGGGAACACGTGCGCGCCGGCCAGCCGCTGCTTTACATCGCCAGTCCGGACTACTCCCTGCTGCGCTCGGCCTATCTCAAAGCACGCGATGCCTTCCAGCTCGCGGACAAGTTCTACCGCCGAGCGCAAGACCTGTATACCCACCACGCCATTTCCCAGGCCGACCTCGAGCAAGCTGAATCGAACCGCACCCAGGCCCAGGCGGACTTCGAATCCAGCGCCGACGCCATCCGCATCCTCGGCATAGCGGATCCGGAAACGATTCTCACCAAGCCTGCGTCGCCGGAAATCCCACTGTACTCGCCGGTGGCTGGAGAGGTGGTGGACCGAATGTGTTCCGCTGGGCAGTTATTGGCGCCTGGAGCCACGCAATGTTTCACCCTGTCGGACATGAGTTCGGTGTGGGTCCTGGTCAACATTTACCAGAACGATGTGGCCTATGTGCACATTGGTGACCCGGTGACGATTGAAAATGAATCGTATCCAGGAGTCGTGCGCGGCAAAATCGAATATATTTCTCCCGCCCTTGACCCCAACACCCGTACGCTCCAGGCGCGCATTGAAGCTTCCAATCCCGGGGAGCGCCTGAAGAAGGAAATGTATGTGACCGCGGAGGTCCAGGCGGGCATGATTTTCAACGCGCTGTTCGTCCCCAACTCTTCCGTGCTGCGCGACGATCAGAACATGCCGTACGTCTATCTGCAGACCGGTAATGCGCAGTTTGCCCGGCGCGCAGTCACGCTCGGCGAGAGCCAGGACGGAAAAACACAAATCCTCACAGGTTTGCAAGCGAACCAGCTCGTGGTCGGCGATGGCAGCCTTTTTCTGCAATTTCAAAATTCGCTCCAGCGCTGAGGGAAACGGGACCGGGGATGATTCATCACATCGTTCAATTCGCTCTCCGCCAGCGATTCCTGATCCTGATGCTTGCGCTGCTTGTGTTCGTTGCGGGCACGCTCTCGTTTCAGCAGATGCCGGTGGATGCTTACCCGGACCTTTCGCCTCCGCTGGTCGAGGTCATTACCCAGTGGCCCGGACACGCGGCTGAGGAAGTCGAGCGCCTGGTTACGCTGCCCATCGAGCTGCAGATGAATGGCGTGCCGCACATGGTATTCATGCGCTCGATCTCCCTCTATGGCTTGTCCGACGTGATCATGACGTTCGAGGACAGCACGGACAACTATTTTGCCCGACAGGTCGTGTTTGAGCGGCTCTCCACTGCCAACCTGCCTCCCAACGTGACCGGCAGTCTGGCGCCGCTGTCGAGCCCGTCAAACCTCGTCTATCGCTACGTGATCGAGAGCCCGGATCGCACGCCGCAAGAGCTAAAGACCTACGAAGACTGGGTGATCGAGCGCGCCTACAAGTCCGTCCCGGGCGTAGCCGACGATTCCGGTTTCGGCGGCACCGTGATGCAATATCAGGTGCTGCTCGATCCCGCCAAAATTTACAGCTACCACATTCCCACGCCGCAAGTGCTCAATGCCCTGGCCGCGAACAACGCCAACGCGGGCGGCGGCTTTTACTCGCAGGGTTCGCAATTTTTCTATGTGCGCGGACTTGGACTGGTGACCAAGACCGAAGACATCGGTGAGATCGTCGTGGGCAATAACAACGGCGTGCCGGTCCGCATCCGCGACATCGGCGAGGTCACTATCGGCCACGCTCCCCGCCTCGGAGAATTCGGCTTTCAGAACGATGACGACCGGGTCGAGGGCGTCATCCTCATGCTCACCGGCGAGCAAACGCAGAATGTCCTCAAGCGTGTGGAAGAGAAGACCACGGAGATCAACCGCGACCTTCTGCCGCATGACGTGAAAGTCAGGCCCTACTACGACCGCAGCGACCTGGTGCAGGTGACCATCGATACGGTGGAGCACAACCTGCTGCTCGGCATGGGCCTGGTCTTGATCGTCCTGATCTTCTTCCTAGTCAGCATGCGTGCGGCCGTCATCGTTGCCCTGACGGTTCCGCTGAGCCTGCTGTTCTCTTTCATCTTTCTGCACGCGCGCGGCATCCCGGCGAACCTGCTCTCCATCGGGGCCATCGATTTCGGAATCATCATCGACGGCACAGTCGTCATGATGGAAAACATCCACCGTGAGCTAACCGCTCGCCACGGGCAGGAGTACAACCTCCACGAAGTGATCATCGCGGCTGCCCACGACGTAGACCGGCCCATTTTTTATTCCATCGCCGTGATCCTCGCAGGCTACATTCCCATCTACGCGCTCAGCGGCCCGTCCGGCAAGCTCTTCCACCCCATGGCGGAAACCATGTCCTGGGCGTTGCTGGGCTCGCTGATCTTCACCCTCACGTTGGTTCCGGTGCTCGCCTCCTACTGGTTCAAGAGCGGCGTCAAGGAGAAGGCGAACCGCGCCTACGATTGGCTAAGGGACGAGTACGCCTCGGAACTCCGCTGGTGCTTGGACCGTCCGAATCTTACGCTGGTGATGGCCACCATTATTTTCGCCATTTCGCTTCTTCTAATTCCTTTTATCGGGGGTGAGTTCATGCCCCACCTGGACGAAGGAGCCATGTGGGTGCGCGCCACCATGCCCTACACCATTTCCTTCGAAGAGGCGGCCAAGTTTGCTCCACAGATCCGCAAGATCCTGATGGCCTATCCGATGGTTACCGAGGTCGGCTCGGAGCTGGCCCGCCCCGACGACGGCACCGACCCAACCGGATTCTTCAATTGCGAGTTTTATGTCGGGCTGAAGCCCTATAAAGACGCCACGTGGAATCGCGGCTCGATCCGCAACAAGGCCGATCTGACCAAGGATATCCAGAAAAAGGTCGACGCGTATCCCGGAGTGATTTTCAACTTCACGCAGCCCGCCGAGGATGCCGTGGATGAAGCGCTCACGGGCTTGAAGAGCGCCCTAGCCGTTAAAATCTTCGGTCCCGACCTGCAAGTGCTCGAAGACAAAGCAGTGGAAATCAAGCGCGTGCTGCAGCAAGTTCCCGGCTTCACCGAGCTTACTGTAGTGCGCGAACTGGGGCAGCCCAGCGTGCAGATCGACGTGAACCGCGAAAAAATCGCCCGTTACGGCATTAATGTCTCGGATGTTGAGGGGGTGATTCAGGCTGCGGTGGGCGGCCAGGCTGCGACGCAAGTGATTCAAGGCGAGCAGCTGTTTGACCTGGTAGTGCGCATGAAGCCTGAATACCGGTCGAGCGAGCACGCCATCGGCAATTTGCTGGTACCGACTCCGTCTGGGCAGCAGGTTCCGATTGCCGAGTTGGCCACCATTCACCAGGGCAACGGTGCGTCGTTCATCTATCGTGAGAATAATTCGCGCTACATCGGAGTTCAGTTCAGCATTGAGGATCGCGACCTGGCCCGCGCGGTCAACGAGGCACAGAGGGCCGTGGAATCTTCCGTCAAACTGCCGCAAGGCTACCGCCTGGACTGGGGCGGCGAGTACAGCGAATACATCGCCGCGCGCCAGCAGTTCGCGGTGATCGGCCCGCTCGCGGTTCTGCTGATTTTTATGATCCTGTTCGCGCTCTACGGCAATTTCAAGTTCCCGCTCACGGTGGTGATTGGAGTGGTGATGACCGAACCAGTTGGGGCGCTGCTGGCGCTCAAACTAACCCACACCACCTTCAGCGTCTCCTCCGTTCTCGGACTTCTCGTGCTCATGGGAGTCTCCGCGGAGACCGCGATCATCGACGTTTCCTACATCAACAAACTCCGCCTCGAAGGGCAGGGCATCCGCACAGCCACGCTGGAGGGGTCGCTGGTCCGCCTCCGGCCCATCATGATGACGGCGCTCGTCGCCTGCCTGGGTCTTCTGCCCGCGGCGCTTTCCACCGGCGTGGGCTCGGACTCACAGAAACCGTTTGCCATCGTCATTGTGGCGGGGCTCATCTCGCGGCTTTTCCTGGGCCGGATCGTGAGCCCGGTACTCTACCAGATGGTGGCGCGCGACGGAGACGTGCTGCAGGTGTAAATGAATCCCCGCCCGTAAAGGCCGGAACCTTTATCGAATGGGTATCGAGCTAGCTACTAAGGTCGAAGCTGGTGGCCTCCAAATCGATGACTTAAAGTCAAATAGCAAGGCTTGGACGCGTTCTCCCCCCTTCGTAACCAAATTGTTGCAGCTTATGAGGATCTATGGGCGCCGAACAGAACTTCTTCCCGCGCGCTGCCCTGTCCGCCGACTGCCTTTCCCAGATTTACCGAGCGAAAAGGTTGATCAGAAGGCGCACCAAAACAGATAACGTCAGTCTTGGGCTGGATCGGCCTATCATTCCTTGAACCATCGGTAGGAGGTATAGCATGGCAGCGAACCAGGTGGTGCTTTAGTTCGACAAGCAGGAGGACGCGCTGCCTTTCTCTGGCTGCCAGTTCGGTGATTCATCAGAAAGGCCGGTCCACGGCAACGACACAGTGCTCAAGGTTGCAGAGAAGATTTGCAAGGCCAGTCGAATCACGACTGGGGGCGTTCTGAACACCACGGGAAGGGCGGTACGATTAAGATGATTCGAAAAGTGGCGCTGGAAATAGGAGCCCCCGCTCTACTCGCTTTCATGGCATGGAACGCCTATCTTGCGGTCAACCATCTAAAACAGATGCAGAAAACTGCCGCGCTCACTCTGGAAAGCTCCATGATCCAGGCCGACATCTCCAGTGTTCTGAAAGACCTGCTCAATATGGAAACAGGCCAGCGCGGATACCTACTCACCCAGGACCCTTTGTACTTGCAGCCCTACACCGAGGCGAAGAGCAGGATCGGAGCGAATCTTGCTGGCCTTCGTCTAGGGCTCGCTCATCGGCCGGAGAACGAACGATTCCAGGAGTCGCAGCTGGAATCTTTAGCTAACTCAAAGCAAGCTGAGATGGAGCGCTCTATTAGTTTGCGTCAACAGGGGTATCGCCACCGCGCATTCAAGCTAGTGGGTTCAAACGAAGGCATGGAATACATGGATAGAGTTCGCGGGCTTCTGTCTTCGCTATCCGTGGCGGAGGCCGACCGCTTGGCGAGGTTCGACAGAGACCGGAAGAGGAGCCTGGGCAAGGCTTTGGCGGAAACCGTTGTGGCCAATTTATGCCTGCTCTTACTGACGGCATGTCTGTTTGGATTCATCCGCTATCACCGGCGAGGGCTTGAACAAGAAGCAGCCCAGAGCGGACAAGAGCTAGCCGTGCGCGATTTGCAGCTAGAAAAACTAACATCCGCCTTGTCCAACCAAGCCCGCTCAAACACCTCTGCCATTGAGGCGAACGCCAGCTTGCTGCTGCAGAACTACGGGGGATTTCTACCACGCCAGGGCCACGAATATGCTGAGCAGATAAGGGAAGCATCGGCACAAATGGAGCGACTCCGACAAGATCTGGTTAGCTGCCGAGGGTCCAACGGTGATGACAAGGCAGCTTAGCAATGCGCTCTTGCTGGAACACGAACGCGATCGGCCAGTCCGGACTATTCTGCGAGGCTCAAAATCCTTGCAGCTTTGCCCGCATTATGCGTGGCACAGATGGTTGTGCTCCCGGCTTCACATTCCCGCGGTCATCGATGGCATCCCATCCCGCGTTGGCGATGTAGTAAAAATTGTCGTCGACGACGACTCCGTGAGTCGGATCGCCGAGCGTGGGCGTCGACCGTTCGATAATTGTCTCTGACATGATTCTCGTAAAGGATGGGTCCAGCGTGAAGGCCGCGACGCGCTCGGGAGATGTTCCATTCTCCACTGCGATCAATCTCCCGCGATCGAAATACAGCCCGTCAATGCCGTTGAGGGCAAACCTTCCTTCCATCGACAGCCAGCGTACCTGCTTCGTCGCAATTTCCAGCACCCCAATGCCCCGTACATAGTCAGGCACGAAGATATGTTTCCCATCCGGATGCATCGCCGGAGTTTGGGGCGAGATGAAGTCCCCGTCGTCCAGACGTTCCAACGTGGTGCCTTTCGTGAGTACCCGGTACACGCCTCCTCCGTCTCCGTCACTCACGATGACATCGCCATTCGCCGTGAGCGCCATGTCTCCGAGGGCACTTCCACGCGGTCCCTCAATGCGCCGCAGCAACTTTCCATTTTGCAAGTCATAGCAAAGCACGGCTGACCTGCCCCAATCCGCTTCGGGGGAGAAGTTGAAGCCTTGCATCGCAACCTCACTGGCCCACACAACACCGCGGGAAACATCCACTTTGACCGCTAGGATGGGCCAGCCGTCGGGCGCTTTCGCAAACTCAATGCTGGCTCCGCTAGTCTCAATCGAAATGATTTTCTTCTCCCGCACGCTTGTAATAAAGAACCGCCGGCCGCGCGGATCAAAGTCCACATCCTCGGCCAAAAGCCCGGAGTCGGACAGCAGGAAAGCCGTCAATCCGAGCGAAATGGAGCTTCGGTTCGCATCCATGCCGCTCTGGATTCTTGTGAAGTGCGCGTTCTTGAGGATTGCAGAAAAATCTCCCGACGTTGCCAGCAGGTCGGCCGACTGCCCCATGTTGGCGAACTGCTGTAACTCGTGAAGTGCCGCCTCGATATCGCCGACGCGCACGTCCGCACGGGCCACCTCCAGGAGTGAGTCAGGCGCCCCATTCAGTAGCTCTTTGAGCTTATTTGCGCTTACCAGATTCGAATGCCAATCGTTGTTGATGTGCGATTTGTGCAGCTCTGCCTGAAGGCTCTGAAACTGTTCCATCGCAGAGCTCTTTTGCCTTGCGGTTGACGCTGTGACCAGAAGGAGCAGGAAGTACGCTAGAGTACGGGCATAGCTGCTTAAAATCATGGGGTCTCCAGCCTTGTTTTCGCACGACTCATGGGTTCTTAACGACCATCCATCCTGGGCCCACAAGAATGGTAACGCGCGGGCGTCGAGAATTCAGCACGAATAATGACTACAGAGAGAGACACAGCGCGGCCCCTCTGTGCAAACCGGAACTTATTCCGGGGCCAGAAGTCTCGATCTCGGAAGTTTGAATGGATTGATTTCAGTCGGATCACAGGCAATTCGGAAGGACCACGTCGGCCTGTTGACGAAACCAGCCTGTTGACAACAGTTAGTTCTGGATTGCCGTGATCCGATCGGAATGCATCCTTTCGCAACTTCCCAGGAGCCGACCGGAAAGAAACCGCTCGCGCTGCGATTTTTCTGTGACGTGTCGGGAAGCGGATGTTCGTCGGGCTTGGCCAGGAGGGCACGCCGACAATTCTGTCGCGGGGTGGTACCCTGAGCTGGGTCGTAAAGCGCACGCCGCGATCAAAGGCTCAACCTTGGTCGATGTTCCCGATTGCGGTCACATACCGACATCCAGAAGCCCGAGCAGTTTCGCAACGCCGTGGTGACGTTTGTCGCGGCCACGACTTCACCGGGCTGAAAATTGAAGATGGCAAGTAAAATGGTCTCAACGATCGAGAGCGACGTGCCCCGACAGGCAACCGAGGTCATCCCACGATGGGCTTTCACGCCATTGAAAACTACGGCGTAATCGGCAACATGCGGTCGATTGCGCTCGTAAGCATGGATGGTTCTATCGATTTTCTTTGTTATCCAGATTTCGATTCGCCAACCGTTTTTGCCAGCCTCCTCGATGATGAGCGTGGCGGCCGGTTTCAAATTCAGCCGCAACTCGCGGAAATACGTGTACGCCAGCTCTACTTGCCAGACACAAACATCCTGCTGACTCGATTTCTTTCCGACGAAGGTGTAGCGGAGCTAATCGACTACATGCCGATTGGAATAAGAGTGGAGGAGCCAAACGAAATTGTCCGAAAGGTATCGGTAATCCGGGGCAAGGTGCACTTCAAAATGCATTGTCAACCGCGGTTCGATTATGCGAGGTGTGGTCACCGCCTCGAGATCGGAGGTGGGCGCGCTACATTTTTTCCGGCTAGTGATCTGTGCCCTCCAATGGCGCTGTACTCCAGCGTTGCTGTAAAACAACACTCCGAGAGTGTGATTGCGCAATTCAGCCTGCAAGCGGGCGAAACAGCAACCTTCGTCTTCGGAGAAGTCCGGCGCGAGGGGCAGCCACCTGAAATGCATTCCCTCGATCGGCGGCTCCGGGAAACCTCGCACTTCTGGAAAACATGGATCGCGAAATCGAACTACAAAGGCCGCTGGCGAGAGATGATCAACCGCTCCGCTCTCTTGCTGAAGTTGCTGATCAGCCGTAAGCATGGGTCACTGATTGCAGCACCGACATTCTCCCTGCCGGAGCACATTGGAGGGGTGCGCAACTGGGACTACCGCTACACCTGGTTGCGGGATGCAACTTTCACCCTCTACGCATTGATCCGTTTGGGATTTGTTGACGAAACGGAGGCATTTATCGACTGGCTGAAGGGCCGGCTGGGTGACGACGCGGAACGTGGACCGTTGCAAGTGATGTACGGGATTGACGGCAGGCAAAAGCTTGACGAAATTGAGCTCGACAATTTGCGTGGATACGAGAATTCGAGGCCGGTGCGCTTGGGAAATGCCGCTTACCAACAACTTCAGCTCGATATTTACGGAGAAATGATGGACTCCGTCTATCTCGCGAATAAATATGGCAGTGCTATCTCGTACGCTGGATGGCAGGGTGTTCAACGCATACTGGAGTGGCTGGAAAAGAACTGGCAGCGGCCGGATGAAGGCATATGGGAAGTTCGTGGCGGCGGCCGGGAGTTCCTGCACTCGCGCCTAATGTGCTGGGTGGCATTCGATCGGGCGTTGCGGCTGGCGGAGAAACGCTCGCTTTCCGGGCCTCTGGCGACTTGGATGCATACACGGGATAAGATTCGGGAAGATATCTTTACAAACTTCTGGGACGAAAGTTTGCAGTCATTCGTGCAATCCAAGGGCAGCAAAGATTTGGACGCATCGGCGCTGTTGATGCCTCTAATGCGATTCATCAGCCCTGTCGACCCCATGTGGCGATCGACTATGAAAGCGATTGAGGGACGCCTGGTTGAGGACACCCTGGTCCGTCGCTATGAAGCGGAGCGCACCCAAGTGGACGGGCTTCCAGGCACAGAGGGTAGCTTTACTGCCTGCTCATTTTGGTACATCGAATGCTTGGCTCGCGCCGGGGAGTTGGAAAAAGCGCAGTTGCTATTTGAGAAACTCTTAGGATATGCCAACCATCTCGGGCTGTATTCGGAGGAACTCGGTCCAAACGGCCGACACCTTGGGAATTTCCCCCAGGCATTCACGCATCTGGCACTTATTAGCGCCGCAACCTACTTGGACAGAGCGCTCTCGGGAACGAGCAAAGAGGTGTGGCGCTAGCCGTTGTGTCGGGCACGAAAAAGGTGAAAGAAGAGATCGAGGTTTCAAACAGCGTTACTCATCTATTGTCGACGAAATATCGCGGTGTCACTCACAATCCAAGAATCGGCCCGTCACTTAGCCAGTCGTCGCCAACAAGGAAACTGTCCAGACGGCGATGTGGGAAGCGAAGCGGAAGCCGCAGGGCACGGCATGGTCCGTTTCCCCGATGCTGCTTACTCGCCCATTAATTATCATCAATCAGAATGGCGAAGTCTGTTTCAAGCAAAAGGACAACCATTGGGGCGCAGACATACTTGAGTCGCCGCCATCCCGGCGACCTTAATCGGCCGCAATTCATTGTTCCGAGTGCAAAACGTTCGGGAGGAGAACAGAGAAGATGCCGTCTTCAGAAAAGAATCGGACAGCTGCTGAGGCCATGGAACGCTGGGTGGATTTCCAGGAAGGCCTCTCCTCAGACAAGCGCGGGTTGTTTCACCGTGATGGCCGGGCTTCAAAGAAAGTGATCGAATATTGGCAGACGCAACGGACTTAAAAGCGAATGATGAATCCATTGTAAGCCTAAGTAACTAAATAGGATGTAGGCGGATTAGCAGACGCAGGGGATTTTGAAAGCTTAAGTGCTTGACGACACTGGCGATACCGTAGTGCTCAAATTCTTGCCTCAACTCTGGCCTCTAATTCTATCCGTAGGCGGTGACCCGTCGGCATTTTACGTGCCCGGTCGATCGGATGCTGCCGTCCAGTAAATTCACGAATAGTCGAATAGTCGAATTTGTTACCGCTTTTTTTGGTCATGCAGGTGTCATTGGCTGGTTCTTGGGTGCCATGGTACGACATCCTTCTGTTCTTCCTTCGAGTAGGGCTCGCCAAAATATGGGAACTCGCTACGGATCCGATTGCGATCAGGGGCAACGCCGCCCCGGAGGGGCCGGTTTGACGCCAACGTAAGCATCACATCCACAACATCATCACCCAGTGCCCTCCCATTGAATCCCACGAGATCAAATGCAGCTGCCGTTCCTAATTCATAAGGCAAGGTGATCGGGCATAGTCGAGAGACCATTTGCTTTCCGTATTCTTCCGGGTTGATGACAGATCCTGCATAGGTAGCCATCTTCTGGGTAAAGTCTGCGATGTATCCCGACAGTAAAGCGATGTCATCAGATGGCCCCGATTTGTTGTAGGTTTCTTTCACATCTTGATTGCCGGGATCGTTGAGAAAGAGGTGCGTCATGAGCGGAAGACCCCAACGTGACAACTGCATCTCAGGAGCATGGCCGTAAAGTGACACTGTGGCCCAGGCATGAACCGTTCCCTTGCCGATCAGATGGTTTGGGACTTCGAGGACAATCGCAGTGATGTTGCGATGGTTGAAGAAGTTCTGGCGATGGCGCAGGAACGAATCGCCGTCATACCTGTGTTCCTTGTAGAAGGCATTCTGAAGATTGTGGAATGCGTCAGCGTCGACGGCGAACATATCGGGAGCGATTCCGACGAAGGCGCGAATACCAGACTTGCTATGGACTTTGCCCGTATCGCCTTCTATCAGGAGTTCGCCCTTGTCCCCGCCGATAGTCTCGCCTGTGGCTCTACGGACCTGAAACTTCTGAACATGGACATGCTCGTCCCCGTTCACATGTCTCGGTTCGTTGAACCTGAACTTGAAGACAACGTCTTCGCGAGCGTCACCAG
>JGI12635J15846_10002384_pt1 | contig 16424 bp, 12 predicted proteins | sample BlaSpr_A8_OM2_M2_FD_15846 | JGI IMG/M metagenome (IMG submission 15846) | reverse complement strand
GATCTTGCCTGCGAAAGGGAAAGGGGTCCTAGAATTTCGGGATGCGAATCGGAGGAAGAGACTCCGTGAGAGAGGTGCACGCTGGCGCGCCACATTGCTCTGGGTGTTCCACGGCATCTGGTCGTGATTCATTTGTGTCTTTTCTCGAAGACCCTTCGCCGCTTGCAGAGGCTGGAACCACCACTCAATCCGTCTGGTTGATTCGGACTAGCTTGGTGATGCGGAAGAAGTGCCGTTCGCTTCTGCGACATTCTGGACGTATTGTCGGCAATCGGAAATTATCCGGAAACGGGGTTCTGGGAAGTTAGCCTCGTAGACACCGGCAAGCACACAAAGAATCGTCTGGTGGACCTAACTCCTGATTAACGCACTAACCAGACAAGTGAATCGCGGGGCCTAAATATATATCCCCAAATAAACAATTGCGTAGGAATGCTGGGTCTGGGAGAGGGAGAGTTTTTTAACTGGACGAGGGTAGCTAATTTTGAAGTCCCGTAGTTTTGAAGCGATTCGACCTTGCCCAGCTAGAACGAAGTAACAGGCAAAATTCGGATGCGACGCGTCGTAGCAGAAATTGAGTCGAGAGGGACGGCCCTCCAGTCAATCCGCTGCGATTTAGAGGGTTACCAAAAGTTACCAATTCTGGGGGTTTACCAAAGTTTACCAAGGTTTACCAAAAAACCCGTTTGCCGCAGGAATTAAAGGTAACGCAAAGTAATGCATAGTGTAGGGCTCCCCTCTAAAACTGGACACCTCATCTAGGTAGAATCAGGGCCTCCAAAACAGGAGGCAACATGGGCAGGAAACCACGCGTAGCTCGATCCCCGGAAGAGAAATGGCAAATCGTGCAGGAAGGCCTCAAAAGCGGAAACGTTTCGGAGACGTGTCGACGTCACGGGACCGCTGCGAATCTGTTCTATCGCTGGAAGGATGAAGCGGAACAGGGAGCGAAGGCAGCGCTTGGGGGGAAAAGCGCTGCCGCGGCGGAAACCGAGAAGGACCATCGCATCCGTCAGCGAGAACGAACGCTGGGGCGGAAGTCGCTGGAGATCGAAATCCTAAAAAACGTCGTGGGGGAGTGAGCTGCGGTAAAGTTCACTCCCAGGCACGAGAGATCGTGGCGCAGGGATACACGGCCACGCTGGTGGCGGCGACACTGGCCATCAGCCGGTCGAGTTTGTATTACCAGAAGCAGCCACGGGAGAGTCTGCACCTACATTGGAAATACTACATTTTTACTATAATGCACCTTTTTAGGGCTTTTGAATCTTTTACGTATTCCCTGGAAAACAATATAAAATCATGGCGTTATCTCTCTCCGGGCCTGTAGCTCAGCGGTTAGAGCAGCGGACTCATAATCCGTTGGTCCCAGGTTCAAATCCTGGCGGGCCCACCAACACTTTTTGTCCACCCCGCTAGCTGTGTCACAGTCCGTCGGGAAATCTCTTGCAGTCCCGCCGCTTGCAGCGTACATTGTTATGGATGTTAGTCGCTTCCGCTCTCAGCCAGCTTGCCACCTGCGCGTGTTGTACGTGTTGTCCACAGGTGCGCCCTGGCGTCGTCGGGAGGCGGACAGTCTAGAAATCTAACTCTAGTCGAGTCGTCGTTAAGCCCACCGCCAGAAATTGTGGCAGGTGGGTTTCTTGTTTTTTCAGCGTGATTTTTCACATTGTTCAAGGAAAGCGAATGAACCAGACGGTATCCGAATTGGTCAGCTCCAACACATTTCGCACAGCTGTGGACGGTGTGCAGACCTCCTCAACAGCCGAGAGATTGAACCACCTCCAGACCCTGGAAGCGGAGAGCATTTACATACTGCGTGAGGCGGTCGCCGAATTCTCGAGCCCGGTGATGTTGTATTCGATTGGCAAAGACTCCTCGGTAATGTTGCGGTTGGCGCAGAAGGCTTTCTTCCCAGGAAGAATTCCATTTCCGCTTCTGCACGTTGATACCAGCTATAAATTCCCGGAGATGATCTCGTTTCGAGATGCTTACGCCAAGGAGATCGGCGCACAACTGATCGTTCATAGAAACGAAGAGGCCATCGCACGCGGCGCGAACCCATATTCCCTTGGCACCCAGAAATGCTGCGGATTGCTGAAGACTAAATCTCTTCTCGATGCCTTGGCGGAAGGCGGATTCAACGCGGCGTTTGGCGGCGCCCGCCGCGACGAGGAAAAATCGCGCGCCAAGGAAAGAATTTACTCTTTCCGCGATTCGCACGGCCAATGGGACCCCAAGAGCCAGCGTCCCGAACTCTGGAACCTTTTTAATTCGCACATCGAAAAGAACGAGAGTATTCGCGTATTCCCGCTCTCGAATTGGACCGAGCTTGATGTCTGGCACTACATCCAGCTCGAAAACATTCCGATAGTTCCGCTGTATTACGCCCGCGAACGCGAAGTCGTGGTTCGCAATGGTTCTCTCGTGCTGATTCACTCCAAACAAGAGCTCTATCCCGGCGAAGAATCGAAGTTGGTGAAGTGCCGCATGCGCTCGCTCGGCTGCGCTCCTTGCACCGGCGCAATTCGATCCGAAGCCGACACGCTCCCCAAGATTATCGAGGAGATGATTTCCTTCCGCCGTTCGGAGCGCGAAAATCGCGCCATCGATCACGATGAAGAAGGTTCGATGGAATTGAAGAAGCGGGAGGGTTATTTCTGATGTTGTCTTCCCCACTGGTGAACGAGGTTTTCGACCGGCCTCTTGCGCAGGACCCGGAGAAGGAACTGCTGCGCTTTACGACTGCCGGCAGCGTGGATGACGGCAAGTCCACGCTCATTGGAAGACTGCTGCATGATGCCAAGGGCGTCTACGAAGACCAACTGGCGTCCGTGAAAAAGAGCCGGATTAACCGCTCGAGCGGACCGATTGATTTCTCGCTTCTGACGGATGGTCTGCGCGCCGAGCGCGAGCAGGGAATCACCATCGACGTTGCGTATCGTTACTTCGCCACTGCGCGACGGAAATTCATCATCGCCGACACCCCGGGCCATGAACAGTACACCAGGAACATGGCCACTGGAGCTTCCACTGCCTCTCTTGCTGTGATTTTGGTCGATGCAACAAAGGGCTTACTGCCACAAACGCGCCGGCATTCTTACATCTCTTCCTTGCTGGGAATTCCCAATGTGCTGGCAGCCATCAACAAAATGGATTTGGTGGGTTACCAGGAAGAAGTTTTCTTGAGGCTGCAAGACGATTTCCTTGCGCTCGCGCAACGCTTGAAGATTCCTTCTGTGCGGTGCGTGCCTGTGAGCGCGCTCGAGGGCGACAACATCGTCGACCGCAGCCCTAACATGCCGTGGTATTTCGGTCCAACGTTGCTCGAGCACCTGGAGACCGTGCCCATCCAGCCACTCTCCAGCGTGAATTCAATTCGATTTCCCATTCAGTACGTCGTTCGCCCAGACGCAACCTTTCGTGGTTTTGCGGGCCAAGTTGCCGGTGGAGTTATCCGGCCGGGCGATACTGTGATGGCCCTGCCATCGCGGCAAACTTCCCGTGTCGAGTCCGTCGTCACTTTCGACGGTGAACTTGAGGCAGCCGTACTTTCACAATCGGTCACCCTGAAACTCGAAGATGAAATCGATCTTAGTCGCGGCGACATGCTGGTTTCGCCTGATGATCCGCCCTCGGTGTCGTCGAAATTCAGCGCAGCAGTCGTGTGGCTGAATGAAACGCCGCTGCAACTAAATCACACCTACCTCGCGAAGCATACCACTCGACAGGTGAAGGCCAAGGTCACACACATTCAGTACCGCGTTGACGTGAACACCTTTAATCGCGAATCCTCGCAGGAACTCGCCATGAATGGCATTGCCATCGTGGAGCTCGCAACTAGCGCGCCATTATTCTTCGATAGTTACGAACACAGTCGCACCACAGGAAGTTTCATTCTGGTGGACCCGCTGTCCAACGCCACCGTTGGCGCGGGAATGATTCAAGAGGATTTGTCCGAGCCGCAATCGGTTGCATTTGAAGAGGGAATCCGAACATCAGGAATCGGTAGGGCAGCTGTCACTTCACAAGAGCGGATCGTTCGTCATGGCCATCGGCCCGCGATCTTTTTGCTTCGTGAACGTGATTCTCTCGCAGAATCAGCGGATCGCGCTCTCTTCGAAAGTGGTTTCGAGGCAATTCTACTGTATGGAAACAGTTTTGCGTCGCAGTCGCTCGCCGCGACACTCTCTTTACTGTGGTCGGCAGGACTGATCGTACTGCTTGTTTCGGACAAGCCGTCGCAAGAAACACGGCGCACTCTCGAAGCAGTCGCCGCCGATTCCATTTTTGATTTATCGCACGAAGAATTGCCAGTCAACCGCAAAAATGTAATCGCGCAGGTTCTCACTTGCGCACAGCAGCTCAGAGTCCCCATTGCTCAGAAATTTCAGGAAAGGCCTGACTAAGATGACCAATGTATTCAATCCGGAAGCAGTCGAGGGTGCGGAGGCCCTGCTCAACGCCATTCTAGAGCAACACCCCAATTCGCCTGTTTGCTTGACATGTAGTTTTCAGGCTGAAGACATGATCGTCCTCTCTCTTTTGAAAAATCGTATTCCGGAAATTCCGGTTTTGTTTCTGGAGACTGGCTACCACTTCTCCGATACCTATCAGTTTCGTGATCGCATCGCAGCAGAATGGAAACTGAATCTTGTAAACGTGCTTCCCAGCAAAACGGTCGAGCAGCAGGAATCGCAATTCGGGATCTTGTATCGCGAAGATCCCGCGAAGTGCTGCCAGTTGCGAAAGGTCGAACCGCTGATGGAATCGCTCGAACCTTTCGAGATTTGGTTCACCGGTTTGCGGCGTGAGCAGTCTCCTACTCGAAAGAACCTTAAGAAAGTTGAACAACACCGCTTGCCCAGCGGAAAGACCTTGCTGAAGGTAAGCCTTCTCGCGGATTGGACCTGGGGACAAGTGTGGGCATACACCGGAAAACACGGCCTCGACTACCTTCCGCAGTATGACCAGGGATACTTGAGCATAGGTTGCGAGCCGTGCACTGCGATCCCGGCTGATCCAACGAATCCGCGGTCCGGCCGCTGGAGTGGCAAGAAACTCGAATGCGGGATTCATACCTTTTCGGAACGAGCCGAGTGATGCATCTACTTCTAGGTTTTTTCATCGCTCTGATTGTGGGCCTGACCGGCATCGGCGGCGGCAGTTTTACTGTTCCCGCGCTGCTTCTGATTGTCGGTCTTCCAGCGGGCGAAGCGGTTGGAACAGCTTTCGTATTTGCGGGCGTGCTGCGACTGGTTGCGGCGCCTTTCTATCTCGCCGGCCGTCATGTGCACTCGCGCTATTTTCGCCTGTTGCTTGTGGGCGCGGTACCTGGTCTCGTTGTCGGAATTACCGCGCTGCGCCTCCTGGCAAAACCGGGAAGTGACCCTGTGGTCGTCATTGTTCTTGGCCTGATACTGGCGCTGACGTCTAGCCTCACCTTCCTCCCGCGCATAAGCAATCCGGGGTTTGCGCAAAAAAATACCCGTTGGCTGCCCTGGCTGGCTTTTCCTATAGGAGTAGAATCCGGATTTTCTTCCGCTGGCGCGGGCGCACTCGGCACCGTTCTCTTGCTGAATTATTCAGAAATGCCGCCGGCGCAAGTTGTGGGAACCGACATCCTGTTCGGATTGGTGCTCGCGTTTATCGGCAGTGCCGCCCACTGGACCTTCGGCTCTATCAGCGGGCCTGTATTGCTGCAGTTGCTGGAGGGCGGCGCGCCCGGTGTTATTGTCGGCTGCCTGCTCGCTCGAAGAGTTCCCGCGCAGAAACTGAAGGCCGTTGTCGCCATGGTTGCACTGGCGGCCGGGCTGCAGTTGGTTTGGTCCGGGTTTCATGGACTCGCGGTGCAACACGGCTTGGCGGAAGCGAAGTTGCGTACTCAAACCTCGGGAGTGTCCCGGCCATGACCATCGTTCTATCGAAACTTGAAATTTTTGCGTCTGCTCGTGTCCTTCTTGTTGTTCCTCTCGCCTGTTGTTGCTGTTGTTGTCGTTGAACGCTGTTCCGTTGTCAATCCGCTGAACCTGGGTCACACAAATTCTGTTCGTTTTCGAAAGTGAAGTCCATGTGCCCGCCGGGCACTAGAAAAATATTGGAGCGTAAGAAATGAGATCCGTCGAACGATTGGCTTCGTATTCAAAGAAATTCTTGTTACCCGTATATTTAGCGCCCGTATCCCTGGTAATCGTGTATTTAGTAATTCTCTCTGGCGTTTTGGCAGTCTCGCCACTTTCAGCACAGGGCGACTCCGCGCTATGGGGTAATGTCACCGACGCTTCCTTCGCGGGCATTCCCGGCGCAACAGTAGTGATCACAAATCTGGAAACCGGCACGGAGCGCAAGCTGGTTACCGATGAATCGGGTCGGTTCAGCGCGCCTGCACTCCTTGTAGGTCATTACGAAATTGCCGCTTCCAAATCTGGTTTTCGGACCGATCGCCGCACCTCGATCAATCTCGTCGTCGGCCAGCGAGAGGAAGTTGACCTCCAACTCCAGGTTGGCGATGTGCGTCAGACAATCGAGGTTCCCGCTTTTTCAACGGTTGTTCAGCTCACCACCGAGGACACTTCGGACCTCGTTGGGGAACGTCAGGTGAAAGACTTGCCGCTTAACGGACGAAGCTACGATCAGTTGTTAACTTTGAATCCCGGAATCGTCAACTACACTTCTCAGCGCGCCGGCGGCAATGGCGCTTCGAACTCCGCAGTCGGGAATATGTTCGCGGTCTCCGGCCGTCGCCCGCAAGAGAATCTCTTCTTGCTGAACGGCGTCGAATTTACCAGCGCTTCCGAAATCAACAATACCCCTGGCGGTGTGAGCGGACAGCTCCTCGGAGTAGATGCGGTGCGCGAATTTGCAGTCGTGAAGGATACTTATGGCGCGAAATATGGAAAGCGGCCTGGAGCCCAGATCAATATCGTCACTGCAAACGGGACAAACGCATTTCATGGCGCCGTCTACGAGTTCCTGCGTAACAGCGCGCTCGATGCCCGGAACTATTTCGATCACGGGAACATTCCTCGTTTCGAGCGCAATGTCTTCGGCGCCTCGGGTGGCGGTCCGATCGTTAAAGACAAGTCGTTCTTTTTCGCAAACTATGAAGGCTTCCGGCAGACGCTGGGTCTGAGCGACCTTACGCTGGTGCCCGACGCCGCTTCGCGCGCCGGCGCTGTTGCAAGTGTTCAGCCCCTGCTCGCACTCTGGCCGGTGGCAAATGGCCCCGAAATTCTGACTTCAAAGGGAGCGCCCAGCGGGATTGCCGAAGCCTTTAGTAATCCCCTGCAACGCATTCGGGAAGATTTCGGAGCCGCTCGTTTCGACCAGGTATTTTCGACCAACAACACCTTTGCGGCTGTTTATACCGTTGACGATAGCGAGGCGCACTCCCCGACGAGCAATCCCGTCAGCTTCGTGAATATATCGCTGCGCGAGCAAGTGATAAGCCTCAGCGAGACCCATGTGTTTTCTCCTAGCGTGGTCAACAGCGCGACATTTGGTTTTTCGCGCGGCGCTTTTTATTTCAACAGTGGAACTACCGTCGCTCTGCCCGGCTGGATTCATGCCAATCAGCCCGTCGGCGCCCTCGTTGTTGGCGGCGGCACCACGCTCAACGGGGCCTCGCAGATCACCAACGGCGGCACCAACGCCGGAAGCAATTTGACAGCGGTCCGCAACCTCTTCAGCGCCAGCGATCAGCTCACCCTCACTCATGGAAAGCACTTGCTAAGTTTCGGTGCCTGGCTTCAGCGTGTGCAAGCCAATGACGTCCTGATTCAGGATCAATACGGACAGGTTTCCTTCAGTAATCTCCAAAGCTTCTTGCAAGGGAAGGTGAGCACCTACACTTACGCACCCAGCTATACGCCACTCGGATGGCGCTCGCTGGAATCGGCGGTGTTTGCCGAGGATGCGATTCATTTGAAGCCGTCGCTCGAACTGCGAGTAGGGTTTCGCGCCGAGTTTACAAATGGCTGGAACGAAGCGCACGGACGAGCCTCGAATTACGCCTTCAATCAGAACGGCGTGATCGCTTCATTGCCAGTGGTCGGTGGTTCCGTTTTCAGCGACAACCACGCGACGTTTCTCCCCGCACCGCGGATCAGCCTGGCCTGGTCACCCTTTGCGTCCAAGAAAACTGTCGTACGCGCGGGGTTCGGCGAATACTACGCACTACTGGACAACTTGAGCTATCGCCTGGACCAAAACGGTCCATTCAATACGGTCTACGCGGTGAAAAATATCGCGTTTTCAAGCATTGCTCCGAACGGCACCTACCCCGGCTCCAAAGTGATTCCCAGCGGCGTGCAGCCGGATTTACGCACTCCAACGGTGGAATCGTGGTCTTTGAAGGTCGAGCAGGAAATTGCTCTAAGCACTTCGGTGGGTGTCAGCTACGTGGGTTCGCACGGGTATCATGAACTGCTCTCTGTCGACGGAAATCTTCCTAAGCCGACCGTCTGCCCAGCGTCACCCTGCCCATCCAACTATCCAACTGGAATTATTTATTACCCAACCAATGCGCCGCTTCAGAACAACGCCGTGTGGAACACCACTCACTGGTTCTCACAAGGCATCAGCTCCTACAACGGGCTGGAAGTGGATGTAAACCGGCGCGTTGGCCACGGACTGCAATTTCGTGGTGCTTACACCTTTTCGAAGGCGCTCGATGATGGGGACAATATGAACACCAGCGTGGCGACGAACTCTCCCGCTTTCGTTGCAAATCCACTTGATCCAAAGGCGGACTACGGCCGCGCTTCGTTTGACGTGCGCCATGCTGGAGTTCTCAACGCCACGTACGATGTTTCGCTTGCGAAGGGCCAGAACTCGGACGGCCGCGCTTTGATCGGTAGAATTTTCGGAGATTGGCAGGTCAGCGCCATCGAAACAATTCAATCTGGCCTGCCTTTCACTCCGCAACTGTCTTATAACCCCTCGAATGATGGCGACACGCGGAACCCCGTTCGCCCGTCCTTCAATCCCAATTTCGCGGGACCCGTGATTCTGGGTGGATCAAAACAATATTTCAATCCGAGTGCTTTCATCCCACCGCTCCCCGGAACCTACGGCAACGTTGGACGAAACACCCTGGAAGCCGCGGGACTGGTTTCGACCGACATCGCTGTCGCGAGGAAATTCTCGCTCTCGGAACGGCTGAATCTGCAATTCCGCGCGGAGATTTTCAATTTGTTCAATCACACCAACTTCAATTCGCCGAATCCGGTCGTGTACGCAGCCCTGACAGGGGAACCATCGCCAACAGCTGGCGTGATCACCTCGACGGCGACGAGTTCACGACAAGTGCAGTTCGGCCTTAAGCTCTTGTGGTGAAGCCCTAAGCGAACGCGCCGTCACGTCGGTGTCGTTTGGGCACCTAATGTGATATATAACGGCGGTTACGTGAGGGTTCTACTTGAGGAGTTCCCATGGCTAATTTTTGCTCTAAGTGCGGGGCTGAGCTGTCTGCCGACACGAAATTTTGCGCGGGTTGTGGGACGCCAACTGGCTTTGCAGCTTCAGCAGCGGCGCCCGCCGGGGTAGCTGCAGGTGGGCAAGTTCCCGCCGGACAGGCACCCGCTACTACTGCGCCATCCAGCGGAGCTCTCAAACTCGTGCTGATTATTGTTGGTGTTCTTATTGTCTTAGGCTTGCTGAGCGGGGTCGCCGTAATGTTCGGGCTGTGGCGCATTTCGAAGTCGGTCCATGTCGACCAATCCGGAGGCGTGACCATTTCGACTCCGGGAGGAAAATTCTCTACTGGAGGGACTTCCGGCGCCCATCTAACCGAGTCGGAAGTGGGTGCGCCAATTTATCCGGGCGCCATTGCTGAAGAAGGCGGTTTTAAAGTGGGCGCGGAGAGCGGATCCATGGCCACCTACGTCTTCAAGACTTCCGATTCAGTACAGCAGGTTCTGGCCTTTTACCGCGACAAGTTCGGACCCAAANCCAGCGTGATGGAGACTCCGCAAGGCGGCATTGTGACCGCCGCCAAGAATGATAACGAGGGCATTATGGTGACTGTGGGCCGCGATGAAGGTGAAGACAAGACTTCCATCGCCATCACTCACACTACTTCGACGAAAAACCGTACTCAGTAAAGCATCATCGTCTGCTGTCCGCCTCCGATAAAACAGAAAGTTCTTAGAGACGGCCGAAGGTGTAACCCACAGCAATCGTATACTGCGGCACGACGTTTCTTCCGTATTCCTGATCCATATTGTGGACCCAGTGAAGATCAAACTGCGGCTTAATGAAAATGTTAGGTTTGACGTAGATCTTCACGCCCACCGCGCCGTGCAACTGAAAGTGATTGGCACTCGCGAAGTAGGAACTCTGGTTATTGCACACCGTGGCGGTGGCGCAGGCTTGCTGGCTAAAATATAAGGACGTCTTCGCGCCGCCAACTCCACCTTCCACTACGGGAACGATGCGAGCCTTTGGCGAGAGCGGCTGATATACCGCATTGACATCGTAAAACGCCGGACGAGCCTTGATTCCGGCATCCGGCAAATACGAGGCTTGCGCGAAACGAAACGCGTACTCGCCATTAAAACCAAGGTGCGTCCCGAACATGTAGTCCGCGCCGAAGACCCCAAAGACTCCGCCCATCGTAGGCGCTGCTTCGCAATTTCCGGTGAAATTATCGAAAATAAATTTCGAACCACATCCGGGAGTTGTACCGGCGCTATTGGTCGCCGTTCCCAATCCAAAATACGCGCTTAGTTCCTGAGCACGCGCATGATTGGCCATAGTCAGCATTCCTAACAATAGAAACACAACCATGCGAAATATCAGCTTGGACAAGGACCTTCTCCTTATTGCGGGCTTCAAATACTCTGCGTGCGTGGTTGGTGTTTGCTGGAAGGAGGATTTAGATCTTCGCCGTCTCCCTCGTACTTACGCCCCCGCCAAGATAGATGGCACGTCCTGCATGAGGGTTGTTCGAAAATCAAAATTCAAATATTTTTGGTACGAGAACGCGCTGGTCAGAAAAAACCTGAGGAAGTTCACGCGTCTGGGGAACTTTTTTATTCCTTTTCGGGAATTACATCGGCAGGGAATCGCGTTTACTTGACGCGAAGAGAGAGCAGTTAGCACACGGGGCTTAAAGTCGTGGGAAGCGCCTTTTTATTCCTGGGAATTTGTTTCCTGGCGGAATCTAGCGTTCATTCAGGGAGGAGTATTCTCATATTTTTGCCCTGAAAGCGAACCAATCTGCTCGGCAACCAGGAATAACGGCGATTCCTTCTGCCTGTGGGGAGTCTGCAATCGAAGATGGCGTAAATGCTCGGCTCCATGGCTGCACTGAATGGCTCGCCGTCGCTATGTCGAGAGCCTTACCCGCCCATCCGCATGTGCACAACGTAACAGACTGACCGTCCATCTGGTTATCTTGTTGATCGGTTAGGTGTTCGTGGACACTTAAGAAAGCTGAAGACAGTAAGCGGAGACACCAGGGACACTCGAAGAGAATTACGTGAGCAAATCGCTTTTCTTCGCCATACATAGTTATCCTCCCGCTTCACGCTGATGGGGGACCGCAAACGCGAAAGCGAACGCGCGAAGGATAATTGAGCGACGCACGCAACACCATACCGAAAATACCTTACCCATCGATGAACAGTGGAAGTAGTTTGCGCAAGTCTGGCATCGGTCTGCAAGCGCATCTGACGACCAGCACCCTGCTACTTGGTGGATCGGGGCTTTTTTGGCGAGACGCGAAACGCAGGAACTTGGCCGCCGCCGCTGGTTACGTTAGCCAAGCCGGTGGCGCTAAGACGCGTCAGATATCCGGCGAGTTTTCCGCGGAAAAGATACGGCGCAAAATCCACCAGCATGTCGCGGAACTCCACATCTCCACTTGCGGTAATGTACGGGAACACTTCGCGGCGGATGGGGATGCGTTCCTGCACGATCCAGCAAGCACCGTTGTTTTCGGGACCCGGACTCGAAATCGCCGCTTGGATCGCGGTCTCCCACTCGCTTTCGCTGGTTTCCCAGCCGAGCGTGACTCCCGTGCCGCCGTATTCGTCGCTAGGTTTTAGCACCAGGTTCTCGCGTTCTTGGCGCATAAATTCGAGCAGATCGACGGATTTGCCGTAGTGCGCCGTGCGCACATCCACGACCACACGTGTCCAGGGAACGTGATTCGCGATGATCTTACGCTCAGCTGGCGAAAAGAGCGCGTCGTTTCGTTCATCCGTCAAAACCGCAAAAAAAGTTTTGACGTGAGGAATTTTGCAGCGGAAAGAATTCGCCACGCACACGGCATTTGCGGTGTACGCAGCCACTAAAGCAGCGCATTCGGCGGGTTTCGCGACGATATCGTTCATCAACACGCGGCGATACACGAGGTCGATTTTTTTGCCGTGCGCGGTCAATTTCTTTCCGTCAAACGTCAAATCGCGCGGGTCCGCCACCAGCGTAGGAACGCCCATTTTCTCGAAGCGCGCTTTCAAAATTTCAAACTCGCTCCACGTAGGAACGCCCTTCCAGTCCACGATGGCGATTTGCGGCCGCTTGCTCTTGCCGCCCCAATCGAGATAACTCAGTACCAGCGCGTCGAGTAGCTTGGCGCTTAGCGGATAGCTGTGCACTTCGTAGCGCTTCGAAAATTGCGCCTTCAACGGGAACCCGCTGAAAATCTCGCCCAGCGTTTCCGAATAGCCCGCACCTGCCGGTGATTCGCCGTTGTATTCCGCGAATTTCAGGGATTCGGGCAGCAAAAATGCATCCAGGCGTGAGGCCGTGCTGACTCTTCCGTTTCCGCCCGGCAAACGCGCGAGCCGCAGCTCTTCCGGCCGCAAATGAAATTGAGAAAACAGTTTTTCGTCCGCCAGCGCCGCGAGCGCTACACGCTCTCCGAGTTCCGCAATGGTCTCAGCCACCGGGCGCACACGAGCTTCATCTTCAGGCGAAAGAAAGAAGGGCCGAAGAAAAGGGCAGTGCACGCGATCGCCAAACGTCAATTTAGCGGCGCGCAACTCGTTCAGAAAATTTTCCGCGAAGGCGTGATCTTTTTGAAGCGCTGGATGCAGTAAAGCGTGCCAGTATTCGGCTGCAGTGCCATCCATCGGTGTTGGCGAAGGGGTGCTCATTTTGTTTTCGATTTGGTGGGGCTGGCCGGTGTGGATGCGGGTGCGTCAGGCCCTTGTGCGGCCAGAGCTTTCGTTGGTTTCGGGGCCGACGCTTTTTGCGCCGTCTGGCCTGGCGCTGACTGCAACTGTGCCGCGGCAGCCTGCGTTTTCAGTTTCGGCGCGCCAGTGAAACCAGCGACGCCGCCTTGCTGAGTTCCCGCAGTCAGACCAACCATCTCTTCCCAACGTGGCCACGAATTGGAAACGTCTCCGCTGAGCGCGCGATCGATTACCAGGCGCGCCATTCTGTCCACTACCTGCTCAAAATAAAATGCGGTAATGCGGTCGCGCTCAAAATCCGGCGCGGGATTCAGAAAATCAATGGCATAGGGTGCGCCATCCTGAATGGCAAATTCGATGGTGTTCATTTCGTAGCCCAGCGCCAGATTAATCGTTTGCGCATCTTTAACCACACGCTCGCCAACCTCCGCGGAAAGATATTTGTGATCCACGATGTAGCGGCGGTCCTTGGGATCGTAGTGCACTGGCAAAATATCCGTTTTGCCGAAGGTGAAGCAGCGCACGTATTGCGTGAAATCAATAAATTCCTGGAGCGTCATGCAATACGGCGCGGTCTGATCATAGGCCGCCAACAATTCTTCCTTGGTGTGAACTTTATAGACGTGTTTCCAGCCGCCGCCGGAATAAGGTTTCAGAATCGCAGGCCGCCCAACGTAATCTAGCAAAGCGTCCCAGTCGATCGGATACTCCAGGTTGTGCAGGGACTCCGCATTAATGTCCACATCCTTCGGATACCCTTTTTGCGGTAACAGCACAGTCTTGGGAATGGCCAGTCCGAGTTTTGCCGCGACGCAATAATTAAAAAACTTGTCGTCGGCCGTCCACCAGAAGGGATTATTGATGACGTATGTTCCCTGCAGAACCGCGTGTTTCAAGTAACCGCGATAATATTCCACCTCATGCGAGATGCGGTCCACGATGACGCGGTACTTTGCAGGCTCATCCATGCGCGTGCCGCCAACTTTCACAAATTCGGCAGTGACGCCGTCTTTCGCGCCTAAAGTCTTTACCCGTTCAATGAATGCCGGTGGAAAGCTGAATTCCCGCCCGCATAATAGGCCCACCTTCTTCATTGCTCTTGCTCCTCAGTAAAATCTCGCATCATTTTAACTATTCGCGACGGACGAGTGGTTAAGGTCAGAATAAAATCCGGGAACCAAAGCGCCAACTAAAGCTGGCAACGCTCCGCAAATCAATTTACTGCGCGCGCCGTTGTCGATGGCTGGGTCACTCCGCCGCGAGTTTCATTGACCAGATGCTGCACCACCGCTTTAAGGTCGCCGGTCTCCTGATACACGCGCAACTGCCGCTCCGCGCTGGTTCCTTCGTTCATAATAGTGTGCACGTACTCCACCGCGCTGCGGCTGCCCAGTTCGTCAACGACGTCATCGACAAACTCCAGCAGCTCGGGAATTAACTCGCGCATGGGCACTTCCGTTTCCTTGCCGAAGTCCACCAGCTTTCCTTCGATTCCATAGCGCGCGGCACGCCACTTATTTTCTTCGATCAGCGCGCGCCGGTACAAGCGAAAGCCCATGTTGCCTTTGTACAGGCGGTAGAGTTTTACGACGATGGCTTGCGTAAGCGCGGCGATGGCCACCGCCTCTTCCACTTTAGTGGTTACGTCGCACATGCGAAATTCCAGCGTGCCGAATGTTGGGTGCGGCCGCACATCCCACCAGATTTTTTTACCGTTATCGATGCAATTCAGTTTCACCAGCAGGTTCACAAAGTTTTCGTACGCGCTCCAGGATTCGAATTGTTCCGGCACGCCAGTTCGCGGAAACCTGCGAAAAACGGTAGTGCGAAACGATTTGAGCCCGGTATTGCGCCCCATCCAGAACGGCGAGCTGGTGGACAGCGCCAGGAGATGAGGCAGGAAGTAACGCACCATGTTCATCATGTCGATGGTGGTCTGTTTGTCGGGCATGGCGACGTGCACGTGCATGCCAAAAATCAGCAGGGAGCGCGCCAATTGCTGGAGCTCTTCAATAATATTTTGATAGCGCTCGCCCGGAGAAATCACCTGATCGATCCAGCTGGAGAAGGGGTGCGTGCCCGCGGCCGCTACCTGCAATCCCGCGCGTTCGGCCGCAGCTACCAGCTCGCCCCGGGTGCGGTGCATTTCGATGCGCAGCTCATGCACGCTGTCGCAAATATTCGTGCCCGTCTCCACGATCGACTGGTGCATTTCATGTTTCACCTGTTCGACGATGCTCGGCGAAGCTTCGGAAACCAGTTGCATCACGTGCGAACGGAGCTCACACGTAGCCGGATCAATAATTTGAAATTCTTCTTCTACGCCGATGGTGAAACGGTGAGCCATGGTTGTGGCCCTCTGTTTGGCCTGTCGAATCGTGGGACTTAAGGTGCGTATCATACGCCCCTGGTCCCTTAAATTATATCGGAACCCTGGGCACGTAGATTTCGATCCCAGGCTGCGATAATTCGGAGGTCCGGAGGCTGACGCAGCGAAAAAAGGCCTAAAAACATGAAAAACCGGAATAAAAAACGCGGAATCCTCGATTTGTGATTGGGAGGGCCTTGCGAAAAAAATGGGGACAGATTTGCAATGCTGTCCCCGATGCATTTATTGTGACCGGCGCTAACTAACTAAGCTGCCCCCATCGACCTGCGCTGCTGGAAGCACTCCCGGCAAAATACCGGACGCCCCTGTGTCGGTCGAAAAGGCACAGTAGTCTCTTTGCCGCATTGTGAACAATTGGTTTTTGTTTCTGAGCGCATTTGCAATCCGCCCGCAACGCCTGGACCGGCGCCCTCGGCGCGTCTTGCTTTGCACCCTTTACATCGCTTCGGTTCGTTCTTGAAGCCCTTGTCGGCGAAGAACATTTGCTCGCCGGCGGTAAACACAAACTCGGCGCTGCACTCCGAACACTTCAGGACCCGATCGTGATATTCCATGAGGCGCTCCCCTTAGCCCCGAAAGAGGCGAGGGGATGGGCTAACTTGCACCTTGAGGCCTGACTTCGTGGAATATCCCACTGCGTGGGTATGCCGATATCCGGGGACGCCGGGCGCGGATCCCAAGGGCCTACTAGCGTGAAGCTAAATACCCAAACGTACTTGCCTGACTGGGGCCTGATTCTCGGAAGTGCCGCGCCGAGCCGAGCCGCAAAGCGGAATTAATCCGCTTCCCGACGCTGCTTCTTACGCAGTCGCTTCCGCGAAAGCGCTTCTTTTGTCCGGCGTTTCTCGCCGGGTTTCATGTAGAAGCTGTGCTTCTTTATTTCCTTGATGATG
>JGI12635J15846_10002377_pt1 | contig 16435 bp, 7 predicted proteins | sample BlaSpr_A8_OM2_M2_FD_15846 | JGI IMG/M metagenome (IMG submission 15846) | reverse complement strand
ATCGAGGACGAGCCGGCGAGCCGGCACCAGATAGAAGTGCCCCCCTTCGACAACGTGGATCCCGCGCCATCGAGTGGAGAGGACCGACCACGCCGCGACATCGGGCACCGGTGCGACATCGTCGTGCGCCGCAGCCAAGGCGGTAAGCGGGGTGTCAAGCGCGGCTCCTGGCCGGTAGCGATATGCCTCGCAGAGCGTGAGGTCGGCACGGAACGGGGGCAGCACCAGGCCGAGGAACTCCTCGTCCTCGAGAAGATCCGGCGGTGTTCCGCCCCACACCTTGAGCATTCCTGCCAGCTCGGCATCGGGGCGCGGGACCGGCGCCTGCTCCGGGCGCAGCTGCACGGCCCGGCAGGCCGACACCACGAGGGCGCTGAGCGGCGGATGTCCACGGCGGCGCAGTTCGCGGGCTACCTCGTACCCGAGCAGGGCGCCCATGCTGTGTCCGAAGATCGCCAGGGGGCGGTCAAGGAGGGCCTCCGCGGCATCGGCTAGCTCCGTCACGAGAATGTCCGGGTCGGTGATCAGGGGCTCCAGGGAACGACCTCGGCGTCCCGGCAGGTTCGCCGTCCACACCTCGCACGTCCCGGTGAGCTCAGCCGCCCAGCTGGTGTAGAAGGCGCCGTTACCGCCCGCGTGATGCAGGCAAAGCAGCCGCGGCGCGTCCGACACCGGCGACAGGCGCCACAGAGCAGGTCCCGCGGCCCGCGCTGTGTCGCTTATCGTCGGCGTCTGCGTCATCGCGGCGCAGCTGCATGGCTGCCGGCTTGTCTTAGTACGGGCATTTCGTCCAGAGGCAGGACGTCCGTGACCGCAGATGGCACCACCATGTCCCGGCGCGGCAAGAAGAGCCAAGCCGCGATCGCGCCCGCAAAGGTAACCACGGCGACCGTGACGGATCCGGCGTGCATCCCTGTCATGAACGAGTTCTTCAGCGCGTCGGTGACCGCCGGAACCTGCGCGGACGGCACTGTCCGCGCCAGCGCCAGGCCGGCCCCCACAGATCCCTTGCCGATCTCCACCGCGGAATGCGGCAGGCCTAGGGCACCCCACGCCGCACCCAGCCGGTTCCCGTAATACCAGCTCATCACCGAGCCGGTGACGGCCACTCCGAGAACGCCGCCCACCTCGCGGGTGGTGTCATTCACGGCGGACCCTACGCCGACCTTCTCCTTCGGCAGCGAGCCCAGGATGGCGTCGGTGGCCGGCCCGGTACTGAGGGCCAGCCCGGCGGCCATGAGCACCATGGCCACCACGATTATTCGCCAGTAACTGGCGTCGAGAGGCGCCAGCGCGGCCACGATAAAGCCGGCCGACATCAGCAGCATGCCGATGGTGACGACCAGTTTCGTACCGAATCGTTTCATGAGGAGAATCGCGACCGGTGAAAGGCCGCCCATGACCACCGCAAAGGGCAAGGTGGCGAGTCCGGCGTGCAGCGTGCTGTACCCGCGGATGAGCTGGAAATACAAGGTGATGACGAAGATGAAGCCGAACAGCCCGAAGAAGGCCATGGAGATAGCGGCGGCCGCGGCAGAGAATCGGGGATTGGCGAAGAAGCGGACTTCTAGCAGCGGGTTGGTGTGTCGCGACTCCCAGAAGATGAAGGTCACCAGGAGCACGACCACGCCAGCGAAAGCGAGGATGGTGATGGCGTCCGTCCAGCCGCGCACGGGAGCTTCGATGACAGCCCATACCAGCAAGCCGATCGAGGCGACCGACAGCAGCGCCCCGACACTGTCGAATCGGCCGGGTGCCGGATCGCGGGACTCGGGGACCAGGCGTGCTCCGGCGATCAGCGCCACCGCCGCCACCGGAATGTTCACAATGAAGATCGACCCCCACCAGTAGTGCTCCAGCAGCAGTCCGCCAGCTAGCGGGCCCATCCCGACCGCTAGGCCGGAGACGCCGGACCAGATGCCGATGGCAGCCGCCTTCTGCTTACGGTCGGTGAAGGTGCTGGAAAGGAGGGCGAGCGTCGAGGGGTAGATCATCGCCGCGGCGACGCCCATTCCTGCCCGTGCCAGGATCAGCTGATCCACCGAGGTCGACCGGGCAGCAGCTAGCGAAGTCAATGTGAAGAGCACGAGTCCGATCTGCAGTATCCGCTTGCGGCCCATCCGGTCGCCGAGATGTCCGGCCACGAGAAGGAGGCCAGCGAAAAGCAGTGAGTATGCGGTCACGATCCACTGCAGGTTGGCAGTCGACGCACCGATCCGCTTGCTGAGCGTCGGCAGTGCGACGTTGACGATCGTGTTGTCTATGGCCACGAGCAGGACACTGATGCACAGCACCGCTAGAATCCACCACTTGCGTGACGCTTTTGCCGACTTGGTGTCACGTGTGCCTGTTGAGCTGGTCATCGCGGCTTCCTCTGCATCACAGCTGCGCCATGGACAGCAGCTTGTCCAGGTGCGGGGTCGGCACCGTTCCGGCCACCAGCTTCTGGACGTCGAGGGAGAGCACGGCCAGTTCGGTGTCCTTGGTCGTCCTCAGATGCGGCGCCAGCGATACCGTTCCCACTGCCCCCCTGAGCTGTCCTTGCCAGTACCTGACGGCGAACATCCCCGGTACCACGGTGAAGATCATCCTCAGCGGCCGCGGCTGGACCGCCACGCCCTTGCTGGCCAGCGCACGGAACCCCTCGCCGACGGACGTGATCATCATGGCCACCCGCCCGCGGTCAGCCGCGAGCTTGACCGCATCGCCGTCGCAAGAGTTAATGGCCGCGCCCATCGCGACGATGAAGACGGCATGGGTCTTGAGCCATCCATCCATATCCGCGGTCGTCGTCACCGGGAGGCCCGCGGACGCCAAGGCGGTCTGGACCGTTCTCTCCCTGCCCTGCTGCTGGCCAAGGGTCGTCGGCTGCTGCGGGATCTCGATGTACTCGATGCCGCCGTCGTCGTTCCGGTACCCGCCGACGCCGGGGAAGCCGAAAAGCAGCCGGTCGCCGCCGGGCAGGCCGCTGACGCTTGCCGATCCCAGCGGGTTGTTCTGCATCAGGACCACGCAGGTGGCCGGCAGGCCGGGCAGTGCAGGCAGTACTTCGTCCAGCTGTTCGCGCCGGACCGTCACCAGGGCCAGGTCGAACGAGCTGCCCGGGTCGAGATGATCCGTCACCGCCACCTGGACCTGGCACGACTTGTCCCCGCTCACCAATGCGATGCCGTCGCGGGATAGCCGCTGGAGTGCCTGACCGCGCGCGAGCACGGTCACCTCGTGGCCTGCCTCGTGCAAGCGGCCAGCGTAGATCTGCCCGATTACGCCAGCTCCGTAGATGAGAATTCTCATGGCTAGCCTTGCTCCCTGGTCATGTGATCAGTACGACCTTGCCCATGGTGTTACGGCTGCTGATGGCCCGGTGCGCCTCGGCGGCCTCCTCGAGCGGGAAGACATGCCGCACGATGCTCTTGATCTTGCCCTCGCTGGCCAGCTGCAGCAGTTGCGGGACAACCGCCGCGCTGGCGCCATCGCGGGCCAGGCGACTGCTCAGCCAGTAGCCGGTGACGGACTGGTTTTTGTGCATGAGCTGAGAGCCCGCGAAAGATGCCAGTCGCTCGCTCGCCACGCCGTACTCGACCAGCCGGCCGAAAGGAGCCAGGCAGTCCAGGCTCTGCTCGCCGATGTCACCGCCCACCGCGTCGAGGATCACGTCCATGCCGCAGTCATCACTCGCCGCGGACACCTCACGCCACCAGTCCGCGCTGGTGTAGTCGACGCAGAGATCCGCCCCGAGTTCGGCCGCGAGGTCTCTCTTTGCCGTGGTGCTCGCCGTCGCGACCACATTCGAGGCTCCGAAGACCTTCGCGAGCTGGATCGCCAGCGTGCCGACGCCCCCCGCACCGGAGTGCACTAGCACCCGGTCTCCGGGGCAGAGACGACCGCAGTCACGCAGGATCTCCCACGCCGTGATGCCCTGCACAAGGTAGGCCACGCCGGCCGCGAAATCGAGTTCCGGTGGCAGCGGGTAGACCCGCTCTTGCTGGGCGGTGGCGTACTCCGCGTAGCCCCCGCGGACCAAGGCGACAACGCGCGTTCCCGGTGCGGGCGAGAAGACGCCTTGCCCCAGCCCGGCTACGACCCCCGCTACCTCGGTCCCGAGGATCGCCGGAAGCTCCAGCGCGGCTTCGCTGGTGACGTAGGCCCCTTGCCGGGCGAGGATGTCGGTGTGGTTCACGCCGGCCGCCGCGACCTGGATCAGCACCTGGCCCTCTTCAGGCTTCGGCGTCTCCACGTCCTCGACCCGGATGACCTCCGGGCCGCCGGTCTGATGGATCTGGATTGCCTTCACTGTGATGCCTTCCGATGCGGTTCCGGTGTGTAAGACGGCGGAGGTGGCAGGAACCCGGTGCCGATGAAATACTCGAAATACAGACGGAGCAGCCGGTCGTCGATCGGGGCGCAGGTAATATCACTTCCCGCGAGGCCCTTCTCGACATTGCGTGCATCGAAGTAGGACTTCGGCATCTTGTCCAGCGGAAGCGTCCCCGACAGGAACGGCGCCAGAGCTCCAGCCGTGACATCAGAGAGTTCCGCGGCGCGCTCTTCAACCCGGCCGCACCATTGATGGAACGACAGTCGATCTGCCTTGTAACCAAACTTCTCGACCCAGTCGACCAGGTCTGACTCTTGTACCGGCTCCTTGGTGACGAGATGGAACGCCTTGCCCTGCAGCGCTGGCTGCCGCGACAAATGGACGATCGCGCGCACCACGTAATCTACCGGCGTGATGTCGAGCGCCATGTCCATGATGGGTGCCGCCTCGATTTCAAGGCCGACTTTCAGTGCCCGCCAAAGGAAGTCATATGTCTGGCAGGCTCCGGTCTGGCTGTGCCCGGCGACCCGGCCGGCCCGGTAGACGTAAATCGGTACGCCTCGCCGGCCCGCCTCGAAGACCATCTGCTCACTGACCCATTTGGTCTGGGTATATCCAAGCGTGTGCTCGAGGTTGTGAACGGGCGGCGTTTCCTCGGTGAACTCGGTGCCTGATGGATAGCTGAACCGGTCGAAGACGTAGGTCGTCGATACGAAATGGACCGGCTTCACCGGTCCGTCGCAGGCCAGCCGCAGGATCTCTTCGGTGCCTGAGACATTCGCGGGCTTAAGCGCGTGGTACTGCTTCAGGAAGTTCACCTCGGCGCCGCAGTGGTAGATCACGTCGACCAGCTGGGAGAGGTGGTACCACTCCGCCCGCGACAGCCCGATACGGGCTTGGTCCAGGCTGCCGAGCACCGGGATGATGCGGTCAGCGTGCACCGGGTCTGCTACCAGGTAGGACGCCAGGACAGCCATGATGCGGTCCCTTCCCTCACTGGGAGAGTCCGCCCGCACCAAGCAGAAGACCGAGGCGTCCGTTGTCGCGAGCAGCTCGGCGAGCAGGAACGCACCGAGGAAACCGGTCGCGCCGGTGAGGAAGACATGCTGGGGATGGGCTACCGAGTGCACCGGCGCGCCGGCCGCCGGCCGGATGCCGGCATTCAAGATGGCCTCGGCGGCTAGGTCCAGGCGCAGCACACCGGCGGAGTCCGCACCCCCTTCGGCAGCGCCGCCCGATACCAGGACGGCGAGCCGCGCCACCGTAGGCTGGCCCTCGAACAGGACCTGCAGCGGCAGATCGACGTCGAAGGCAGCCCGGATGCGGAAGATGAGCTTGGTGGCCAGCAGCGAGTGGCCGCCTAGGTCGAAGAAGCTGTCCTCAACGCCGATCGTGGACTGACCGAGCACCTCCTTCCAGATCGCGACGAGCCTCTCCTCAGTCGCGTCGCGCGGCGCGACATACCCAGCCGTGGCCGGGGATGTCTCAAGGTCGCCGTCCTCAATCGCCGCCGGAAGCTTGCTGCGGTCGATTTTGCCGTTGGGAGTGAGCGGAAGCGTTGCCAGGACCGCGATCCGGCCGGGAATCATGTAATCGGGCAGCCGGTCCCGCAGCCACGCACGGAGCTCGGCCGCGGATGGCGGCGTGGCCGGCTCGTCACGCCGGGCCAGCTCCAGGAAGGCCACGATCACCTTGTCCCCCAGCACGTCTTCCCGTACGGCAGCTACGCAGCGCCCGACATCGGGATGCTGCCCGAGGTGGGCTTCGATGTCGCCGAGCTCGATCCGGTAGCCGCGCACCTTGACCTGGTGGTCCAGCCTCCCCTCGAACTCCAGGATGCCGTCGGCTCGGCGTCTTACCAGGTCTCCCGTCCGGTAAAGCCTTGACTTCGGGGCGAACGGGGCGACGACGAAGCTCCTAGCGGTCAGCTCCGGCCGGCCCAGGTATCCCCATGCCACACCGTCCCCGCCCAGGCACAGCTCGCCGAGGACACCGCCCGGCACCGGGTTGAGTGCCTGGTCGAGCACGTAGGCTGACGTGTTCTGGATCGGCCGGCCGATGGGAATCGATCCCGCGCGGAGGTCTTCGACCGTGACCCGGTGGATGGTCGAGTAGATCGTCGTCTCGGTCGGGCCGTACATGTTCCAGACCTCGGCGCACCGCGTCATCAGGCTCTCCGCCAGCACCGGCGGGAAGCTTTCGCCAGCGCACTGCGCTCGGAGGCCGACCCGGCCGGACCAGCCATTCTCGACCAGCAGATGCCAGGTCGAGGGCGTCGCCTGCATGATGGTGACGTGGTGTTCGTCGAGGAGAGCAGCGAGCCGGGCGCCGTCGGTAATGTCGGCCACGGAGGCGATCACGCTCCTGGCTCCCACCACGAGCGGCAGGATCATCTCCAGCACCGCGATGTCGAACGACGGGCTCGTCACGGCCAGCAGGACGTCATCCGGCGTCATGCCCGGTGTCTTGCGCATCGAGTCGAGGAAATTGACAACGTTGCGATGGAGCACCTGCACGCCCTTGGGCGTCCCGGTCGAACCCGAGGTGTAAATCGTGTAGGCCGGGCCGTCGGCGGAGCGCACCCGGGCCGGCAGGTCCTGGACGGCACCGGCGTCACCGTCAGGCATGTCATCGATGAAGATCGTCGGGGCGTCGGCCTCGGGCAGCGATGCCTGCCCATCTCGTCGGGCTAGCAGCGCGGCGACCTGCGCATCGGCGACGATGAAGCCGAGGCGCTCACGCGGATAGGCAGGATCTAGCGGGATGTAGCAGAAGCCTGCCCGCAGCACGGCAATGATGGCAAGCACCATATCCACCGACCGGGGCAGGTAGATTGCGACATGGGCGCCGGGCCCGTCCGTGATCTGCGCTCTCAGCCGGGCGGCGAGCGCCATTGTCTGTTCGTCCAGTTCGCGGTAGGTCAGAGACCGGTCCTGCCCGACCAGCGCGATGCGGTCCGGGGTCAGGCGCGCTTGGTCGATGACCAGGTCGTCAACGCACTTGCTTCCGTCGTACGCCGTCCGTGCCCTGTCGCCGCCGTCGGCCGACGCGAGATCGCTCACGGCCAGCAACGGGATGCTCTGGATGGGCAGCTGCCAGTCCGCAACGACCGCGCCGAGCACGGCCAGATAGCTGCCGATGAGCGTACGGATCGAGGCGGCACTGTAGACATCGCTGTAATAGTCGATGTGGCCGTCGAGGCCGGCGCTACCGGTGACCAGGCTGACCAGCAGGTCGAACTGGCAGGTGCCGTTGTGCAGGTCTTTCAGCTCGAAGCCGGGCCCTCCTGCGGTGCCGGAACGGTCGAACTGGAAGTTGAAGACCGTCTGGAAAAGAGGGCTTCGACTCGGGTCTCGCTTGACCTGGACCGACTGCAGGACCTTCTCGAAGGGGACCGACTGGCGGTCGAATCCGGCCAGCGTGGTCCGCTGCGCCTGCTGGACGACGTCACCGAACGCCGGATCATCGGCGAGGTCGAGCCGGATCGCGAGGGTGTTGAGGAACGGGCCGATCAGGGCTTCGGTACCGCTCTCCTCGCGGTTCGCCACGGGGACGCCGATGACCAGGTCATCCTGCATCGAGTAGCGCTGCAGCACCACCGCGAAGGCGGCGAGCATCGTGACGAACGGGGTAACGCCATGTTCTTTGCTCCGGCTCTGCACCCGTTCAAACAGCGCGTCGGGAACCTCCAGCGCGATCCGGTCGCCTCGATAGGTCATCCGGGCAGGTCGCGGATGATCCGACGGCAGCGTGAGCTGCTGCGGCGCGCCGGCTAGCTCCGCCGTCCACGGCTTGACGAGCAGTGAGCCTTCGCTCCCCTCCAGGTGCTGGCGCTCCCACCAGGCGAAGTCGGCGAACTGGAACGGCAGCGGCGCCAAGGCCGGTGCCATGCCTGCCGACCGCGCGCGGTACAGTTCCCCGAACTCGCGGAAGAACACTCCGTTGGAGAAACCATCGGAGATCAGGTGGTTCATCGTGAGCTGGATCAGGCATTCCGTCGCGCCCACCGGGGCGATCGTCACGCGCAGCAGCGGGGCGGCGCTGAGATCGAACGGCGTTCGCGCATCCTCGCTGAAAAGCCGGTCCCGTTCGGCGTCGTCGACGTCGGTCAGGACTCTTAGCGGAACGATCACCTGCTCGGCGATAACGCCCGCCGGGATCCCCTCGTTCATCCCGAAGCTCATCCGGAGGATGTCGTGCCGTTGCACCATGTCGTCGAGACACTGCCGGAACAGGGCGGGGTCCACTGCGAGGGGCACCCGCGCCACGCCTGACATGTTGTTGAACGGGGTGCCTGGCGCGAACTGCTCGAGGAACCACAGCCGCTCCTGGGTGAACGAGAGCGCGACGTTGTCCCCATCTCGTGGCGCTGGGCCTATCCGGGCTGGCCCGCTCTGTACATTTCGAGCTTCCCGGGCCTTGGCGAGCAACAGCGCCCGCTGCTCCTGGTTCAGCTGCGAGAGGCGGTCCGCAAATTCAGTCATTCGAGCCCTGCTTAATCGACGGCTGCTCGATCTCCGCAAGCAGCGCTTCGGCGGTGGCCGGGTCCAGCTCGCTCATGAGCTGGGCCAGATCCTCGGGCATTTCGGCGGCGGCCGGAGGGACCAGCCCGCTGCAGATGAAGTCCGCGACTCCGGTGACGTTGGCACCCTGCAGGAGGAAGACCACCCTGGGGGCGACACCGAAGGCCTGCTCGAGCCGGATCCGCAGCTCCACGGCGATCATGGAGTCCAGGCCGAGCTGAATGAGCGGTTCCTCGCGGGACAGATCTGCCGCCCTGATCCTGAGCACGCCGCCGATGATGTCGGCGCACGCGTCGGCGGCGATGGACGATGCGTCCTGCGCCGAGGCCGCGCTGATCCGTTCCAGCACGCTGAGGGTCGTTGTCTCGTCGGCGGTGGCCTCCTGGTCTGCCTGCTGGCCGAGGTGCTCGATCAGCCGCGGGACGATCGGATAGCTGGCGATGAGGGTCGGCCAGCTCGCCGAGACGACAATCTGCTGGGTGACAGCAGACCCGAGTATCTGCTCGAACAGGCGCACCCCGGTTCGCTCCGGCAGCAGGTCGATGCCGCGGCTGGCGTACAGCGACTGCAGTCCGAGCTGGGCGATCATGCCCGTATCCCAGGGTCCCCAGTTAACCGACAGCGCGTTCAGGCCCAGACCCCGACGGTAATAGGCCAGTGCGTCGAGGAATGCGTTGCCTGCGGCATAGTTCGCCTGGCCGGCGGTGACGACGACTGAGCTGACGGAGGAGAACATCGCGAAGAAGTCCAGCGGCTCGTCCTTCAGGCACTCGTGAAGTGCCCATGAGCCAAGGATTTTCGGCCGCAGGACGGACAGCAGCTGCTCCTCGTCCATGCGCGTCATGACCTGGTCCTGCACGCTGCCGGCGGCGTGAATGACGCCCCGCACCGGAGGAAGGTCGTCGGACTGGCGCTGGTCGAGGAAGCGGCGTAGCGCGTGCTGATCGGCGACATCCAGGCTGACCAGCTCTATGGTGGTCCCCAGTGCCTCGATGTCACGGATGCGATCGACCTGCGCCTTGCACGGGTCCTCGGCCGGCAGTGCCGCCCACTTGCCACGATCGGGCAGCCGCGACCGGGCCATCAGGATCAGGCGCCTGGCTCCGCGCTCTGCCATCCAGCGGGCGAAGAGCAGTCCCAGGGCTCCCAGGCCGCCCGTGATGAGGTAGCTCGCGTCGGCCCGCAGAGCCGCGGGGAACGATCCGGCATGTCGCGGTGCGGGCTGCAGACGGGGTACAAGACGGATCCCGGCACGCCAGGCGACCTGGTCCTCGGCCTGGGTGTCGGCGAGCAGTTCCGCGGCCAGCGCGGGCAGGTCGTCCTCGGGGTGCTGCGGGTCCAGGTCGATAAGGCGCGCCTGCAGTGCGAGCGATTCCTGATGAAGCACGCGTCCCAGACCCCACATGGGCGCCTGCAGCAGGCCAGACCCGTCGAGCTGCCCGTCGACAGGCTGACCGCCCTTGGTAATCAGCCATAGCGGGCTAGCGAGGTTCTCCGCCTCCATGGCCTGAACTAGGTGGAGCACCGAAGAAGGGCCATTTCGCATAGCTGCGGCCAAGTCACCGGGGCCGAGATCATCCGGGGAGGTGTCGCAGCTCCAGATGTGCACGATGCCGCGCCACGAACCGTTCGACTGCTCTGCGGTGAGCCGGATCAGTCGTCTGAGGTCCTCGGGCTGGTCCGGCCTGAGGTGATAGTCGTGCGGACCGTTCTCCGCGAAGGCGTCACCTGCCCTGGCCACGACCGCTTGCTGCCCTGCCCTGGCCAGCTGGGCTATCAAGGCATCCGCGATGCCCGCGCGGTCAGCTAGGACGAGCCACGTCCCTGGCTTGACGGGTGATGCCCCGGCGGCGCCGGCCGGCTGCGGCTGCCACGCCAGGTCGTAGAGCCACTCCGTCCCGTGCTGCACCGCGCCGTGCGGACGCTGGCCGGCGCCAAGGACGCGGAGCCGGAACCCGCGCACCTCGACGATCACCCGTCCGGTGACGTCCGTCAGTACGACGTCGCCGGCTACCGAGTCATCCGATATCTCGGTGGCTGTCGCGTGCGCCCAGAGGTCGCCGTCCGCGGGCCCGTGCACCACGATCCGGTCCACGCCGAAGGGCAGCAGCGAATCCAGAGACGGCGTGCCCGGCGACCCGACCAGCGGCAGCAGCGTCTGGAAGCAGCCGTCGAGGATCATCGGAATCAGGTTGAGCTCATGGCGATTGTCGCTGTTCACCAGCTTCGGGTCGAAGTGTGCGACCGCCTCTTTCTCACCGATCCAGAGCTGCTCGATGATCTGGAAGCAGGGTCCGTAGTCGAATCCGCTGGCACGGAAATGCTCGTAGCACCGCTCGGCGTCCCAGTCGGTCACGCACCGCATTCGGGCTGCGAGCACGTCGTAAAGCGGGACAGACTCGGCCGCGGGCCGCAGCTGGGCGGAGGCGTTCAGCACCCAGTCCGAGCCGGTTGACGCCTTCCCGTATATCTCGACCAGGCCGGTATCGGTGTCAAGGGTCGTGTCGAGCGTATGGGCGGGATTCTCCTGCAGGACCACGGGCGCGTGGAAGCGGATCTGCTCAAGTGTGCAGCGGGGCGTCTCATAACATTCCCTGGCGACTGCGAGGGCCATCTCGACATATCCCGCCCCGGGGAACAGGTTGGCGTCCATGACGCGGTGGTCGGCGAGGTAGGGCGGCCGGGTGCCGTCGAAGGTGCGCAGCCAGTTGGGCTTGGGTACGTCACGCCGGTTGCCGAGGAGGGGGTGGTCGAGGAGCCCGAGCCTGTCCTGGCGGCTCCCGTCAGCCTCCATCCAGAAACTCTGCCGCTGCCACGGGTAAGCGGGCAGGGCGAGCGCCCCCAGTTTCGGGTAGTACGCCGACCAGTCCGGCAGGTAACCAGTTGCGTACAGCTCCGCGCACGTATGTGAGATTACCGATCCGTCGTGGTCCTTGCGCTTCAGTGACGGCAGCGCGAAACCGTTTTTCTTGCGTGCCGCCAGGCAATCCGTCACGGCCAGGCTCATCGCGGGATGCGGCCCGATCTCCAGGAATCCTGTGATCCCGTTGTCAATCATCGAGAATGTCGCGTCGGCGAACCTGACCTGCTGACGTACGTTCCGCCACCAGTAGCCAGCGTCCTGCGCGGCTTCGGTGATCCGGTCGCCGGTCACGGTCGAGTACAGCGGCAGCACCGGGACGGCCGGCTTGATGCCGCCGAGGCAGCGACGTATGTCGGCTTCGAGGCGGTCCATTCTGGGGCTGTGGAAGGGAACATCTCCGTGTACGAAGCGGCAGAAGATGTCTTCGGCGTCGAACTCGTCCTTGACCGCGGTCAGGTGCCGCTGATCTCCCACGAGCGCGACCGAGACCGGGCTGTTGACAGCGGCGAGGTGCAGGAAACCGTCACGGACGGCGGGCAGCTCCAGTGCGCGCGCCTCAGGAATGGCCACCGCTAGAAGATGACCTTCGCCGCTGGTCAGCTGCTGCAGCCGGGCGCGGTGATAGATGACAGTAATCGCGTCCTCGAAACTCAGCGCTCCCGCGACATAAGCTGCGGCCACCTCCCCCGCGCTGTGGCCGACTATTGCCTCGGGCACCACGCCCAGCCCTGACCAGAGCTCGGCCAGGCCGAGTTGCAGCGCGAAGTTGGCCGGCTGCAGCACGGCGGTCTCCGCCATCCGCGAAGCAGCCTCATCGGCGGACAACTCGTCCATCAGGGACCATCCGGCCAGCGGCGTCAGTGCCGCATCGCATCGCTCGATCACCGCCCGGAACACAGGGCTCTCTTCGAGAAGCTGACGACCCATCCCCCACCACTGGGGTCCCAGCCCGGTGAAGACGAACCCCAGCGGGCGCGCCGCGCCTTGCGTCACCGACGAGTGCACTGCCGGGTGCGAGCTACCCGCGGAGAAGCTCTCCAGCGCATCCTTCAGCTCATCGAGTGAGTCGGTAACGACCGCTATCCGCGCTTGATGGTGCTGCGTCCGGCGGTGCGCTACGGCGGGAGCGAGCTCCGCGAGGCTGTAGTCGTCGGCAAGCCGCCGGTACCGGCCGGCGAGTTCGGTCAGCGCAGCGGCGCTGCGCGCCGAGAGCGGCAGGACCGGCACGAGCCCCTTGGCCCCGGCAGGCACGAGTATCGCGGCTGTGCTCGGAGCGTGCGCGACCGGTGCGGCCTCCAAGATGGCATGGGCGTTCGTCCCCCCGAAGCCGAATGAGTTGACGGCGGCTCTGGTCAGCCCGCCGCTCTCAGGCAGCGGCTGGCACACTCGCGGGACTGCCAGTCCCAGCTGGTCCAGATCGATCTTGGGATTCAGCGTCGTCAGGTTCAGGTGCGGCGGGACCTGGCGGCGTTGCAGGCACAGGGCCGTCTTGATGAGCGCGGCGATCCCGGCCGCTGCCTCCAGGTGGCCGATGTTGGTCTTTACCGACGCCACCAGGCATCTGTCACCGGCGGGCCGGTTCGCACCGTAGATCTCACCGATGGCATTGACCTCGATAGGGTCCCCGACGGGAGTTCCCGTGCCGTGTGCCTCGACGTAGCAGACGGAGGTCGCGGCGACCCCGGCGCTTTTCAGCGCATTGCGGACGGCCCGCTTCTGGCTCTCACCATTAGGTACGGTGATCCCATTCGTGTGGCCGTCTTGCGTGACGGCGGTCCCGCGAATGACCGCATAGATGTTGTCGCCATCACGCAGGGCGTCCGCCAGCGGCTTCAGGACCACGACGCCGGCGCCTTCACCTCGGACATACCCGTCGGCCGCCGCGTCGAACGCCCGGGATTGGCTGGTGGGAGAGAGGAACCCGCCTTGAGATGCGGCAATCGTGAAGTTCGGCGTGAGCATCAGGTTCACGCCGCCCGCCAGTGCCATCGTGCTCTCCCCCGACCACAGGGAGCGGCAGGCGAGGTGCACCGCCACCAGGGAGGAAGAGCAGGCGGTGTCGACGGTCAGGCTCGGGCCGCAGAGGTCGAAGGCATGCGAGATACGGTTGGCGAACATGGTCATTACGATGCCGGTCGCTGTGTGCGCCCCGAGATTAGTCCGAGCCTTCCCGACACCGCCGAATTGGAGCTGACTGTAATCGAGCGTGAATCCCCCGACGAATACGCCAGTCGCTGATCCGGCCAATTCATCGAGCGTAGCTCCCGCATCCTCAAGCGCTTCCCAAGCGACCTCAAGAAGGAGCCGCTGCTGAGGATCTATATAGTCAGCCTCGCGCGGTGATATTCCGAAGAACGCCGCATCGAATTCGTCGACCCGCTGAGCCAGGAAACCGCCTCGGCGGACCCGGCTCATTCCAGGAACCGAGGCATCGGAAGCATAGAATTTCTCGGCCCGCCAGCGATCTGCTGGGATTTCTACCAGCCCATCACCCCCGGCCGCGAGGAACTCCCAGTAGGCCGCGGGATTGTCTGCCCCGCCCGGGAATCTGCATCCCATGCCGACGATTGCGATCGGTGGAGGTGGACCGCCAGCGGTCGCGGAGACCTCGTCAAAGAACTCCGAAGGCTCAAACTGGCTGGTTACTGGTGCCATGACGTCCTACCTCGGCTCTTTAGTCACCGAGGCCCAGGCGAGCAGGACTTTCGGTCTTCCGGATCAAACCGGAAACACGAGTGATTTTCTTCTTCGGCGTCAGGCTACGCCCTACTCGCGCATAATAGCAATTCACGAGGTGCTGCAAATCGACGATCACAGAACAGCATCTTCTGGCTCACGTACCGTTCCAACCCACCGGCACCAGGCCTTTCAGGCTGCACCGCCCGAGCGTATCGAGCGGCAAAACTTCATTTCTGAGGCGGCTGTACGTCCCCGGAAATTGGCGACCCTCGCGTTCCTGATTCGGTTAACTTACCGCGTTTTCTTGCTGACCGTGATAATTCCTCAGGGGTTCTCACCAGGACATTAATTCGGATTCCCGTTCTTAGGGCAGCGGTCGACGTCAGAAATCGAGGCTGCCGGCCACTGCGACCGCGCACAACAGCACGTTCTGAAATGGCCCGGTTGCAAACGGTCTCGCACGGGGTAGCGCACCCGGCCGAGGATGGCCGGCATCGGGTTGTCGCTGACCGGCTGCCGCCACGCCCTTTATGGTTGCCTGCCTCGGCGTCGGCCAGCCATGCCTGAATGTTCTCCCCGGCCGGGCAGCCGGCATTGCACGGCGGCAGCAAGTCGACGTAAACCGGGCGCTGCTCGCGAACCGGGCCAGCACGAGACCGCCCGTGCAGCAGATCCGGCAACGGCCGCTGTCGCCGCGGCTCCGGCCGGTCAGAACGACGAGCCGCCCGCCCCGGCGCAGCGAACCGAACGCCTGCTCAAACGCGCGGGCAGAGGTCGCGAGGCAGATCGCCACATCGGCGCCGCCCAGCTCACGGATCGCCAGGACGGGATCGGCATCACGTGCGTTCACCACATGGTCGGCACCGAGTTCCTCAGCCAGGCCCAGCTTCGCGTCCTCGATGTCGACGGCGGTCACCTTGCCGCCCAGGATGCGCGCGTACTGGACGGCCAGGTGCCCCAGGCGGCCGCGTGCCTGATGCCGCGCGAAGCTGACAGCCTTCGCCCTCCGCTCGGGTCTGGCTCCTTCGCCCACAGTGCAGCAATCGGAGCCGCCCGGCCCCGGCTCGGCAAGGACGGCTCAGCGTGAGAGACTTTCAGTCATCAGCACGCTTACCGCGCCTGAGGGGGGACCCTGCGGCCTTCCCTGAAAGGGTGAGCGGATGTGGACGGAGAACTACTGTCGGAGACGTTCGTCGAGCTGACCGACACGATGGTCGGCGGGTTCGACGTGATCGACTTCCTGCACGTGCTGACCAGCCGCAGCGTCCAGCTGCTGGACATCGACGCGGCCGGGCTGCTGCTGGCTGACCCGCGTGGTGAGCTGCGCGTGGTGGCCGCCTCCAGCGAGGCCGCCCGGCTACTGGAACTGTTCCAGCTGCAGGCCGACCAGGGACCGTGCCTGGACTGCTGCCGCACCGGCCAGCCCGTCACCGCCGCGGACCTGGCCACCGCGCAGCGCTGGCCTCAGTTCACCGCCGCCGCCCGCGATGCCGGGTTCACCGCGGTGCAGGCCCTGCCGATGAGACTGCGCGAGCAGGTCATCGGCGCGCTCAACCTGTTCCGCGCCACCCCTGGCCCGTTCGACCCCGCGGACGTACGCATCGGCCAGGCCCTGGCTGACGTGGCCACCATCAGCGTGCTGAATGAGCGCGGCATGCGGCACAGTAAGGTCCTCAACGAGCAGCTGCAGGCCGCGCTGGACAGCCGGGTCATCATCGAGCAGGCGAAGGGCAAGCTCGCCGAGCGCCTCGGACTGGACATGGACCAGGCATTCAGCCTGCTGCGCGAGGCCGCCCGGTCCCGCAACCTGCGCCTGTCCGACCTGGCCCGCGCCATCATCGACGGCACCGAGAACCCCAGCAGCTTGACCGCTAGGCCGCTGCAGCGGCCGCCCGCAACCGGGAGCGAATCCCGCCACCCCCGGCCCGGCTCCTGGCGCAAGCAGTAACCCCGCCAGGCAGCAAGCTGCCTCGAACCCAGCGGAGGTCACGGGCGGATCAGCGGCCTTCCTACATCCGCAGCTGGCCGGGTGAGCAGCTGGCCGCCCGGCTC